>Ga0209676_1002029_pt1 | contig 15879 bp, 17 predicted proteins | sample AraplaCvi_mLB_r2_FD_184282 | JGI IMG/M metagenome (GOLD analysis project Ga0209676, IMG submission 184282) | Arabidopsis root microbial communities from North Carolina, USA - plate scrape MF_Cvi_mLB_r2 (SPAdes) (version 2) | ecosystem: Host-associated > Plants > Roots > Endosphere | place: USA...
GCATCCTCATAGTTGTAACCATCCCATGTCATGAATGCTACAAGTACGTTACGTCCTAGAGCTAATTCACCTTTTTCCATAGAAGGTCCATCTGCAAGAATTTCGCCTCTTACTACTTCGTCACCAACACTTACGATTGGGCGTTGGTTATAACAAGTACCTTGGTTTGAACGTACGAATTTTAACATACGATATTTATCAAGGTCACCTTTAACTATTTGTCCATCAACTTCTGAGTAACGACGTACCCAAACTTCTTTCGCTTCAACACGTTCAACGATACCAGGGTGTTTACAGATTACTGCAGCACCAGAGTCTTTCGCTGATACATATTCCATACCTGTTCCCACGATTGGAGACTCAGGGTTTAATAATGGAACTGCTTGACGTTGCATGTTCGCTCCCATTAGGGCACGGTTTGAATCGTCATTCTCTAAGAAAGGAATACATGCTGTCGCAGCTGATACTACTTGTTTTGGAGATACATCCATATAGTCGATACGTTCACGTTTAACAACAGTGTTGTCTCCACGGAAACGAGCTACTACATCCTCATCTAAGAAACTACCATCTTCACCTAAACGAGCATTCGCTTGGGCTACAACGTATAGATCTTCTTCATCAGCTGTTAAGTAATCAATTTTATCAGTAAGACGGCCAGTTTCAGCATTTACACGACGATATGGCGTTTCAATGAATCCAAATTGATTTACTTTCGCATAAGAAGAAAGTGAGTTAATTAATCCGATGTTTGGTCCCTCAGGCGTCTCAATCGGACACATACGACCATAGTGAGAGTAATGAACGTCACGTACTTCGAATCCAGCACGTTCACGTGTTAAACCACCTGGCCCTAGCGCTGATAGTCTTCGTTTGTGAGTTAATTCTGCTAGTGGGTTTGTTTGGTCCATGAATTGAGATAGCTGTGAGCTACCAAAGAATTCTTTAATTGAAGCAATTACTGGGCGAATATTAATTAACGCCTGTGGAGTAACTGCGTTTGTATCTTGAATTGACATACGTTCACGAACTACACGTTCCATACGAGATAAACCGATACGGAATTGATTTTGAAGTAATTCTCCAACTGAACGTAAACGACGATTACCTAAGTGGTCAATATCGTCTGTGTCTCCTACGTTATGTAGTAAGTTAAAGAAGTAAGAAATCGAAGCGATAATGTCAGCAGGTGAAATGTTTTTCACACTTTTGCTTACATTAGCATTTCCAATGACTTGAATTACTTGTTCGCCATCGCCTTCAACTGGTGCATAGATTTTAATAGATTGTAAATTAATCTCTTCTTCTAGTACGCCACCTGCAGGTTGAACTACTTTTTCACCGATATTCTTCTCTAAGAACGGAAGAATTTTATCTAACGTACGACGATCAAGAGTTGTCCCTTTTTCTACAATAATTTCACCAGTTTCTGGATCTACTAAAGTTTCAGCGATACGTTGATTAAATAGTCGGTTTTTAATGTGTAATTTTTTATTGATTTTGTAGCGACCTACGCTAGCTAAATCATAACGCTTCGGATCAAAGAAGCGAGTAATTAATAGGTTTTTTGCATTTTCTACTGTAGGTGGTTCACCCGGACGTAGTCTCTCATAGATTTCAAGAAGCGCTTTTTCAGTGCTATCTGTATTATCCTTTTCAAGTGAGTTACGTAGGTATTCGTTTTCGCCTAATAAGTCCAGAATCTCTTGGTCTGTACCAAATCCAAGCGAACGTAGTAAGACAGTAACAGGTAATTTTCTTGTGCGGTCAATACGTACATAAACTACGTCTTTCGCATCCGTTTCGTACTCTAACCAAGCACCACGGTTTGGAATAACAGTAGCTGTATAACCCTTTTTACCATTTTTGTCGATCTTTCCACTATAGTACACACTTGGAGAACGTACTAATTGTGAAACGATAACACGTTCAGCACCATTAATAATAAATGTGCCTGTGTCCGTCATTAATGGGAAATCTCCCATGAAAACATCTTGCTCTTTAACTTCGCCAGTTTCCTTATTTAATAGGCGAACTTTCACTCGAAGTGGAGCAGCGTAGTTTACATCACGCTCTTTTGATTCTTCTACAACATACTTCGGCTCACCTAGACTGTAATCAATGAATTCTAATGATAGATTACCTGTAAAATCCTCAATCGGTGAAATGTCTTGGAACATTTCTCTCAAACCTTCATCTAAGAACCATTGGTAAGATGCTGTTTGAATTTCAATTAAGTTAGGTAACTCTAAAACTTCACTGATACGAGCATAACTTCTGCGTTGGCGGTGTCGTCCATATTGAACTAGTTGACCTGTCAACATATTCACCCCTTAAATTTAAGAGTATTTAAAACAAAAAAATAGTAACAAATAAGCACAAAAAACCCCTTACTTGTTAAACAAAAAATAAAATGGTTTCAAAATGAAAACCATTTATTAAACTCAACGACAGTCATTTTACTATCATTTCCAAAGAATATAGAAATATACCCACTTCCAAAAAATGATTTTTGAAAATAAATATATATTGGCATTTAATAATACTATCACAAGCGAAATTTAGAGTCAATCTTTTTTACTTTTTATGATATAATACCCTTTTTCCTTTTTTACAACGTCCACTTCATCAAACAACTCTTTTAGTAGATCCAATGCAGAAGGAGCTCCTTGTTTCTTTTGAATTACTACCCAAAGCTCACCACCAGATAGTAATTTCTCATGAGCTTCTCTTAAAATCGTGTGAACTACGACTTTTCCAGCTCGTATTGGTGGATTCGTTAAAATCGCGGCGTATTCTCCAGTTACATTTTCATAGATACTACTTTCATAGATTTTAACATTCTCTATATTATTTACATTAGCATTCTCTTTCGCTAATTCAATCGCTCTTAAATTCACATCGACCATTTCCACTAATCGATTCTCATCATCTTTAGCAATCGACAATCCAATCGGACCATACCCACAGCCCACATCTAAAATCGTTCCTTCAATCCCCGGAAATGTAAAAGTCTCTATTAATACTCGAGAACCAAAGTCAACTTCATTTCTTGAAAACACTCCGGCATCAGATTGAAACTTTAACACATTCCCTCTTAATGTAAAAGAAAATACTTTCTTATCGGTTTTGCTATTCGGTTGGTTCGTAAAATAGTGATCAGCCATTTAAATCCTTCTTCCATCTTTGATACTGATTAGTCTTCCCAATCACAACTCTATATGTACAAAAAAAGCTCGCATAAATGCGAGCTTTTGTAAAAAAGATTAGAAATTATTTAACTTCTACAGAAGCGCCAACTTCTTCAAGTTTAGCTTTCATTTCTTCAGCTTCTTCTTTGCTGATTCCTTCTTTAATTGCTTTAGGAGTGTTGTCAACTAATTCTTTAGCTTCTTTTAATCCTAAACCAGTTAATTCACGAACTACTTTGATAACCTTGATTTTTTGGTCGCCAGCGCCAGCTAATACTAGGTCGAATTCAGTTTGTTCAGCAGCAGCTTCAGCACCGCCACCAGCCATCATAGCCATAGGAGCAGCAGCAGTTACGCCAAACTCTTCTTCGATAGCTTTTACTAAGTCATTTAATTCTAATACAGTCATATTTTTAACTGCTTCAATGATTTGTTCTTTAGTCATTGTAATTTCCTCCTTATTTATACCTTCAATAATTTTTTATGCAATTTTGGCATTAAGCGCCTTGTTCTTCTTTTTGTTCTGCAACTGCTTTTGTTGCAAGAGCAAGGTTGCGGATCGGTGCTTGTAGCACGCTAAGCAACATAGAAAGTAAACCTTCGCGAGATGGAAGTTCAGCAAGAGCTTTCACTTCTTCAACTGTAGCAACGTTTCCTTCGATTACACCAGCTTTAATTTCTAAAGCTTCATGTTTTTTAGCGAAGTCATTTAATACTTTAGCAGGAGCAATTACATCCTCCATACTAAACGCGATTGCGTTTGGACCAGTTAATGCTTCATTTAAACCAGCTAAGCCAGCTTCTTCAGCAGCACGACGAGTTAAAGAGTTTTTGTAAACTTTGAACTCAACGCCAGCTTCACGTAATTGCTTACGTAATTCAGTTACTTCAGCAACATTTAAACCACGGTAGTCAACAACGATTGTTGATTTGCTATCACGTAGTTTAGCAGATACTTCAGATACAACTTGTTTTTTAGCTTCTAATACTGCGCTCATTTATTACACCTCCTGTGGATTTTAGTGTGTATACCGCAAAAGTGTAACCCATAGCAAAACCTCCACGAATTTTTCAAAAAAAGACATGGAGGTTGTATATGCACGAATTTATCAGTTATACACCTCGGTAGGATATTAAGCATACGCACCTACTGTCTACGGTAGTCTATTTAATTAGCAAGACAATCTCCATTATAGAGAGTTCTTGTCGAATTGTCAACTTTGTTTTTTATCTTAGAAACTAGCTGGATCTACTTTGATACCAGGGCCCATAGTTGAAGTGATTGCTACGTTCTTCATGTATGTTCCTTTAGCAGCAGCAGGTTTAACTTTTACCATAGTTTCGAAGATTGTTGTAAAGTTTTCTACTAACTTTTCGTTTTCGAAAGATACTTTACCGATTGGTACGTGAATGTTACCAGCTTTATCAACACGGTATTCAACTTTACCAGCTTTGATTTCGTTAACAGCTTTAGTTACATCAAATGTAACAGTTCCTGTTTTAGGGTTTGGCATTAAACCTTTAGGTCCTAATACACGTCCTAATTTACCAACTTCAGCCATCATGTCCGGAGTTGCTACTACTACATCAAAGTCGAACCAACCTTTTTGGATTTTAGCGATCATTTCAGCATCGCCTACGAAATCAGCGCCAGCAGCTTCAGCTTCTTTAGCTTTTTCACCTTTAGCGAATACTAATACACGTTGTACTTTACCAGTACCGTGTGGAAGAACTACTGCACCACGAATTTGTTGGTCAGCTTTCTTTGGATCTACTCCTAAACGGAATGCCACTTCAACAGTTGCGTCAAAGTTAACAGTTGTAGTTTTCTTTACTAGTTCTACAGCTTCGTTTACAGCATAAACAGCTGCACGATCTACTAATTTAATAGCTTCTTGGTACTTTTTACCTTTGTTAGCCATGTTCTTTTCCTCCTAATGTGGTTTTAACGGATTTTCCTCCCACGAATAAAGGTTGCGATAGTACACCAAAAGCGATGTTCGCAACCTCCTCAATCACACCTTATTGAAGATGGGATTAGTCTTCAATAACGATACCCATACTACGTGCAGTACCTTCAACCATACGCATAGCAGCTTCAACTGAAGCAGCGTTTAAATCAGGCATTTTAGTTTCAGCAATCTCACGTACTTTATCGCGTTTTACTGTTGCTACTTTTTTACGATTTGGTTCACCAGAACCAGACTCAATACCAGCCGCTACTTTAAGAAGTACAGCAGCAGGAGGAGTTTTCGTAATAAACGTAAACGAACGATCTTCGAATACTGTGATTTCAACAGGAATAATTAGACCAGCTTGGTCAGCTGTACGAGCGTTGAACTCTTTACAGAATCCCATAATGTTAACACCTGCTTGTCCTAATGCAGGACCAACTGGTGGTGCTGGGTTTGCTTTCCCTGCAGGAATTTGCAATTTTACCATTTTAATTACTTTTTTAGCCACGAGACACACCTCCTTAAGTCCGTGATGTGGTAATAGGGATTCACCCTCCCACTCATATCGTTTGCATTCTCATGCATATTCTTATACAGAAGTTAATACCATCGAATCGATGCATATTGACCTTTAAAAGTCTAACACTTTCAAAATAAAAATGCAAGGTCTAGTATTATAATTTTTCTACAAGATTTAAATCTAGCTCTACAGGCGTTTCTTTATTAAAGAACTCTACAAGAACTGTAACTTTTTTCTTTTCAAAATCAATTTCTTTTATTGAACCAGTGTAATTTGCAAATGGTCCTTCTTTTAAACGAACAACTTCATTCACTTCTAAATCGAAATCAATTACTTGTTCATCAAGTCCCATATGCTTCAGAATATGTGTGATCTCTTCTTCTAATAGAGGAGTAGGTTTTGAACCTGAACCCGCTGAACCAACAAATCCTGTTACACCTGGTGTATTACGTACAACATACCATGAATCATCTGTCATAACGATTTCAACTAAAACGTAACCAGGAAACACTTTACGTTTTGTAACTTTTTCTTTACCGTTCTTCATTTCAACTTCTGATTCTTCAGGAACGATCACTCGGAAAATCTTATCTTGCATTCCCATTGTTTCTACACGCTTTTCTAGATTAGCTTTTACCTTATTCTCATATCCTGAATAAGTATGAACAACATACCAACTTTTTTCCATTTTAGAGGACTAAAGTCCTTCCCTCCCCGGTCAACTTTCTTTGCAAATTAAAAAACCCGTTACCGGGCTTTTCTTTAAACATTATCATTCATTATAGCACATTTAGTTTTAACTTATTCAAGAATAAGTCGGATTAACTCAGAAATTCCTGTGTCAAGCACAGCAAAGAATAATACAAAGACAACAACTGTAGCTACAACTGTCACCGTTGAATTAACTAATTCTTTTCTTTTAGGCCAAGAAACTTTCTTCATTTCGCTTTTTACATCGCGAAAAAATTTACCGATACGACCCATTGACGCAACCCCCAATATATACTTGTTTAGAGAAATGCGTAAACGTCCCGCTTGTCCGTACAAATAGAGCGTCGTTACATGCTATATACAGAAAAGCTATGATTCTAATACTGATCAAGGACACCCGCAATTATTTCATTTATTTTGTTTCTTTATGTGTAGTGTGTTCATTACACGTTTTACAAAACTTCTTCATCTCCAAACGTTCTACAGTAGTGGTAGAATTTTTCATTGTGGAGTAGTTTCTATTATTGCAAGTAGTGCACGACAGGACAACTTTTTTTCTCATGGTGACACCAACCTAATTCATCTATAATTATCCATTAAAAATGTAACATGTGTCCCTTAAACTGTCAAACCGTATTAACGAAAACCTCTATACAGATAGTTCTCTAATTTCCATATATCTTTCTAACTTCCTTTTTACACGTTGTAGTGCATTATCAATTGACTTTACATGTCTGTTTAATTCCTCGGAAATCTCCTGATAAGAACGCCCATCTAAGTAAAGTGATAATACTTTTCTTTCTAAATCGCTTAATAATTCTGACATTTTTAATTCTATGTCCACATTTTCTTCTTGATTTATAACAAGTTCCTCTGGATCCATATTTTTAGATTCAGTCAGTACATCTAATAAAGTACGATCTGACTCTTCATCGTATATTGGCTTGTCCAACGATACATATGAATTTAATGGTATATGCTTTTGTCTAGTTGCTGTTTTGATCGCTGTAATAATTTGTCTTGTAATGCATAATTCTGCAAACGCCTTAAAGGACGAAAGCTTGTCTTCTTTATAGTCACGAATTGCTTTGTACAGGCCTATCATACCCTCTTGAATAATATCTTCACGGTCTGCACCAATTAGAAAATAAGATCTAGATTTAGCTTTAACAAAATTACGGTATTTTTGAATTAAAAATGTAAGTGCTTCTTGGTCTCCTTCTCGGACATATTCTAAGATTACCTCATCCTCCAAAGGACCATATTCTACCATTAGTTTTAATTCCTGTTCAACGTTCAAAATTAGCACCTCCGACCGTACAATTTACCTCATTATACAGTACAAAGAAAAAGGAAACAATAAGTCATCGTTCCCCTCTTCGCCATTTTTCTAAAATTTCTGTTTGTTTTGAATTTAATTTTTTGCCTATTGTCAGCCTTTGATCAGGTATTTCTTTAATTTTGCTACTGATCATTTTTTTATTTTGTGTAACTGAACGATATAACTCCATTGCCGGAATCCGAAGCGCACCTTGCCCAAAAATTTGCCATTGTTCTGTAAAATCCGAAGTTGCAACATAGATTTGATGGTTTACATGACGGAGCTCGATTGCAAGTTTTTCAATCTTTTCATCAGCAGATTGATTTTTACGTGTAAAAATTACTTCTACTTTTGAATGCTTATCTACTTTTTCAATTCCGTTTACAAAATGAGCATCAAATACGACAATGACGCTCATTCCAGTAGAAGCTTTATACTCAGCAAGTAATGTAATCAGTAAGTCTCGAGATTTATCAAAGTCTACATCTCGAAGCTTTCTTAGATTTGGCCAAGCTCCAATCATGTTATAACCATCTACTATCAGGATTTCTTTCTTTTTATGATCCAAGAGGATTTCTCTTGCGGTGTACTTCATACATTAATAAACTTGCAGCAACAGATGCGTTTAACGAAGTAACTTTACCAACCATTGGCAGTTTAATTAGAAAGTCACATTTTTCTTTTAAAATTCTGCTCATACCTTTGCCCTCACTACCGATAATTAAACCAAGTGAGATTTCGCCGTCCATTTTACGATAATCCTCAGCACCTTTTGCATCCGTACCGAAAATCCAAACGCCTTTTTGTTTTAAGTCATCTACTGTTCTTGCAAGATTCGTTACTCTTGCAACAGGGATATATTCAATTGCTCCTGTAGAAGATTTTGCTACTGCTGAAGTTAATCCAACCGCTCTTCTTTTTGGAATGATAATACCATGTGCACCAACAGCATCTGCAGTTCTCATAATAGACCCTAAATTGTGTGGATCTTCAATTTCATCAAGTATGATGAAGAATGGTTGTTCATTACGACTACTCGCAACCTCGAATAAGTCTTCAACCTCAACATATTCATAAGCAGCAACTTGAGCAATTACACCTTGGTGATTTCCTTGAACCATACCATCTAATTTTTTATTAGGCGCTTTTTGAACTAACACTTTGTTTTCATTCGCTAATTCTAAAAGCTTATGAATTTGTCCTTTATTTGCGCTATCACTTACCCATATTTTATTAATATCTCGACCTGAACGTATCGCTTCCATAACAGGGTTACGTCCAATAATAAATTCCTCTGACATGTTATACTCCTTTTTCATTCTCAATAAATTGAATTGCAAATTGCACAATACTATTGAGTCTATCTTCATTTTTTAGTAAATAATGATATCCAATCAACGCTTCAATTGCCGTAGCATATCGATATGTTTGAACATCTGTATTTTTAGGGACTGTACCCGACTTGGCGTTTCTCCCTCTTTTTACAACAGCTATTTCTTCTTCAGACAGAAAGTCAGAAGATAGCATTTCTCTGATTACTTTAGCTTGTCCTTTTGCAGAAACAAAACTAGTTGCTGCTTTATGGAGTTGATGCGGTCGTACGGTTCCTTTTGCAAGGAGGTGATGTCGTACATAAATTTCGTATACAGCATCACCTATATATGCAAGAGCTAAACTATTCAGCTGTTTTACATCTATATTTTGACTACTTTCAATCATCAAGTTATCCTCTTTTCCAGCGAATACCTTGCGGAGTGTCTTCAATGATAATATTTAAATCTTTTAATTGATCACGAATTTGATCAGCTAAAGCAAAATCACGATTTTTTCTTGCTTCTGTACGTTTTTGAATTAACGCCTCGATTTCTTCATCTAAGATTGCTTCTTCTTTTACTAGATTGATACCAAGAACGCCAGATAATTCATCAAAAGTCTGAAGGAATTGATTTATTACATTCGTTGAAGTATGTGATTCCAATAAATATTGATTTGCTGATTTAGCTAATTGATATAACACTGAAATTGCATTCGCAGTATTAAAGTCATCGTCCATAACTTTAATAAAGACTTGTTTCTCGCCTTCAATTTCATTTAACCATTTCTCGTCTTCTTCAGTTAAATTTGTGCTACTTTCAAGTCTGTGCTTCAGATTTTGATATGCTGTTTTAATACGTTCGAATCCATTTTTCGCTTCTTGTAGAAGTTCTTCACTATAGTTGATTGGATGACGGTAATGTACAGATAGCATAAAGAATCTTAAAAGCATCGGATCAATTAATTTGATGATGTCATGTACTAGAACAAAGTTACCAAGTGATTTTGACATTTTTTCATTATCAATATTAATATAGCCATTATGCATCCAGTAATTTGAAAAAGTTTTTCCGCTCAATGCTTCAGATTGAGCTATTTCGTTTTCATGATGTGGGAAGGATAAGTCTTGACCACCTGCGTGAATATCAATTGTTTCCCCTAAATATTTTTTTGCCATTGCAGAGCACTCGATATGCCAGCCTGGTCGACCATTACCCCAAGGACTTTCCCAGAAAATCTCTCCTGGTTTCGCCGCTTTCCAAAGAGCAAAGTCAAGGGGATCTTCTTTCTTTTCACCAATCTCAATTCTTTCACCGATACGTAGGTCTTCAATTGATTGATGAGAAAGTTTTCCGTATCCATTAAATTCTTTTGTTTTGAAATACACATCGCCTTCTGACTCATATGCATACCCTTTTTTGATTAATTCCTCAACAAACTCAATAATAATATCCATATTTTCCATTACACGTGGATGATTAGTAGCTGTTTTGCAGCCTAGTGCTTGAACGTCTTCAAAATATGCACTTATGAATTTGTCAGCGATTGTTGGCACATCTGAACCTAGTTCGTTAGCTGCTTTAATTAATTTATCATCTACATCAGTAAAGTTTGAAACAAAATTCACGTCATATCCACGGTATTCGAAATAACGTCGTACAGTGTCAAATACAATTGCTGGCCTTGCATTACCGATATGAATATAATTGTATACTGTTGGCCCACACACATACATTTTTACTTTACCTTCTTCTAAAGGTTTAAAATCTTCTTTTTTCCTCGTTAATGTATTATAAATTTGAATCGCCATGTTTTTACTTCCTTTCAGTTATGCTCAGTAAACTTTTCAATTCTTGAATCTCAGCTTCTAATTGAAGCAATCTATCTGCATCAGGATCTGGTAAATTACAATGATCAAACTGATCGTTCACTCTAATTCCATCTTGAACAACTATCTTTCCAGGTATACCAACTACTGTCGTATTATTTGGAACATCTTTTAATACGACTGAATTTGCACCTATCTTTGCATTTTCTCCGACTGTAATCGAGCCTAATACTTTTGCCCCTGTCGCTACTAGTACTCCGTTTAATAGAGTCGGGTGTCTTTTACCTTTTTCTTTCCCTGTTCCACCTAATGTTACTCCTTGATAAATAGTGACATCATCGCCGATTTCACAAGTTTCTCCGATAACAACTCCTGCCCCATGATCGATAAAGAATCGTCTACCGATTTTTGCACCTGGATGAATTTCAATGCCTGTTAGAAAGCGAGCAAATTGTGAAATACTTCTTGCAATAAAGTACCATTTTCTACGATAGAAATAATGCGCAAATCGATAAAGCCATAATGCATGTAATCCAGCATAAGTTAGAATGACTTCTAAATATCCCGTTGCAGCTGGGTCACGTTCAAATATCGTCGCCACATCTTCCTTCATGTACTTTAGCATTTTCATTTCCCCTTAAAGAATTTATTAAGAATTCCGTTCTCTCTATCTTAATATGGTATTAAAAATAAAAAAGCGTCCCTGTGTAATTAAACACAGAGACGCTTGTTTTGCGCGGTTCCACTCTGTTTAGATAATTATTAAAAATCATCTCAACTCATGTAATATAACGGTTTCCACCGCTTTAACCTACTAAAATAATCGTTCGGCTAAAGACTCAAGGGCGCACTTCCATGTATATCGTTAAAATCACTCCCACCACCTGTGATTCTCTCTGGATAACGAACAATCATGTACTCTTCCCTATCAACATTTTTCCTATATGAATGTTATTTATATATATTACACGAATGCAAAATTGTTAACCAATAATTTGTTGTAAACGAGCAATAACTTTTTCTTTTCCTAATAACGTCATTGCAGCTGGCAATTCAGGTCCGTGACATTGTCCAGTTGTTGCAACACGAATTGGCATAAATAATTTTTTTCCTTTATGTCCTGTAGCTTTTTGTACATTTTTCATAGAAGTTTTGATCGAATCTACAGTGAACTCATCAGAAGAATTTAATTCTTCAACTAAAGCAGCTAGAACTTCTTTTACTTGGTCTTCAGAAATAACTGCTTGCTCTTCTTCACCAAATGTTAACTCATCTTTGAAGAATAAGCTAGATAGTTCTACAATTTCAGCACCAAAGCTCATTTGATCTTGGTAAAGTGCAACAAGATTCGTTACCCAAAGATTTTCATCTGCAGTACGCTCTTCTTTTACATAACCAGCTTCGATTAAATGTGGTAAAGAAATTTCTACAACTTTCTCTAATGGCTGCTCTTTAATATAGCGATTGTTAATCCAAGTTAACTTTTGCTTATCAAACATTGCTGGTGCCGAGCTTAAACGGCTAGGGTCGAAAATTTTAATAAATTCTTCTTTACTGAAAATTTCTTCCTCACCAACTGGTGACCATCCAAGAAGTGCAATGAAGTTAAATAAAGCTTCTGGTAAATAACCAAGGTTTTGATATTGCGCAATAAATTGTAATACAGATTCATCGCGTTTTGAAAGCTTTTTACGGTTTTCATTCACAATTACAGCCATGTGTCCAAAATCAGGTGCATCCCAATTTAACGCACGGTAGACCATTAACTGTTTTGGTGTATTCGAAATATGCTCTTCTCCACGTAATACATGGCTAATTTTCATTAATGCATCATCTACTACAACTGCATAGTTATACGTAGCAATTCCATTCTTTTTCACAAGAACCCAGTCACCGATATCTTTTGATTCGAATTTGATATTTCCACGTACAATATCTTCCCATTCGTAAGTATCAGATGTTGGTACTGCAAAACGAATTGTATATTCTGCACCTTCTGTTTCTTTTGCTGATCTTTCTTCCGCTGTTAAATGACGGCATTTACCGCTATAACGAGTAGTTGGAAGTCCAGAAGCAATTTGAGCTTCACGTTCAGCTGCAAGTTCTTCTTCTGTACAATAACACTTATAAGCGTGACCTTTTTCAATTAACTCGTTTGCGTATTGTTTATATAAATCTAAACGTTCTAACTGACGGTATGGACCATATTCTCCACCCTTATCTGGGCCTTCATTCCAGTCGATTCCTAACCAGTGTAAATATTTAGCTTGGCTTTCTTCTCCACCTTCAACGTTACGCTCGATATCTGTATCCTCAATACGTAATACCATATCTCCGTTAAAATGTTTCGCAAATAAATAAACATATAATGCAGTACGCGCGTTACCAATATGTAAATGACCTGTTGGACTAGGTGCATAACGAACTCTTACTCTATTTGACATTTGTAGACACTCTCCACTGATTTATAATTATACTTTATTAGTTTAAGCCTTCTTCTGTAACAATACAACCGCTTGTGAGGCAATTCCTTCTTTTCTTCCAGTAAAACCTAACTTTTCAGTTGTCGTTGCTTTTACATTAATACGATCAGAAGACGTTTCTAGTAATTCTGCAATTCTGCTTCTCATTGATTGTATGTATGGTGCCATTTTTGGTGCTTGTGCAATAATTGTACAATCAGCATTGACTAATTCATAACCTTTATCTTTTACAAGTTGATAAACATGAATTAAGAGCTTTGCCGAATCAGCATCTTTAAAAGCAGGGTCAGTGTCTGGGAAATGTTTCCCAATATCGCCTTCTCCTATCGCGCCTAATAAAGCGTCTGAAATTGTATGAAGAAGCACATCAGCATCTGAATGTCCAAGTAAGCCTAGCTCATACGGAATTTCAATGCCACCAATAATTAATGGGCGATTTTCTGCAAAAGCATGAACATCAAACCCTTGTCCGATTCTAAACATGTAAACACCTTCTAATCTCGATATTGTTCATAGATTGTTTCAGCAAAAAACAAATCCTCTTTTGTTGTAACTTTTATATTATTATAATCACCATTCACTACTGAAACAACTTGTCCATTCCATTCAACTAAGCTTGCATCATCAGTCCCTAAAAAGCCATTTTGAATCGCTTTTTGATGAGCTTGTACCAAGCATTCATAAGTAAAAGCTTGGGGAGTTTGTACTCCCCAAAGTGTAGATCGATCAATTGTTTCAACTACTTGATCATCAATTACTTTTTTAATAGTGTCTTTCATAGGAACTGCACAAATAACTGCTTGATGGTCATTCAGTCTTTCTAAAATTCGTTCAATGACATCTTTTGATACAAAAGGTCTTGCACCATCGTGTACAAGAACATAGTCCGCTGCATCTTTAATCGACAGTAAGCCATTATATACACTTTCCTGTCTTTCAGACCCACCTTGTACATATGTGATTTTTTGTTTAATTGAATTAGGTAGGTTCAATGTTTCAAATAGATGTTTCTCAGCTTCTTTGATTGGTAATATAATCTCATTACATCTCTGATCTTCACCAAATATTTTTATTGTTAATTCGATAATAGGTGAATTCTTTATCTTAAGAAATAATTTATTGAAGCCTGCGCCCATTCGAGAGCCTGAACCCGCTGCTGGGATAATAACTTTATATTGCATGCCTCTGTTACCCCTTTACTTTACCTTACTTTACTTTTGCGAATATCATACGGCCTGCAGATGTTTGCAGAACACTAGTAACGATTGTATCTATGCGTTTTCCGATTGATTCTTTTCCATCTTCTACAACAATCATCGTTCCATCATCCAGGTAAGCAACACCTTGCAGTTTCTCTTTACCCTCTTTTACCACAAATGCCGTTATCACTTCGCCTGGTAATACAACAGGTTTGATAGCATTTGCTAAATCATTTATATTCCATACCTTAATTTGTTGTAGTTCACTTACTTTGTTTAAATTAAAATCATTCGTCACTAGAATACCGTTCTTTAGCTTTGCAAGTTTAACTAACTTTGCATCAACTTCTGGAACATCTTCAAAGTCACCTTCATAAATTTCTACGTTCATAGCAAGCTCTTTTTGAATTCGATTTAGAATATCTAAACCTCTTCTACCTCTGTTTCGTTTTAACGTATCAGAAGAATCTGCTATGTACTGTAACTCAGCTAATACAAATTGCGGAATAACAATCGTTCCTTCTATAAACCCAGTTTGACAAATGTCAGCGATACGTCCATCAATAATGACACTCGTATCTAAAATTTTAACCGGCGTTTCTACTGTATCCTGCTCATCTGTTGCTTTTCTCTTAGAAGCTTTTGATAAAGTAAATAACCCAAGTAATTCTTCTCTTTTCTTAATCCCTACTTGGAATCCTAAATAACCTAACAAAATCGTAACGACAATCTGAATAATTGATGACACATATTGTAATCTAATCGAGTCAATTGGCAATGAAATAAGAAATGCCAGAATAAGTCCAAAAACAAGTCCTAAACTACCAAACAAAATCATTGAAATAGGAGCCTTTAACAATTTCTCCTCTATATACCTAATAAACATTACTGTTGGATCTACTAACCAAAGCGATAAAATGAAAAAGATTACTGCCCCACTTAATGCTTGTACGTATGAATTAAGTAATATTGAAGGCATCTCTGTTTTTAACAACTTATCTAAGAGTGGAAACAATACTAAACATAATGTACTTCCCACAAAGATATAAATTACTTGTACTATCCTTTTTATCACTTCGCCACCTCCTATCAATAATATATAATTACAACTATGGTTATTTATATTGTAATTAACTCTATCTTAGACGAAACAACTCAATTATGTCTATTGATATACAATTGCTCTTGGATTCGTTTTAATCCTTCTTTGATTTTTTTAGCACGGATTTCACCTATTCCATCGACATCATCAAGCTCATCAAGTGAAGCTCTAAATATCCCTTTTAAATGTCTGAACCGCTCTGTTAAATTCTCGATGACCAAAGGTGGTAATCTAGAAATTTTCATTAACATCCTA
>Ga0209676_1002033_pt1 | contig 15859 bp, 9 predicted proteins | sample AraplaCvi_mLB_r2_FD_184282 | JGI IMG/M metagenome (GOLD analysis project Ga0209676, IMG submission 184282) | Arabidopsis root microbial communities from North Carolina, USA - plate scrape MF_Cvi_mLB_r2 (SPAdes) (version 2) | ecosystem: Host-associated > Plants > Roots > Endosphere | place: USA...
GCGCGTGTCAAGTAACTCGCCCATGGTGGTGCCCGGTGGCAACTGCGAATGACGCACTTCAGCCTGGGCCATGGCCTGGATGAACTGGGCAGTGAGCATGGCATCGCGCTCGACACTGTCGCGCACCACGAAACGCGTCGACACATAACCCAGCCCGCCTGCCACCGAGGCGATGATCAGCAGGCTGATGACCGAGAACCAGCGCAGCAGATTGAATTCGCGCAATGGCACGGCCACACCGCTGGCGGCAGCACTGGCCTTGTCGGGAACTTCATTATCCAGCATCTGCATCGCGTGCTTCCCGCGCAGGGCGTCCGTTGAGAAATGCTTCAAGGCGACGAACACTAGCCAATTGATAGCACTCCACCCGTGCAGCCGCAGCTGCCATTTGTCGTGTGTTGCACTCCGCCTGTCACGTAGCAAGAACCCGGCCAGTCACTTCAACTATCTTATTAATGCTTATGAATCATTGAGTTACTGAGCTTTCATGAGCCTGAATGGAGATTGATCCCCCACATTTGGGGATTTATTACCCAATAAACAAAAAACCTTGGTAAACAACAAGATATGACATTTTTTTAATGTCAATCAGGAGATATTGCCACCCGGAAACTCAGCGAAACCCGGGTGCCATGCCCTTCGCTGCTACTGAGCCGGACGCTGCCACCGAAGCGCTCCATGATGCGCTTTACCAACACCAGCCCTACGCCCAACCCACCCTGCTTGGTGGTGAAAAAAGGCCGGAACGCCATGCGCTGCTGCTCTTCGTTCATGCCTTTGCCGTTGTCGGAAAGGCGCAGTGTCAGGTTACGCCGGTCGTGACGCACCACCTCCACACGCAACCGCCCACCATGCTCCATGGACTCCAGGGCGTTGGCGATCAGGCTGCTGAAAATCTGCCGCAGTAAAGCCGGGTGCCCCAGCACCTGTACCACTGGCAACGGTTGCAGATCCAGGCTCACGCCGCCGCGTGCCAGCGGCATCGCATAGGCCTGCAGGCTTTCCTGCAATGCCAGCGGCAAATCCACCGCCACTGCCTCATCGTTGAGCGGACGCAATGACTGCAACATCTGGCGGATCCACTGCGACATGCGGTCGACCTGGCCGATGATGTCGTTGACATTGCGCTGCGCCGGGCCATCGTCGAACGCCTGGGCCAGTTCGGCACTGGAACGGATGCTGGCCAGCGGGTTGCGCAGGCTGTGGGCCACCGCCGACGACACCTCACCCAGTGCCACATAGGTTTCGTTGCTGATCAGGCGCTTCTGCTGCACCGCCAGCAGGCGCGCAGCGCGGTGCATGATGCCGTACAGGCCGACGTAGACCAGGCCGGCACCGACAGTGATCGCCAGCCAGATCAGGATCAGGCCATGTTCGATGCGTACGATCAGGTCATGGGGCTCTTTGTAGATCTCGACCATGGCCGTGACCTGCTCGCCATCGGCATCGAACAGCGGAATGTAGTTCTCGATGAACAACTGCTCGGGCGGGGTGACGAACTTCTGCTCGGCACGAGCCTGTTCGAAGTTGTGGTAGCTGGCCGAGACGCGCATCTTGTATTCGAAGGCCTGCTCCAGGTCGTTGTCGCCCACGATCAGCTTGCCGACCAGCGCCGGGTTGCTGGACCAGATCACCGTGCGGTCCGGCGCATAGATGTTGGCCAGCAGCATGTCGGGCAGGTGGGCGATGTGGTCGAGAAACTCGCCACGCGCCCTGCGCCGGGCATCCGGGTCGACGTCGAGCAGGTTGGCGCGGTCGGTGCGCGGGTCAAGCAGCTCGCCCATGGTGCGCACATTCGGGATCGACACATGGCGCACTTCGGCGTCGGCAATGGAGGTGATGAACTGCGCGGTGAGCAAGGCGTCGCGCTCGATGCTCTCGTTGATGATGAAACGGCTGGAAATCGCCCCCAGCCCCACCGCTACCGAAAGGATGATGGCCAGGCTGACCCAGGCATACCAGCGCAGCAGGTTGAACGGCTTGCGTGAGGCGGGCAACTCGCTACCGGCAGGCACTTCAATAGCGTCGGAACGAGGGGCGATGTCCATGGCGGACTCCACAACTGGGCACCTTCAGAAGGTTATAGCCCAGAGTTGGGGACACCATGGGGTCGGCTTGGTGGCATCCGCCGAAGGGTATGGTTCACGGTCATTCGAGGTACGTCGACGCTGTGGGAGCGGGCGTGCCCGCGAACACCGGCGCAGCCGGTGCCTTTTACCGCGTCGCTTGCTTCGCGGGCACGCCCGCTCCCACAGAGAAAATTGCAGAGGCTAATCACCCACCACCCCCTGCAACCTGCGGTACTCGCGCAGCACATTGGGCACATAGCGCCGGGTCTCGGCGAACGGCGGTACCCCGCCCCGGCGCAGTACCGCGTCGGGGCCGGCGTTGTAGGCCGCCACGGCCAGGGTGATGTCATTGTCGAACAGGTCGAGCATGCGCTTGAGGTAGCGGGCCCCGCCCTGCACGTTGTCTTCCGGGTCCAGGCGGTTTTCCACGCCCATCTCGCGCGCGGTATCCGGCATCAGTTGCATCAGCCCCACCGCGCCCGCTGGCGAACGGGCCTTGGGGTTGTACCCGGATTCGGTCTTGATCACCGCATGCAGCAAGGCCGGGGGGACGTCATAGGTACGTGCTGCGTCGGCTACCAGCTTGGCGTAGGGGCGGCCAGTGATCAACTGCGCGTTGGCCGGGCCGGCCTGGGCCTTCGGCTCGCTGATGATCGTTTCATAGAGGCGCCCGGGTCGATGGACGTTGGTCAGGATGTAACTGCCTTTGGCATCGATGGAAATGTACACATCGGCCTGGGCAGCACCTGCCACCAGCCAGATCAAACCGAGAATGAGTCCACGCATGTCGGTCGCCTCTTCGTGGCCCCCGATGTTGGGGGATATACCCCGGAAATCCCGGGGTCGATGACCACGACGCAAGCACTGTGCCGCTTTACGTGCCGCATGCTGCAAGGCGCCGTGGCAGGCGTGCACGGCTGTTGCATGGAGCCTGCAAACGCGTGTCCCCATGCAGCGGAGGGCTTCACCATGCAGCGCAGAACCAACCCTCAACGTGGCTTCACCTTGCTCGAACTGCTGGTGGTACTGGTGGTGCTCGGTCTGTTGGCCGGTATCGTCGCGCCCAAGTACTTCAGCCAGCTCGGCCGCTCCGAGGCCAAGGTGGCGCGGGCGCAGATAGAGGGGCTGAGCAAGGCCCTGGACCTGTACCGCCTGGAAGTCGGGCACTACCCCAGCAGTGAGCAAGGCCTGCAGGCCCTGGTGGTCGCCCCCAGTGGCGAGGCGCGCTGGACCGGCCCGTACCTTCAGAAAGCCGTGCCGCAGGACCCGTGGGGGCGCCCGTACATCTACCGGCAACCCGGCGAGAACGGCGGCGAGTACGACCTGCTGTCGATGGGCAAGGACGGCCAGCCCGGTGGCGACGGGGAAAACGCCGAAATCACCAGTTGGCAGTAGGGAGAACGGCCATGCGCTACAGCCTCAAGGCCCTGGGCAGGCAGGGTGTGGTGCAATTGCAGATCGACGCCGAGGACGCCGACCAGGCCCGCCGCCAGGCCGAAGACCAAGGCCTGCGCGTGCTCAGCCTGCATGGCCAGGGCGGCGCCTTGCGCGGCCTGGCCTGGCGCCGCGCGGCAAGCTTTGACCTGGTGCTGTTCAGCCAGGAACTTTCGACCCTGCTCAACGCCGGCCTGCCGCTGATCGACGCACTGGAAAGCCTGGCCGAAAAGGCCCCCGCAGCCACTACGCGCAAAGTGCTCGCCGAACTGGTCCGCCAATTGTACGAAGGCCGCTCGCTGTCCCAGGCCCTGGGCCAGCAGCCACGGGTGTTCCCGCCGCTGTACGTGGCCCTGGTGCAGTCCAGCGAGCGTACCGGCGCGCTCGGCGATGCCCTGGCCCGCTACATCAGCTACCGCCAGCGCCTGGACCTGGTACGGCAGAAACTGGTGGGCGCCTCGGTGTACCCGTTGCTGCTTTTGCTGGTGGGCGGTGGCGTGGTGCTGTTCCTGCTGGGCTACGTGGTGCCGCGTTTCAGCCAGGTATTCGAGGGCATGGGCAGCGAATTGCCCTGGCTGTCACGGCTGCTGATGCAGATCGGCCTGTTCCTGCATGCCCGGCAGCTACCGCTGGCATTGGGCGCCCTCGGTGCGGTCACTGCGCTGTGGCTGCTGCGCCGCCAGCCATGGGTACGGCGCTGGGCAGCCTGCCAGCTGCGACGCCTGCCGGCACTTCACCAACGCCTGATGATGTACGAACTGGCGCGCTTCTATCGCTCGTTGGGCATCCTGCTGCAAGGCGGTATCCCCATTCTCACCGCCATGGGCATGGTCCGCGGCCTGCTCGGCAGCGCGGCGGCCGAGCGCCTGGAGTACGCCAGCCAGCGGGTCGGCGAAGGGCTGCCGCTGTCCGACGCACTGGAGGCCGGGCAACTGGTCACGCCGGTATCGCTGCGCCTGCTGCGGGCCGGCGAGCAGTCCGGCAACCTGGGCGAAATGCTGGAGCGCTGCGCCGACTTCCATGATCAGGAAATCGGCCGTTGGGTGGAATGGTTCGTCAAGCTGTTCGAACCGCTGCTGATGACCTTCATCGGCCTGCTGATCGGCCTGATCGTGATCCTGATGTACATGCCGATCTTCGAGCTGGCCTCAAGTATTCATTGAATTGCTGAACTGCCCTGAGGGCGGGTATCGCCGACGTAAATCCCTGCACGGTACCCTGTGGGAGCGGGCGTGCCCGCGAACGCCGGCAAAGCCGGTGTCAGCCACCGCGTCGCCTTTTTCGCGGGCTTGCCCGCTCCCACAAAGATTGCACAAGCTTTCGGATCTTGCGCAACCATGCCGCGCATCGATGACTGATCCACACATATCATTCATCGTGATAATAACCTTCGGCCCGTTCGATTCGTGCATCACGCGCAACACACTCACACTCCGCCCACTACTAATACATTGGCGGAGTTCTCCATGGAACAATCACTCAAACCCTTGCGCTTGCCCCTCGCTGCCCTGGCAGTGGTGGTGATCAGCGCTTGCGGTCGAACCCCCGACGCGGTGCAGGCTCCCGCCGCGCCGAAGGTCAGTGTGGCCAAGGTGATCGAGCAACCGATCAACGAATGGGACGAGTTCACCGGCCGCCTCGAAGCCCCGGAAACCGTCGAGGTGCGCCCACGGGTCTCCGGCCAGATCGACCTGGTGGCTTTCACTGAAGGCGCCCAGGTCAAGAAAGGCGACCTGCTGTTCCAGATCGACCCGCGCCCGTTCCAGGCCGAGGTCCGCCGCCTCGAAGCCCAACTGCAGCAGGCCAAGGCCACCGCCATCCGCAGCGCCAACGAAGCCCGCCGTGGCGAACGCCTGCGTGACAGCAACGCCATTTCCGCAGAACTGGCCGAATCGCGCAGCAGTGCCGCCGCCGAAGCCCGGGCCGGGGTCGATGCGATCCAGGCCCAGCTTGACCTGGCACGCCTGAACCTCAGTTTCACCCGCGTCACCGCCCCCATCAGCGGCCGTGTCAGCCGCGCCCAGTACACCGCCGGCAACATCGTTACCGCCGATGTCACCCCGCTGACCAGCGTGGTTTCCACCGACAAGGTCTACGCCTACTTCGATGCCGACGAGCGCGTGTACCTCAAGTACACCCAGCTGGCCCGCGAAGGCCAGCGCGGCCAGAGCACCCCGGTATACCTGGGCCTGACCAACGAAACCGGTAATCCGCACCTGGGCCAGATGAACTTCGTCGACAACCAGGTCAACCCGCGCACCGGCACCATCCGTGGCCGTGCAGTGTTCGACAACCGCGACGGCCAGTTCACCCCGGGCCTGTACGCACGCCTGAAGCTGGTGGGCAGCGCCCAGTACCAGGCCGTGCTGATCAACGACGAAGCCGTGGGCACCGACCTTGGCAAGAAGTTCGTGCTGGTCATGGACAAGGACAACAAGGCCGCCTACCGCGCCGTGGAGCTGGGGCCAAAGCTGGAAGGCCTGCGCATCGTGCGCAGCGGCCTGGGCAAGGATGACCGCATCGTGGTCAAGGGCCTGCAACGCGTGCGCCCTGGCTCGCCGGTGACCCCGGAAGAGACACCGATGGCCAGCGAGCAGACCCTCGCCGCCCTCGCCCAGCAGCGCCAGGCCCTGGAGGCCAGCAACCCGGCGCCCAAGGTGGCGGGCAACAACGTGAAAGTCGCCAGCGCCCAGGCGCCACGCGGTTAAGGGACCACACCGATGAACTTCTCGAAATTCTTCATTACCCGGCCGATCTTCGCCGCGGTGCTGTCGCTGGTGCTGCTGATCGCGGGTTCGATCTCGCTGTTCCAGCTGCCGATCAGCGAATACCCCGAAGTGGTGCCGCCCACCGTGGTGGTGCGCGCCAACTTCCCTGGTGCCAACCCCAAGGTCATCGGCGAAACCGTCGCCGCGCCCCTGGAGCAGGCGATTACCGGCGTCGAGAACATGCTTTACATGTCCTCGCAGTCCACCGCTGACGGCAAGCTGACGCTGACCATCACCTTCGCCCTGGGCACCGACCTGGACAATGCCCAGGTGCAGGTGCAGAACCGCGTTACCCGTACCCAGCCCAAGCTGCCCGAGGAAGTGACCCGCATCGGTATCACCGTCGACAAGGCCTCGCCCGACCTGACCATGGTCGTGCACCTGACCTCGCCGGACAACCGCTACGACATGCTCTACCTGTCCAACTACGCCATCCTCAACATCAAGGACGAGCTGGCGCGCCTGGGCGGCGTGGGTGATGTGCAGCTGTTCGGCATGGGCGATTACTCGCTGCGTGTGTGGCTGGACCCGAACAAGACCGCTTCGCGCAACCTCACCGCCAGCGATGTGGTGGCTGCGATCCGCGAGCAGAACCGCCAGGTGGCCGCCGGCCAGCTGGGCGCCCCGCCCGCCCCGGGTTCGACCAGCTTCCAGCTGTCGATCAACACCCAGGGCCGTCTGGTCAATGAGGAAGAGTTCGAGAACATCATCATCCGCGCCGGTGCCGATGGCGAAATCACCCGCCTGAGGGACATCGCCCGGGTCGAACTCGGCTCCAGCCAGTACGCCCTGCGTTCGCTGCTGAACAACCAGCCGGCGGTGGCCATCCCGATCTTCCAGCGCCCAGGCTCCAACGCCATCGAGATCTCCGACGAAGTGCGGGCGAAAATGGCCGAGCTGAAGAAGGACTTCCCCGAGGGCATGGACTACAGCATCGTCTATGACCCGACCGTGTTCGTCCGTGGTTCCATCGAAGCCGTGGTGCACACCCTGTTCGAAGCGCTGGTGCTGGTCGTGCTGGTCGTCATCCTGTTCCTGCAGACCTGGCGCGCCTCGATCATCCCGCTGATGGCCGTGCCGGTATCGCTGATCGGTACCTTTGCCGTGATGCACCTGTTCGGCTTTTCGCTCAACGCACTGTCACTGTTCGGCCTGGTCCTGGCCATCGGCATCGTGGTGGACGACGCCATCGTCGTGGTGGAAAACGTCGAGCGCAACATCGGCCTGGGCCTGAAGCCGCTGGAGGCCACGCAAAAGGCCATGGGTGAGGTGACCGGGCCGATCATCGCCACCGCCCTGGTGCTGTGCGCCGTGTTCGTACCTGCCGCGTTCATTTCCGGCCTGACCGGGCAGTTCTACAAGCAGTTCGCCCTGACCATCGCCATTTCCACGGTCATCTCGGCATTCAACTCGCTGACCCTGTCGCCGGCCCTGGCTGCCGTGCTGCTGAAGGACCACCACGCGCCCAAGGACCGTTTCTCGCGGTTTCTGGAAAAACTGCTGGGCAGCTGGCTGTTCACCCCGTTCAACCGTTTCTTCGACCGCGCCTCCAACCGCTACGTGGGCGGCGTGCGTCGGGTCATCCGCTCCAGCGGCATCGCCCTGTTCGTTTATGCCGGCCTGATGGGCCTGACCTACCTGGGCTTCTCGTCCACCCCGACCGGTTTCGTACCGGCCCAGGACAAGCAGTACCTGGTAGCGTTCGCCCAACTGCCTGACGCGGCCAGCCTCGACCGCACCGAGGCGGTGATCAAGCGCATGAGTGAAATCGCCCTGAAGCAGCCAGGTGTGGCCGACTCGGTGGCCTTCCCTGGCCTGTCGATCAACGGCTTCACCAACAGCCCGAACAGCGGCATCGTGTTCACCCCGCTCAAGCCGTTCGACGAGCGCAAGGACCCGAGCCAGTCGGCGGCGGCCATCGCTGCTGCGCTCAATGCCCAGTTCGCCGACATCCAGGACGCCTATATCGCGATCTTCCCGCCACCGCCGGTACAAGGCCTGGGCACCATCGGCGGCTTCCGCCTGCAGATCGAAGACCGCGGCAACCTGGGCTACGAAGCGCTGTACAAGGAAACCCAGAACATCATCGCCAAGAGCCACAACGTGCCGGAACTGGCGGGCCTGTTCACCAGCTACCAGGTCAACGTGCCCCAGGTCGATGCCGCCATCGACCGGGAAAAGGCCAAGACCCACGGCGTGGCGATCACCGACATCTTCGACACCCTGCAGGTCTACCTGGGCTCGCTGTACACCAACGACTTCAACCGCTTTGGCCGTACCTACCAGGTCAATGTCCAGGCCGAGCAGCAGTTCCGCCTCGATGCCGAGCAGATCGGCCAGCTGAAGGTGCGCAACAACCTCGGCGAGATGATCCCGCTGGCGACCTTCCTCAAGGTCAGCGACACCTCCGGGCCTGACCGGGTGATGCACTACAACGGGTTCATTACCGCCGAGATCAACGGCGCCGCAGCACCGGGCTACAGCTCCGGCCAGGCCGAAGCCGCAATCGAGAAGCTGTTGAAAGAGGAACTGCCCAACGGCATGACCTTCGAGTGGACCGACCTGACCTACCAGCAGATCCTCTCGGGTAACACCGCGCTGTTCGTGTTCCCGCTGTGCGTGCTGCTGGCCTTCCTGGTGCTTGCCGCCCAGTACGAAAGCTGGAGCCTGCCGCTGGCGGTGATCCTGATCGTGCCGATGACCCTGCTGTCGGCCATCACCGGGGTGATCGTGTCGGGTGGTGACAACAACATCTTTACCCAGATCGGCCTGATCGTACTGGTGGGCCTGGCGTGCAAGAACGCCATCCTGATCGTCGAGTTCGCCAAGGACGAACAGGCCAAGGGGCTCGACCCGCTTGCGGCGGTACTGGAAGCCTGCCGCCTGCGTCTGCGGCCGATCCTGATGACCTCGATCGCCTTCATCATGGGTGTGGTGCCGCTGGTGTTCAGCTCCGGTGCAGGTTCCGAAATGCGCCATGCCATGGGTGTGGCGGTGTTCTCGGGGATGATCGGCGTGACCGTGTTCGGCCTGTTCCTGACCCCGGTGTTCTTCTTCCTGATTCGCCGTTTCGTCGAGCGTCGCCAGGCCCGCAAGGCCGGACACGTTCAAGTGCTGGAGAACCATGCATGAACCTGCTCAAACCCTTGACCCCGAGCCTGCTGGCGCTGGCCCTGGCGGCCTGCGCGGTAGGCCCGGACTACCAGGCCCCGGCCACCGAGCCCGCGCAGCTGGCCAGCGATGTGCAGGCCAAGGCCTACGACCGTAGCCGCTTCGAAAGCCTGTGGTGGAAGCAGTTTGACGACCCGGTGCTGAACCAGTTGGTGCAGGCGTCGCTGGATGGCAACCGTGACCTGCGCGTGGCCTTCGCCCGCCTGAAAGCGGCCCGTTCGATCCGTGAAGACGCCGAGAACGATCAGTTCCCGGTGGTCACCAGCCGCGTCAGCAGCGACATCGGCAAGGGCCAGATCCCCGGCCAGACTACGCAACGGGTGAACAGTGAGCGCTACGACCTGGGCCTGGACATGGCCTGGGAACTGGACCTGTTTGGCCGCATCCAGCGCCAGATCGAAGCCAGCGAAGCCCAGGAAGCGGTGGCCGCGGCCGACCTGCAGCAGTTGCAGGTCAGCCTGATCGCCGAGCTGGTCGATGCCTATGGCCAGCTGCGCGGCGCGCAGCTGCGCGAGAAGATCGCCCTGGCCAACCTCAAGACCCAGCAGGAATCGCGGGCCATCACCGAAACCCTGCGCGATGCCGGTGTCGGCAACGACCTCGACGTGGTGCGTGCCGATGCGCGCCTGGCCGGGGTTGAAGCCACCGTACCGCAACTGCAGGCGGAACAGGCGCGCGCGCGGCACCGCATCGCCACCCTGCTCGGCCAGCGCCCCGAGGCGCTCAACGTCGACCTGTCGCCCAAGGCCCTGCCGGCCATCGCCAAGGCGCTACCGGTGGGTGACCCGGGCGAACTGCTGCGCCGCCGCCCGGACATCCGCAGCGCCGAACGCCAGCTGGCGGCCGCCACCGCCAACGTTGGCGTGGCCACGGCGGACCTGTTCCCGCGCGTAAGCCTCAGTGGCTTCCTTGGCTTTACTGCCGCCCGCGGCTCGCAGATCGGCTCGTCGGCAGCCAATGCCTGGGCGCTGGGCCCGAGCATCACCTGGGCCGCCTTCGACCTGGGCAGCGTGCGCGCCCGCCTGCGCGGTGCCAAGGCCGATGCCGAAGGGGCGCTGGCCAACTATGAACAGCAGGTGTTGCTGGCCCTGGAAGAATCGGCCAACGCCTTCAGCGACTACGACAAGACCCAGCAGCGGCTGTTGTCGCTGATACGCCAGAGCGACGCCAGCCGCAAGGCGGCGGACCTGGCCTCGATTCGTTATCGCGAGGGCACGGTGGACTACCTGGTGTTGCTCGACGCCGAGCGTGAGCGGCTGAGTGCGGAAGATGCGCAAGCCCAGGGTGAGGTCGAGCTGTACCGCGGCATCGTCTCGATCTACAAGGCCCTGGGTGGCGGCTGGCAACCGGAGACCGTAGCCAGCGCGCACTGATACCCCGTTTCAACGACTCCTTTGGTTGGCTCCTCCCCCAACCGTTTGCCCCGCAGGCCTTGGTCCGCGGGGCTTTTTTATGTTTTTGGAAGTGTGTGTTTTTGGGGTGTTCGCCACAAGTTTTTCATTGCCTGTGAGATCGAGCGCCGCGCGGGCGGCGCTCGATCTCACAGGCGCAGAAAAAATGTCGAGACAGGCACCTGGTTGCATTTACCCCCCGGCTAGCCCAAGCTCTGCCCTTCCCGCCGCCACGGATCGTCCGATGCCCAGACGCAACCGCTACCTGATCGCCCTTGTGTTTTTGATCCTGGTATCGGCCCTGTTCGGCTACCTGTGGCGCGACACGCCGCCAGCCCAGCCCACCCTCCCTGCGCACAGCTACGCCAAGGCCCTGCGCCAGGCCCATGACGGCCAACCCGGCGCTGCGCGGGTGCTGTACCAACAACTGCAGCGCACCGATCTGCCACCCATCCGCCGCGCAGCCTTGTACGCCGAGCTGCCCAATTACCCCTCGCCGCAGGCATTGAAACTCGCCCGCCAGGACCTGGAGCATGCCGACCCGCTGGTGCGCCGTGCTGCCATCGGCGGTATCCGTCGCCTGCTGCCGGCAGCGCAGCGCAGCCTGGTACTCGGCCCACTGCTGGACGACGATGAGCAAAGCGTGCGTTTTGCCGCAGTAGATGCCCTGCTCGGTCTCGACCCGGATGACATCGGCCTGTATTTCGGCCCCCTGCAGGCCGCCCTGGAGCAATACCAGCAGGCCCTGGAACAACAACCCGAAGACGCCGACGCCCAGGTGCACCTGGCGCGCCTGTACCTGCACGAAAACGACTACACCCAAGCTGCCAGCGCCCTGCAACGAGCCCTGGCGGTAGCCCCCGGCAACCTCGACGCGTTGGCTACCCAGGTACGCCTGCTGGAGCGCCAGGGCCATCACGACGCTTCGCGCCAGGTGCTGGGCAAAGCTTTGGCACTGAGCCCCGATTCAGCCTTTCTGCAGTACGAGCTAGGGCTCTGGCTGAACCGCCACGAGCAGCGCGAATACGCCTTGCTGGCCTTTTCCCGCGCCGTCGAGCTGGACCCGGACAACACCGACTACCGCTATACACTGGCAGTCACCCTGCATGAACTGGAACAACTCGACGCCGCGCAAAAACAACTGGAAACCGTGCTAAGCCGCCAACCGGCCAATCGCCGGGCACGGGTGTTGCTGATCCAGTACTGGAAGGAAACCGGCCAGTTGCAGAACGTGCAGGTGCTACTGGCCGAACTGGAGCGGCAGAACCCGGACGATCCCGTGCTGCAACAAGGCCTGTAGGCAGCCCGAAATTTTTTGTTGAACCCCGGGGCGGCGCTTTGGTCCAGTGGATATCGGACCACCTTGCAGGAGAGCCGTCTTGGCCAGTTCGTTGGCGCTGAACGAACGTGCGTTGATCATGGCACCGCCACCATTGGCAGCGGATACTGCACGCCTGCTCGCCTCTGTTGGCATCGACAGCCTGTGCGCGAGCGACCTGGCCAAGCTGCACGCCTGCCTGGCCGAAGGCGCAGGCCTGGTGGTCATTGCCGAGTCAGTGTTCGATGAAGGGCCAAGCGCATTGCTGCAGGCATTTCTCGACCAGCAACCGAGCTGGTCGGACCTGCCCATCGTGCTTCTCACCCAGGGCCACCAGCCAGCCATGGGTTCGACCAACCACCCGGTGGGCAACGTGCTACCGCTGGCCACCCCGTTCGAAGACGCCCAACTGCTGCACATGGCCCAGTCCGCCCTGCGCAGCAGACGCCGGCAGTACCTGGCACGCGGCCAGTTGCTTGACCTGCAGCAACGCCTGGACGCGCAAGCAACGCCTCTCGCCGAAGACCATGAGCGCAGCGAGTTTGCCCGCCACCAGACGCGCAAGATGGAAGCCATTGGCCAACTGGCCGGGGGCATCGCCCACGATTTCAACAACCTGCTCACCAGCATTGGCGGCAGTTTCGAGCTGATCGACCGGCGCCTGCGCCAAGGCCGCAACGATGGCCTCGACAGTGTGCTGCAGATGGGCCGTGAGGCGGTGTCCCGCGCCGCCCGCCTGACCCACCGCCTGCTGGCCTTTTCTTCCCGGCAATCGCTGCACAGCCAGCAGGTCGACCTGCACGAGCTGCTCCAGGCAAAGCGCCTGAAGGCTTGCCTGACCCCGTCCGTGACCCTGCACGTGCAGATCGCCAAGGGCCTGTGGTGCGTTGAAGCCGATGACCAGCAATTACAGGAAGCCCTCGACAACCTGCTGCTCAATGCCTGCGAAGCCATGCCCAGTGGCGGCCAGCTGCGCATCGAGGCGAGCAACCAGCAGATCGGCGCCGGGCAATTTGCCGGCGGCGCCCTGTGCGCCGGTGACTATGTGCGCCTGCGCATCATCGATAACGGCCAGGGCATGGCGCAAAGCACGCTGGAGCATGCCTTCGAGCCGTTCTTCAGCACCAAGGCCATCGGCCAGGGCATTGGCCTGGGCCTGTCGATGGTGTACGGCTTCAGCAAGCAGTCCCATGGCCATGTCAGCTTGCACAGCCAGATCGGCCAAGGGACCCGGGTGGATCTGTACCTGCCGCGCCATCTCGGCCAGGCCCAGGCGCAGGACAAACCCGTGCAGCCTGTGCAAGGTCGCCGGGGCCATCATGTACTGATGGTCGAGGACGACCCGCATGTTCGCCAGTTACTGTGCCATGCCCTGCGCGAGGATGGCTTCGCCTGCCACAGCGCCGCCAACGCCAGCGAAGGCCTGACGGTACTACGCTCGACACAACCGGTGGATTTGCTGGTTAGCGATGTCGGCTTGCCCGGCATGAATGGCCGCCAGTTGGCCGAGATTGCGCGCAGCCTGCGCCCACGCTTGCCGGTGCTGTTCATCACCGGCTACGCGGAAACGGCCATGGCCCGCGAGGGCTTTCTGGAGGCGGGCATGCACCTGATCTGCAAGCCCTTCGAGCTCAAGCAACTGCAGGCGCAGGTGGCGCAGATTCTGGGCAAGCCCTGAAACACATTACGCCTCAAGCATGCGTAACGCCTGGTCGGCGAGGTCCGCCAGCGGGAACGGCTTGTTCATCAATGCCGTGCCCGGCTGATCGAGCAACTGCGCTTCGATCGACGGATCGGCGTAACCGGTGATGAACAGGATCTTCTGCTGCGGCAGCTGCATGCGCATGGCCTTGGCCACCTGGCGACCACTGAAACCTCCCGGCAAACCGATGTCAGTGATCACCAGGTCGAACGGGCCCCCATGGCGGAAGCGCTCCAGCGCACTATTGGCGTCGCCCACCTCAGTCACGTCGAAACCACACTCGGTCAGGTACTCGCGCATGACCGCACGCAATCCGAGCTCGTCATCGACCAGCAACAACCGCTCGCCCCGGGCCATGCGCTGTGAACGCTGCAACAGCTTGGGCTCCTCGGGTACCGGACCATGGCACCTTGGGAACAGCATGCACACCTTGGTCCCCAGGTCTGGTGTCGACTCGATCCACACATAGCCCCCGGACTGGCCGACAAAGCCATACACCATTGAAAGGCCAAGCCCTGACCCACGCCCGACAGGTTTGGTGGTAAAGAACGGCTCAAAAGCCCTGGCAATGTCCAGCGCCGACATGCCATGCCCATCATCCTCGACATGCAAGGCCACATAATCGCCTGGCGGCAGGCCGCTTTCATCCGGGAACCACGCCGTCAGCCGCCTGTTGACGCTGTGGAGAGTGACAGTGCCACTCACCAGGCATGCCTCACGGGCATTGGTACACAGGTTGATCAAGGCGTTTTCCAGCTGGAGCACGTCCAGGTTCACTGCCCACGGCGTAACATCCAGCTGCCAGTCCAGACGCATCTCGGGGCCTAGTGTCCTCAGCAGTTGTGGCTCGATCAGCCTCAGTTGACGGTTGAGATCCAGCGGTTTGGGTGCCAATGGTTGATAGCGGGAAAACGCCAGCAAGCGATGGGTCAGCTCCATGGCACGCTGCACCGAGTCGCGCGCCACCGCGACATAGGCCTCTACCCGCTCCGGTCGTCCTTCCTGCAGGCGCCGTTGCAGCAATTCGAGGCTGCCACCGATCCCGGATAGCAAGTTGTTCATTTCATGGCCCATGCCGCCCGCCAACTGGCCAACCACCTCCAGGCGTTCGTGGTTGCGCATCAGGGCTTCGGATTGACGAGCGGCCTCTTCACGGTCCTCGGTGATGTCCCGGCCGACCGCGGTCAGCAGGCTGCCATCGAAGCGCGCGCTCCAGCGGAACCAGTGGTAATGGCCATCGCGATGACGCAGGCGGGTCTCCAACTGCTCGGTGTTGCTGTACTGCAGAAACCCGGATACCGCCACCTGCACTTCGGCGCGATCCGCCGGATGCACCAGTTCCAGTACCGGGGCACCGCGTACCTGCTCCTCGGTCCATTCCAGAATGCGGTACCAGGCGGGGTTGGCGGCATGCACCTTCAGCTCGGGCGTAACCGTCATCATCGCATCACGCGACAACTGCCAGAACTGCTCGCGCTCGGCCACATGCTGTTCAATCTGTCGCTCGAAGCCTTGCGCCTGCTCGCGCCAATGGTGGTAGGCCTCGATGCTCGCAGTGGTCTCGATCACAGTGTGCAGAAAGCCCGCCACACAGCCCAGCTCATCGCGAATCGGCGCATAACCGCACGCACACCACAACGGCTCCATGCCTTCGCCGCAGGTGATACGCAGTGGTGGGTCCTCGACAAAGCTCGAGTGCCCTTCAAGCGCCTTGAACACCCAAGGCCCCATCGTCGGCCAGACATCGCTCCACAGCGTATCGAAGGCCTTGCCCAACCCATCCGGGGCAATGGGCCGCAAGGTCCGGTAGCCATCATTGTGCACCACGCAGAGGTCCGGGCCCCACACCACGGCACACGGGAACGGTGACAAGTGCATCATGTCGACGGCAATGCGCAACGAGGCCGGCCAGCGCGGCAGTGGCCCGAGCGATGTCCCCCCCCAGTCGAACCGCGCAATCCGTTCGCCCATCCGGTCGACCGGCTCCAACCCAGGCGGTTGCAGGA
>Ga0209676_1002036_pt1 | contig 15843 bp, 15 predicted proteins | sample AraplaCvi_mLB_r2_FD_184282 | JGI IMG/M metagenome (GOLD analysis project Ga0209676, IMG submission 184282) | Arabidopsis root microbial communities from North Carolina, USA - plate scrape MF_Cvi_mLB_r2 (SPAdes) (version 2) | ecosystem: Host-associated > Plants > Roots > Endosphere | place: USA...
CCATCGACGCCTTCGCCGGACGCCTGGGCGCGTTCGCAGAGGAAGTGCATGCGCTGCGACCGCATCCGGGCCAGGTGCACAGCGCGGCGAACCTGCGCATCCTGCTGCAGGGTTCGACGCTTGCCGACATTCCGTACCACCTCGTGCCGAAGTTTCGCGCGTGGCAGCCCGGCAGCTGGGACACCGTGCAGGCGCAGTCGCTGCGGTTCGACATCGGCTGGGACTGGGTGCCGATGGCGCAGCGCCACGGTCGCGAGAAGTTCTATCGCCGCTTCCGTCCGTTCCGCGGTGGCAAGAAGCACCAGCCGCAGGACAGCTACTCGCTGCGCTGCATCCCGCAGGTGCACGGCGCGGTGCGCGACGCGATCGCGCAGGCGGCGCGCGTTCTGGACATCGAACTCAATGCGCTGACCGACAACCCCATCGTCTTCCCCGATGCGAAGGCCGAGTTCGTCGAGCAGCAGGTGATTTCCGCCGGCCATTTCCACGGCATGCCGCTCGCGCTGGCGATGAGCTACGTGAAGGCGGCCATCCCCGTGCTGGCGAGCATTTCCGAGCGCCGCCTCAACAAGCTGGTGGATCCGGCGACGAACGACGGCCTGCCGGGTTTCCTCATCGGCAACGAGGATTCCACCGAGTCCGGCCACATGATCGTGCAGTACACGGCGGCGGCGATCGTCAACGACCTGGCGAGTCGTGCGCATCCGGCCTCGGTGTATTCGATCCCGACCAGCGCGAACGCCGAAGACCACGTGTCGATGGGCGCGAACGAGGCACGCCACGTGCTGTCGATGGCGGAGGACCTGGGCAAGGTGATCGCGCTGGAGCTGTACACCGCCGCGCAGGCGCTGGACCTGCGTCGCGACATGATCAACGCCGCGCGCGATCTCGCGAACCGTGCCGATGCGACCGCGCTCGCGGCCAAGATCGCCGGCGGCCCGACGCCGGGAACGCTGGAATACGACGCCTTCCTCGACGAGGTCGAAGCGCTGCGCGCCGAGCTCGCGGCCGCGGACGAGTTCCAGCCGGGCCGCGCCGTGGCAGCCGCGCATGCGGCGATCCGCCGTGAGATCCCGTTCCTCGATCGCGACCGCGCACTCGACGGCGAAGTCGCCACCGCGGTGCGCCTGGTGAAGGACGGCACGATCCTGGGCGCGGCGCGCAGCTGAGCCTTGATTCAAGCCCTCTCCCGCACGGGGAGAGGGTCTCGGTAAGCGACGGCCGTCAGGCCACTTCTCCGTGCGACGTGCGCACGCAATCGCGCCCGTCCGCCTTCGCGCGATACAGCGCCTGGTCGGCCAGCTGCAACAACGGATCGACGCCGCCGAACGCGGGCGATCTGGCGGCGTGCACGCCGATGCTCGCCGTCACGGTGATCTCGTAGGCACCGCTGCGGAACGGCGATTCGCGCAAGTGATGGCGCAGGTCCTCGGCGACCTGCGCCGCGGCGGTGAGGTTCAGGCCAGGCAGCACGACGACGAATTCCTCGCCGCCGAATCGCGCCAGCAGCGCATCCTGGTGAGGGCGCAGCGCATGGCCCAGGGTACGCGCCGCCCACCGCAGGCATTCGTCGCCGATCAGGTGCCCGTAGCGGTCGTTGATCGACTTGAAGTTGTCCAGGTCGATCATCAGCAACGACAGCGGGCGGTGATGCTCGCGCGCCTGCCGGAGCAATGCATCGAAGCGGTCGCGGAAATGCGTGCGGTTGTGCAGGCCGGTCAACGCGTCGCGCTGGCTGGACTCGCGCAGCCGTGCATGCGCATCTTCCAGCTGCACCAGCGCGCTTCGAAGCTCCGTGGTGCGCAGTTCGACCTTGTGCTCCAGCTGCGCCTTCGCGTCGCTGACGATGCGTTCGTTCTCGTTGCGGAACTGGGCATAGCGGTGGCCCAGCGCGATCGACAGCAGCAGCATTTCCAGGGCCGAGCCGATCTGCACCCCGTATTCGGTGAAGAAGGTTTTCGGCGCCAGGCCGAATGCCACGGCGACGAACAATCCCGTCCCCAGCAGGAACATCGCCCACGCCAGCAGGAACAGCCGCGCCGGCGCGTAACCGCGGCGAACCATCGCCACCGATGCGATCGCGATCCACGCGATGCTCGGCAGCACCGCGGCGCCGGCGACGGGCGTGGCGATGTGGTATGGCAACCACGTCGACGCCACGCCCAGCAGCGCGAAGAACGCGATCAGCAGCAGGCTGACGCGATCGCCGCGTGGCCACTGTTCGCGCAGGCCGAGGAACACGCGCGCGAACTGCTGCATGCCGATCTGCGCCAGGCACGCCGACAGCGGCACCATGCGGTCGTTCAACCAGGTCGAGCCGGGCCACAGGTACTCGAAGCCCAGGCCGTTGAGCGTAAACAGCACCAGCCCGAACGCGGACAGGTGCACCAGGTACCAGAAATAGCTGGCATCGCGCAGGCTGAGCCACAGCGCCATGTTGTAGAAGAACAGCGCCAGCAGGATCCCGTAGTACGCGCCGATGACGAACTGCGCATCGCGCGCGGCCTCGGCGAAGGCCGGCAGCGTGAACAGCGAGAGCGGCACCTGCATCGAGCTTTCGCTCTGCACGCGCACGAATACGTCCACCGGCTCGCCGGGCGGAAGCGTCAGCAGGAAGTTCGGATGCCGGTAGCGGATGCTTCGCGCGGCGAACGGCAGATGGTCGCCGCCTGCCTGCACCGTGATGCGGCCGTCCGCATGGCGCGCGTACACGTCGATGCGGTCGCTCAGTGCGTAGTGCTGGACCAGCAGCCACCGCGTCTCGGGGTTGTCGCGGTTGACCACGCGAACATGGAACCAGAACGCGCCGTCGTGGAAACCGAGCGAGGTTCGGCCGCCGGGCAGGGGCTGGAAGCGATCGTCATCGAGCCACCGCATCGCCGTGGCGATATCACCGGTCGCCGGTTCGTCGTGGAGGTACTGCATGGCCGGCGCGAGATCGGCCTGGGCCGTCTGCCGCCCCAGTTCGATGGTTGCCGCCGATGCGGATGCCATGGGCAACGCGAGCGCGAGCAGCGCCGCGAGGCAGAGGCGGACCCAGACAGGCGCACGTTCCATGTCGTCCCTTCGGCCGATGGTCATGCGGTAGCCGATCGTTGAGGCGTTGGCGTGGGACCGGGCAGGGCGGCGAGCGTGCGCTGGCGGCCCGGCGGGCGTCGTGACGCGGCCATCACTATCGCCGTGGACCGTGTGAACGCGGCGTTCAGGCTTGGCCGGCCTCGGGCTGCCGGCGGTTGACCGCGCCCCGACCGAGATGTTCCAATGTATTAACGCGTTAATACACTGAGCCGCAATGAAGCGTCGTACCTTGGAAAACGAGCGCAGCGCCGAGAACCTCGGCTTCCTTGCCGCCGCACTGGCCAGCCTGCAGACGGTCGAGGAGGTCCGGGCCTTCCTCGAAGACCTGTGCACGCCCGCCGAGCTCGAAGCGATGGGCGACCGCTGGCGCGTGGTCCCGCTGCTGCAGGACAACGTTCCGTACCGCGAAATCCACGAACGCACGCAGGTGAGCGTCACCACCATCGGCCGCGTCGCGCGCACGCTCGAACGCGGCGCCGGCGGCTACGGCGTCGCCGCGGCCCGACTTTCCACGCCTCCCGCCGCGCTCAACGCCGGCTGATCCGCATCGGTTCCCAGAGATCCCCATGAGTCCCTCCCCTAATACGCCGGCGCGCGACCGCCTGCGCATCGCGATCCAGAAGTCCGGCCGGCTGGCCGATCCGGCCCGCGCACTGCTGACCTCCTGCGGCCTGAGCTGGCGCGAAAGCCGCGATCGCCTGTTCTGCTACGGCGAATCGCTGCCGGTCGACCTGCTGCTGGTGCGCGACGACGACATCCCGGGCCTCATCGCCGAAGGCGTCTGCGACCTCGGCATCGTCGGCCGCAACGTGCTGCTCGAGCAGGGCTACGACCGTGCGGCGGGCGGCAGCGCGCCGGCCTTCCGCGAATGGCGCGCGCTCGGATTCGGCGGTTGCCGCCTCGCGCTCGCCGTGCCGGACGGCTGGGACTGGCAGGGGCCGGAGCAACTTGCCGGCAAGCGCATCGCCACGAGCTACCCGGCGTCGCTGACGCGCTGGCTGGCCGAGCAGGGCATCGACGCGAAGGTCGTGCTGCTGTCGGGGTCGGTCGAAATCGCACCGCGCCTCGGCCAGGCCGACGCGATCTGCGACCTGGTCTCCAGCGGCGCGACGCTCGCGGCGAACCAGCTCAAGCCGGTGACGACGCTGCTGGAAAGCGAAGCGGTGCTCGCCGGCCCGGCCGAAGCGCTCGACGCCACGCGCGGCGAACTCGCCGAGATGCTGCTGCGCCGCCTCGATGGCGCGCTGCGCATCCGCCACAGCAAGCTGCTGCTGTTCCAGGCGCCGCGCCGCGTGCTGCCCGACCTGCTGCCGCTGCTGCCCGACGCGGAAACGCCCACGGTGATGCGCCTGGACGATGGAGACGACCTCGCGCTGCAGGCGCTCTGCCACGGCGCGGTGACGTGGCAGCGGCTGGAAGAACTCAAGCGCGCCGGCGCGCGTGGCCTGATGGTGTTGCCGGTGGAGGGAATGCTGGCATGAACGCCGTCCCGTCCCCCGACGAGCTGATGCGCCGCGTCGACTGGCGCCTGCTCGACACGCGCACGCAGGCGCAACTGCTGCGTCGCCCCGCGCAGGTGACGTCGAGCACGACGGCGAGCACCGTCGCCTCGATCATCGGCGAAGTGCGCGACAGCGGCGACTCGGCGCTGCGTGCGTTTGGCGAACGCTTCGACGGCTTCGCGCCCGTCGATTTCGCCGTGGGCAGCGCCGAGTTCGCCGAAGCCGAAGCGTCGCTGCCCGCCGAACTTCGCGCCGCCATCGACGAAGCGGCCGAGCGCATCGCCGCGTTCCACCGCGCAGGCATAACCGCGCCGTACAGCGTCGACACCGCGCCCGGCGTGCGTTGCGAGCGCGTGCTGCGGCCGATCCAGCGAGTGGGCCTGTACGTGCCCGCAGGCTCCGCCCCTCTTCCGTCGACCGCGCTGATGCTCGGCGTCCCCGCGCGCCTGGCCGGCTGCCCCGACATCGTGTTGTGCACGCCGCCGCGTCGCGACGGAACGGCAGACCCCGCCGTGCTCTATGCCGCGAAGCGCTGCGGCATCACGCGCGTGTTCAAGATCGGCGGCGCGCAGGCGATCGCCGCGATGGCCTACGGCACGGCGAGCGTCCCGCGTTGCGACAAGCTCTTCGGGCCCGGCAATGCCTACGTCACCGAAGCCAAGCGGCAGGTCGCCATGGACGTCGACGGTGCGGCGATCGACATGCCCGCCGGCCCGTCCGAAGTGCTGGTGATCGCCGACTTCGGCGCGAATCCCGCCTTCGTGGCCGCGGACCTGTTGTCGCAGGCCGAGCACGGCCCGGATTCGCAGGTGCTGCTGCTGAGCGACGACGACAGGCTGCTCGATGCCGTGAGCGAACAGCTCGCATCGCAGCTGGAGCAGCTGCCGCGCGCGGACATCGCGCGTCGGGCATTGCAGTCGTCCAGCGCGATCCGCGTGGAGTCGATCGAGCAGGCGCTGGCGATCAGCAACCGTTACGCGCCCGAGCACCTGATCCTCGCGCTCCGCGACGCGCGCGCCGCGTTGCCGCAGGTCACCGCCGCCGGTTCCGTCTTCCTCGGCGACTGGGCGCCCGAGGCGCTGGGCGACTACTGCAGCGGCACCAACCACGTGCTGCCGACCAGCGGCGCGGCGCGCTTTGCGGGTGGCCTGAACGTGGCGAGCTTCCAGGTGGCGATCACCGTGCAGGAAGTGCAGCCGCGCGGCATCGAAGCCATCGGCCCGTGCGCGGTGGAACTCGCGCGCGCGGAAGGCCTGGACGCGCACCTGCAGGCGGTCGCGCTGCGGCTGCAGGCGGTGGCGTCGTGAACATCGCCATCGACACGAACCTGGACACGAGCCCGCTCGCGCTGGTGCGCGCGGACCTGCGCGATTTCGGCGGCTATCGCTCGGCACGCAGCGACCGGCTGCAGGGCGAGGTGTGGCTCAACGCCAACGAATCGCCGTGGCCGAACCTCGCCGACCGCGAAGGCTCGCTGCGCCGCTATCCCGATCCGCAGCCGCAGGCGCTGCGTGAGGCGCTCGCCGCACTCTACGAGTGCGCGCCGGAGCAGTTGCTCGCCGGACGCGGCAGCGACGAAGGCATCGACCTGCTCGTGCGCGCTCTCTGCCAGCCCGGCAACGACGCGATCGTGGTCAGCACGCCGACCTTCGGCATGTATGCGGTGAGCGCGCGACTGCATGGTACGCGCGTGATCGACGTGCCCTTGCGCGAAATCGATGGCGAGTGGCGCAGCGATTTCAACGCGCTCGCCGACGCCGCGATCGCGCAGGACGCACGCATCGTCTTCCTGTGCTCGCCGGGAAATCCGACCGGCGCGCTGCTGCCGATCGGCGAGATCGCCGCGCTCGCCGCGCGCCTTGCCGGGCGCGCGCTCGTCGTCGTCGATGAGGCCTACATCGAGTTCGCCGACGCGCCTTCCGCGATCCGGCTCATCGGTACGCATCGCAATGTGGCCGTGCTCCGCACCTTGTCGAAGGCGCACGCGCTCGCCGCGGCGCGCATCGGCACGGTGATCGCCGACGCCGAACTCATCGACGTGCTGCGCCGCTGCCAGGCGCCGTATCCGCTGCCTTCGGCATGCACCGACGATGCGCTGCGTGCGCTGGGCCGCGATGCCGCATTGCAGACGCGCACGCGCATCGCGATGGTGCGCGCCGAACGCGACGCGCTCGCGCAGCGGCTTGCGAGCGCACCCGGCATCCGCCGCGTGTACGCCTCGCGTGCGAACTTCGTGCTCGTGCGCTTCGATGACGCTCAATCCGCGTTCGAGCGCCTGCTCGCCGCGGGCGTGGTGGTTCGCGACATGCGCGCCGCGCCCGGCCTGGGCGACGCGCTGCGCATCAGCCTGGGAACGCCACAGCAGAACGCGTCGGTGCTGTCGATCCTGGAGGCGCGCGCATGAGCACGCCGATCCTGTTCGTCGACCGCGACGGCACGCTGATCGAGGAGCCGTCGGACTTCCAGATCGACCGCTTCGACAAGCTGCGCTTCGTGCAGGGCGTGATTCCCGCGATGCTCCGCCTGCGCGATGCGGGCTATCAGTTCGTGATGGTGACCAACCAGGACGGGCTGGGTACCGACGCATTCCCGCAGGCGGATTTCGACGGCCCGCACGGCCTGATGATGCAGATATTCGAAAGCCAGGGCATCGTCTTCCGCGACGTGCTGATCGACACGAGCCTGCCCGCGCAGAACGCCCCGACGCGCAAGCCCGGCATCGCGCTTGCGACACCGCTGCTGCAGGATCGCGGCATCGACTGGTCGCGCTCGGCAATGGTCGGCGATCGCGAAACCGACAATGCCTTCGCGCGCAACCTCGGCATCCGCGCATTCCAGTTGCGCACGCCGCAGTTCGGCGGCGACTGGGACTGGAGTTCGATCGCGCATGAGCTTGCCGATGCGCCGCGCACCGCGCGCGTGCAGCGCAACACGCGTGAAACCAGCATCGAGGTCGCCATCGATCTGGATCGCACTGCCGAGCCGAGGATCGCGACGGGGCTCGGTTTCTTCGATCACATGCTCGAGCAGATCGGCAAGCACGGCGGCATCGCGCTCGAGCTGCGTTGCGAGGGCGACCTGCATATCGACGAGCACCACACGGTGGAGGACAGCGCGCTCGCGCTCGGGCAGGCGCTGCGCGAGGCGCTGGGCGACAAGCGCGGCATCGGGCGTTACGGCTTCACGCTGCCGATGGACGAGTCGCTGGCGAGCGCGGCGCTCGATTTTTCCGGCCGACCGTACTTCGTGTTCGACGGTGCGTTCGCGCGCGATCGCGTCGGCGGATTGCCGACCGAGCTGGTGCCGCACTTCTTTCGCTCGGTGTGCGACGGGGCCGGCCTCAATCTCAATCTTCGCGTCGAAGGCGACAACGACCACCACAAGGTCGAAGCCTGCTTCAAGGCCTTCGCGCGCGCGTTGCGCCAGGCGGTGAAGCGCGAAGGGCGTGAACTCCCCAGCACAAAGGGGACGCTGTGACCGACGTCGTCCTCATCGACTGGGGCGGGGGCAACATCGGCTCCGTCCGCTACGCGCTCGACCGCCTCTGCGCGCGTTCCGTGCTCAGCCGCGATGCCGACACCATCGCGAATGCGCCGCGGGTGATCCTGCCCGGCGTCGGCGCGGCGGCGCCCGCGATGCAGCGCCTGCATGAGCTCGACCTCGTCGATACGATCCGCGCGCTCGAAGCCCCGCTGCTGGGCATCTGCCTGGGCATGCAACTGCTTTACGAATCATCCGAGGAAGGCGAAGTGGAAGGGCTGGGCGTGCTGAAGGGACGCATCGAACGCATTGCGCCCAAGCCGGGCCTGCGCGTGCCGCACATGGGCTGGAACCGACTGCGACGCGAGCGCACGTCTGCGCTGCTGGACGGCATCGACGACGGTGAGTGGGCCTATTTTGTGCACGGTTTCGTCGCGCCTCTAAGTGAGGACACGCTGGCGAGCAGCGACTACGGCAGCGGGTTCACCGCCGTCGCTGGGCGCGGGCAGCGCTTCGGTGCGCAGTTCCATCCCGAACGTTCGGCGACGACGGGCCAGCGCCTGCTCGCGAACTTCCTTGCGATGGAGGCGGCATGAACGCGTTCGCTTCCACGAGAGAACCCACGGATTTCGAACTCTATCCCGCGATCGACGTGCGCGATGGGCGCGTGGTCCGGCTGCACCAGGGCGATTACGGGCGCGAGACGCGCTATGCGCCGTCGCCGCTGGAACTCGCGTCGCAGTATGCGGACAGCGGTGCGCGCTGGCTGCATCTGGTGGACCTCGACGCCGCGCGCGAAGGCGGCTACACGTTGCGTCCGTTCGTGCGCGAACTGGTCGCGACGACCGGATTGAACGTGCAGACCGGCGGCGGCGTGCGCAGCGAGGACGACGTCGCGCTGATCCTCGACGCCGGCGCGCAACGCGTGGTGGTCGGCTCGCTGGCCGTGCGCGAGCCCGACCGCGTGCTGCGATGGATCGAACGCTTCGGCGCTAACCGCATCACCGTCGCGCTCGATGCCCGCCAGGACGACGCCGGCGCATGGCGCCTGCCCACCGCAGGCTGGACGCAGGACAGCGGCGTCGAGCTCGAATCGCTGGTGCGCCGCTTCGCCGACGGCGGGCTTGTGCACCTGCTATGCACCGACATCTCGCGCGATGGCATGCTCGCCGGGCCGAACCTGTCGCTGTATCGGCATCTGTCGACGCTCGCACCCGCGTTGCGCGTGCAGGCGTCCGGCGGCGTCCGCGACATCGACGACATCGAAGGCGCGCGCGACACAGGATGCGCGGGCGCGGTGCTCGGCAAGGCGCTGATCGAAGGCCGCTTTGCACTCAACGATGCGCTGCAGAGGGCCCGCTCATGCTGAGTCGCCGCATCGTGCCCTGCCTGGACGTGCGCGACGGCCGTGTCGTGAAGGGCGTGAAGTTTCGCGATCACGTCGACATGGGCGACATCGTCGAACTCGCACTGCGTTATCGCGACGAAGGGGCCGACGAACTCGTCTTCTACGACATCACCGCCAGCCCGGAAGGGCGCAGTGTCGATCGGCAATGGGTCGAGCGCGTTGCGCGCGTGATCGACATTCCGTTCTGTGTCGCCGGCGGCATCCGCTCGGTGGACGACGCGCGCGCCGTGCTGCATGCCGGGGCGGACAAGGTGTCGATCAACACGCCGGCGCTGGATCGCCCCGAACTGATTGGCGAGATCGCCGAGGTGTTCGGCGTGCAATGCGTGGTGGTCGGCATCGACAGCCTGCGCGACGAGGACGGGCAGTGGCGCGTGCGCCAGTACACCGGCGATCCGTCGCGGACGCGGGCGCTTGCGAAACGCACGCTGGACTGGGTGGTCGAAGCGCAGGAACGCGGCGCCGGCGAGATCGTCCTCAACTGCATGGGCAGCGACGGCGTGCGTGAAGGCTACGACCTTGAGCAGCTACAGGCCGTGCGCGAACGTTGCATGGTCCCGCTGGTCGCCTCCGGCGGCGCGGGAACGGCGGCGCACTTCGTGCAGGCCTTCGCGGAAGCCGATGTCGATGCAGCGCTCGCCGCGAGCGTGTTCCACTCCGGTGCGGTAAGGATCCCCGAACTCAAACGGCACCTGCGCGCGCAGGGCGTCGAGGTGCGCGATGTCGCTTGAACGGTCACCCGAGGCCATCGACGCCCTCGCGTGGAACAAGCAGGGCGGCCTGCTGCCCGCCATCGTCCAGGATGCCGACACGTTGCGCGTGCTGATGCTCGGCTACATGGACGCCGCTGCGTTGCGCACGACGCTGGACAGCGGCCACGTGACCTTCTTCAGCCGCAGTCGCAACACGCAGTGGACCAAGGGCGAGACGTCGGGTCACTTCCTCGATGTCGTCGCGATCGATATCGATTGCGACAACGACACGCTGCTGGTGACCGCGCGTCCGCACGGCCCGACGTGCCATCTCGGTCGCCAAAGCTGCTTTCCTGACGCGCCGGCGGCGTCCTCATCGTTCGTGCGCGAGCTCGATGCGCTCATCGCCGCGCGCGAGCAGGACCGTCCCGCCGGCAGCTACACCACGAAGCTGTTCGAAGGCGGAATCCGCCGCATCGCGCAGAAAGTGGGCGAAGAGGGCGTCGAGACCGCGCTGGCGGCCGTCGCGCAGTCGGATGAGGAACTGCTCGGCGAGGCCGGCGACCTGCTTTACCACCTGCTCGTGCTGCTGCGTGCGCGAGGGCTCGGGCTCGCCGACGTGGAAACCGTGCTTCGGGCGCGTCACGCCGGCTGAGGCAAGGCGGGCGACTTCCGGCGGACATCCACGCGGACGATAATCGCGCGAACCCTCCGCGCGAGTCGTCCATGCCGAACGCCTTTCCTGCCGTCCTCATCGCCCTGCTGGCTGCATCGACCAGCGCGGCGGCGCAATCCACCGTGTCCGGCAGCGTGTTCGACGACGCGAACGGCAACGGACAGCGCGACGGTCGCGAGCGTGGCATCGCTGGCGTGAAGGTCTCGAACGGGCGCGAACTGGCAATCACCGACGCGCAGGGGCGATACACGCTGCCGATGCGCGCGGAAAGCACGCTGTTCGTGGTGAAGCCGCCGCAGTACGCGACCGCGACGGGCGCGAACGGACTGCCGCTGTTCTGGCATCACCTGTTTCCGGAAGGTTCGCCCGCGCTGCGGTTCGGCGGCATCGCCGCCACCGCGCCGCTGGCGTCGTACGACTTCGCGCTGCATCGCGCGCCCAACCGCAAGGGCGCCCTGAAGATGCTCGTGTTCGGCGATCCGCAGCCGAAGAGCGTGGTGGACGTGGGCTATTACGAGCGCGACATCGTCGAGCCGCTGGCCGGGCATCACGACGCGCAACTCGGCTTGAGCCTGGGCGATATCGTCAACGACGATCTGTCGCTGTATCCGGCGATGAACCGAGTCACGGCGAAGCTCGGGGTGCCGTGGCTTCACGTGGCCGGCAATCACGACCTGGACTTCGACGCGAAGCGCGACGAGGACGCGCTGCTCGGCTTCCGCAACGTGTTCGGCCCCGACACGTACGCGTGGGAAGAGCCGCAGGCGAGCTTCATCGTGCTCGACGACGTGGTGTACATGCCGGGGAAAAAGCCGACCTACGTCGGTGGGCTGCGCGAAGACCAGCTCGCGTTCCTCGACGCCTACCTGGCGACGTTGCCGAAAGAGCGCCGCGTCGTGATTTCCGTGCACATCCCGTTCTTCGAGCCGGTGCCGGGCGTGGAGACCTTCCGTCGCGCCGATCGCGATCGTCTGTTCGCGATGCTCAAGGATCGTCCGAACGTGCTGCTGCTCAGTGCGCACACGCACAACCAGCGCCACTACTTCCACGACGCATCCACCGGTTGGCATGGTGCGAAGCCGCTGCATGAGTACAACGTCGGCGCGACGTGCGGCGCGTTCTGGTCAGGCGTGAAGGACGCGCAGGGCATTCCGGACACGACGATGAGCGACGGCACGCCCAACGGCTACGCGTGGGCGACGTTCCGGCCGGACGGTTCGTACTCGCTGCGCTACCAGATCGCGCGCGGCGCGAAGGACGAGGCGATCGGCCTGCATGCGCCGAAGGTGTTGCGCCGCGGTGCGTGGCCGGCGTTCGGCGTGTTCGCGAACGTGTTCATGGGCGATGCGGACAGCCGCGTCGAATACCGCATCGACGACGGCGACTGGAAGCCGATGAAGCGCGTCGAACAGCCGGATCCGCGGCTGGTCGTCGAGAACGTAGCCGACGACACGGCGACCTCATTGCGCGGCTACGACCGTTCGCCAGAAGCCGATCCGTCCACGCACCTGTGGCGCGGCGCGTTGCCGACCGATCTCGCGCTCGGCGAACATCGCATCGAAGTGCGCGCGTTCGACCGCTGGCAGGGCGAACAGCGCGCACAATCGACGTACCGCCTGGAAGACGCCACGGAGTAGGAGCGATGACCACGCCGCTACCGAGGGATCTGCCGATCAAGCTGTTCAAGACCGAAGCGGCGTGGGAAACGTGGCTCGCCGCGCACGGCGACGCGCCGGGCGTGTGGCTGAAGATCGCGAAGAAGGACACCGGCGCGACGTCGGTGAGCTATTCGCAGGCGCTCGATGTGGCGCTGTGCCACGGCTGGATCGACGGCCTCAAGCGCAGCTGCGATGCGCAATATTTCCTGCAGCGCTTCACGCCGCGCAAGGCGAAGAGCCTCTGGTCGAAGCTCAATATCGCGCGGGTCGAAAAGCTCCTCGACGCCGGGCGCATGCAGCCGGCTGGGCTCCGTGAGGTCGAAGCGGCGAAGGCGGATGGCCGCTGGGATGCGGCGTACCAGTCGGCGAGCGTCATGGATGTTCCGCCTGAATTCGCCGCCGCGCTGGCGAAGAACGCGAAGGCGCGCAAGGCGTTCGAAGCGTTGGATCGTACCAACCGCTACGCGTTCTGCTGGCGCGTGCACACGGCGAAGAAGGCGGAAACGAAGGCGGCGCGCGTGGAGAAGTTCGTCGCGATGCTGCTGCGTGGCGAGAAGATCCACGGGTGACTGCATCGTCCTCGTCATTCCAGCGGAAGCTGGAATCCATTTGATTCGCTAGCAGCCCTCACGCAAAACGGACGCGTGAAAGTCGTTGCATTCCCGCCTTCGCGGAATGACGGCCAGGTGGGAACGACGAGCGGGTCAGCTCACCGAAACGTCTGCGAACGTCTCCACGCGCGCATGCCCATGCGTCGCGTCGCCGGTGCGCGGCGTTGGATAGTCGTCCAGGCGGTCGATGAGCACGGTCTGCAGTCCGGCCTCACGAGCGGCGTCGAGTTCCTCGACCACGTCGGAAAGGAACAGGATCTCCAGCGCCGGAATGCCGATGGACTCGACGATGTTGCGATAGCTCTGCGCGTCGCGCTTGCCGCCCATCTCCGTGTCGTACCAGCCGGAGAACAGCGGCGTGAGGTCGCCCGCGTCGCTGTGGCCGAAGAACAGGCGCTGCGCCGGCACGCTGCCCGAGGAATACACGTACAGCGGCAAGCCTGCCGCGTGCCACTGCTGCAGCGACTTCGCCGCATCGGGGTAGATGTGGGCGGTGAAATCGACGTTGCGGTAGCCGTCAGCCCAGATCATGCCCTGCAGTGCCTTCAGCGCGGTGTGCTTGCGGTCCTCGTCGATCCAGCCCTGCAGCACTTCCACGATCACCTCGTCCTGGCAGATGCCGCCGTTCTCGGCCGCCACCGCGTCGAGCCACTTGCGCACGCCCGGTTCCTTGCCGCGCGCGGCCACGAAGCGGGGCAGGGCGCGACGCGCGTACGGGAACAGCACGTCCTTCACGAACGAGATGCTGCTGGTGGTGCCTTCGATGTCGGTGAGAATCGCGCGGATGGTCATGAGTCGAGCAGTGAGTGAGGAGAAGTGCGGAGTGAGAACGGCAGGGCAGATGCGGCACGAGCGCGGAGCTCACTCCCCACTCCTCTCCACTCGTTCCTCGGCGTCAGCCCGCCTGGCCCTTTTCGTAACGCGGGAAACGCTGGGCGATGTCGGTGCCGGTGAAATGGCCGACCCAGCCGTCCGGCTCGGTGAAGAAGCGGATGGCGACGAAACTCGGCTCCGGGCCCATGTCGAACCAGTGCTTCGTGCTGTCGGGCACGGCGATGAGGTCGCCCTGCTCGCATTTCACTTCGTACACCTCGCCGTCCACGTGCAGGGTGAACAGGCCGGAGCCGGCGACGAAGAAGCGCACCTCGTCTTCCTTGTGGAAGTGTTCGTCGAGGAACTTGGTGCGCATCGTCTCGCGCTGCGGGTTGTCCGGCGCGATGCTCACCACGTCGACGGTCTTGAAGCCATGCTGCGCGACGAGGCGATCGATGTCGGCGCGGTAGGCGTCCATGATCTTCTCGGGCGCATCGCCCGGCGCAACCGGCGCGTTGGCCTGCCACTGTTCGAAGGCGACGCCGATTTTCTTCAGTTCGACCGCCATCTCGGCGTGGTCGGACGTGGACAGGCGCGGGTTGGACGGATCGTTCTCGGCAAAGATGCGCAGGCGGCTCATCGCTGCAGTCTCCTCAGTTCAAGCTCGCAGCCGAGCAGGAATTCGAATGCTTCAAGGTGGCGCCGGGCTTCCGGCATGTCGCGGCCCCAGGCGTAGAGGCCGTGGCCGTCGATCAGGTATCCCCACATCGCCCGGCGGTCGAGCAGGCAGTCGACCTGCGCGGCGAGCGTGTTCATGTCCTGGCTGTTGGGCAGCACGGGAAGATCGAGGCTGATTTCGTGGGTGGTGTTGCCGGAGAAGGCTTTCAAGAGTTCGTAGCCTTCCAGGTGCACGTGGCCGGGGCCGGCGTACAGCCTGGACGCGACGGTCTGGACCTTCGAGTGCGTATGCAGGACGCAGCCGATCTCCGGGAAGCGCTTGTACAGCTGCGTGTGCAGCAGCGTCTCGGCGGAGGACTTCTGGGTGGTCGCGACCGGCACGCCGTCGAGATCGACCACCATGATGTCGGCTTCTGTCAGCTTGCCCTTGTCGCGGCCGGAGACCGTGATGGCGACGTGCTGCTCGTCCATGCGGCGCGAGAAGTTGCTGCTGGTCGCCGGCGTCCAGCCCAGCGCGGACAGCTCGCGCACGTTCACGATGATTTCCCCGGCGCAGTGCGCCAGGCGCTGGGGATCGTAGGGGAGGGGGGCGTTCATGCCGGCAAGTGTAGCGGACGGGCGGTAAGGGACCGTTCCGGAAGGGGAAATCCCGCGTGCCGCCCACGGAAAGCTGCGGCGGATGCCGCCTCGCGACGATCTCCCGCGCCCGGAAACGACGAAGGCGCCGCATGGGCGCCTTCGTGTGTGCATCCCGTCCTGCGTCAGCCTCGACGCAGGCGGCTGTGCCGGTAGCCGTACAGGAAGTAGATCAGGAAACCGACACCCGTCCATACGGCCATCAGGAACCAGTTGTGCGCCGTCATCGTCGACAGCAGCGCCAGGCAGCTGAGGATGCCGGCGCCGCAGATCAGCCACGCCGCCGGAATGCGGAACGGACGCGGCAGGTCCGGCTGGGTGCGGCGCAGGATCAGCACACCGCCGCAGACCGCGGCGAAGGCGATGAGCGTGCCCATCGACGTCAGCTCGCCGAGCACGTCGAGCGGGAACAGCGCGGCGAGCAGCGCGATGCCGATGCCGGTGATCACCGTGTTGATGTGCGGCGTGCGGTACTCCGGGTGAATCTTCGTGAACACCGGCGGCAGCAGGCCGTCGCGCGCGATGATCATGAAGATGCGCGGCTGGCCGATGATCATCACCAGCACCACCGACGACAGGCCGATCAGCGCGCCGATTTCGACCACCACGCG
>Ga0209676_1002041_pt1 | contig 15794 bp, 16 predicted proteins | sample AraplaCvi_mLB_r2_FD_184282 | JGI IMG/M metagenome (GOLD analysis project Ga0209676, IMG submission 184282) | Arabidopsis root microbial communities from North Carolina, USA - plate scrape MF_Cvi_mLB_r2 (SPAdes) (version 2) | ecosystem: Host-associated > Plants > Roots > Endosphere | place: USA...
AGCGAAACGGTCGCCTGGCTGACGCCCGCGAGTTTCGCAATATCATGCTGAGTCAAGCGCTTAGGCGTGGCCACGCAACATCCTCCCGATCCCTCTTGACTGCTAATGCGTATTAGCAGCTAATACGTATAAACAGGATAAGCCCGAGCCTTGTCAAGCGGGAAAATGAAGGAGGCCTGATGACCTTTGGGGAGCATCTGAAATCGCTCGGAATTTCCGGCACCCGCGTTTTCGGCGACAGCATCACCGCCGGGTTCAATGCCAGCCGGTCCGAATGTGCCTGGCCGGCGCTGTTCGCCGAAACGGTCGACGGCTTTCCGATCCGCAACCACGCAATTCCGGGAACCGTGCTGCAAGGCTCGATACTCGCCGACGGGAAACCGAGGCCGGGCAATGGCGTCGGCCGGTTTGCCGCGGCGCTTCTCGACCGGCCTCACCAGGATGCGATCCTGATCCTCTACGGCTATAACGACGCCCGATACACGGCGGCGCCGGAAACGATGAACGTTGCGGGGTTCGTGCGAGACTACACCGGGATACTCGAGGCCCTCGTCGCGACCGGCCATCGCGGAAGGATCGCGATCGGCAGCCCGCCCTATATCCCCGACGCGGGTTTTTCGGTCGGCAGTACCGGCTTTACAGGCCAGACGCGGGAGGGATTCGAGGCTTATGTCGGAGCGGTAAAAGAACTCGCAGAGCGGTTTTCGGTCTTCTACGCACCGGTCTACGAGTCGATGATCGTCTTCGGCGACGGCGCCCTCGCCTCCCCCGATATCACCCACCCGAACGACGAGGGGCATCGGGTGATTTTCGAGGCGTTCCGGAAGGCCGAAAGCCTGTAGCGCAGGCATGCGCCCGCTGGCCCGTGCCAGGTGGCGCCTATTCCTCCGCCTTCATGCGGGAACCCGTCGGGGCCGCTCGGGCCCCTTCGCCTGGAACCGCATCGCCAAAAGCCGCAGCGGAAGCCGGCTCGCTTACCTGATCCAGCCTCCGCAAGAGATCATCGAAAACAGTTTCGGCTGGATCCTCGAGCCGGTACATCGACTGAACGCGGCGCTGGATCTGGCCGTCGGCATAATAACGTTGAAATGAGCGAAGTTCGTCGTAGTCCTTGTGCAAATCCTGGTCCATGAATGTCTCCAAAATGCTCACCCGACAAAACCGGCGAGCGTCCGGGTCGTTCCGGCGCTCTCGGCTGTGTGTCGGGCGCCGTCGTGTATGGAAGACACCACGGCTGCGCTGTTATCGGTTGGGCGGATCCTCCGGATCACGCCTGCATGCCCGCCAGCGGGAAATCCCGGGCGCCCAGAACAACGCCGGGGCGGCGGAAAAGCTCCAAGATTTTCTTGCATTGAAAGGACGCGGGAAACATGATGGGCGCCATTGATCGCATCAGGGGACGAGGCACCGCTCCGGCAACGGATCATGCCCGCAGATATCCGGGCAGTTTTCGCAACGTCGCTTCATGAACCCGGCTCGAATTGAAAGAAGACCCTGTTGAAAGCCAAGATCGGCTTGAAAGATATTGCCCGGGACGCCAACGTTTCGCTCAGCACCGCGTCACACGTCCTTAACGGCACTGCCCCCATATCCGTGGAAGTCCGAGACCGGGTGCTCAGCTCCGCCCAAAGGCTGGGCTATCTGGAAAAACGCCGGAGCCGCGCCACGATCGCGACGCTTCGCACGATCCTTCTTGCCGTCACCGCCGAAGCGGCGGCTCACAGCGACATCAACCTGGTGAGCTGGACGATGCTGAACGGCCTGCGCCAGGAATGCGAGCGGCTCAGCATCCGCATCGTCCCCTTCGTCAGCGCCGGCAGCCGGATCGACGCCGGCGAGGTGCGCCGCATGGCCCAGGCCGAAAATGTCGACGGAATAGTCGTCCTCAACGACGACCGTCCCGAACTGATCCGCGCGCTTGCCGGCGGGCGCACGCCTCTCGTCATCCTCAACGGCGAGGATCCCTCGATGCTCGTCGACACGGTGACCGGCGAAAACCGCTTCGGCGCCCGGCAGGGAACCGAATACCTGCTGTCGCTCGGCCATCGCCGCATCCTGCACCTGACCTGGAAAGGCCGGACCACCATCCGCCGGCGATATGACGGTTATGCGGACGCGCATCTTGCGGCAGGACTTGCCCCCTTGCCGGAGATGATCGTCGAGGCAGAGGGATACGAGCCCGCGCAGGGCGAGCAGGCGGTTCGCCAGCTCATTGCAGAAGACCGGACCTTGAGGGGCGCGACCGCCATCTTCTGCGCCGCGGACAATCTCGCCCTCGGCTGTCTCAGGGCGCTCGCCGCTCTCGGCATCCGCGCGCCCGAGGACATCTCCGTGCTCGGCTTCGACGATATCGTGCCCGGAGAGTTCAGTACGCCGCCGCTCTCGACGGTGCAGTTACCTACCGACCGGCTGGGGGCCGCCGCCATCGGCCTGCTGGAGCAGAGGCTGCTTGCCAACGATCCGTTGCGGCCGGCCTACCGGCTGGAGCTGGGCTGCAAGCTGGTGCTGCGGGGCAGCGTCGCGCCGCCCCGCAAGTGAGCTATTTCATGCCCGTGCCGGCAATGCCGGTGGTGATGTATTTCTGCAGGAACAGGAAGACGAGGGTGACCGGAGCAAGGCTCAGGAAGGTCATGGCGAGAATGTAGTTCCACTGCACGGAGAACTCGCCCTGGAAGGCATTGAGGCCGACCTGCAGCGTGAAATTCTCGCGGCTGCTGAGAACGATCAGCGGCCAGAGGAAATCGTTCCAGCGCCACAGGACCGAGAAGATCGCCAGCACCGCGAGCGCGGGCGCCGTCAGCGGCAGGATGATGCGCCAGAAGATCCGGAACTCGCTCGCCGCATCGACGCGGGCCGCCTCGATGAGTTCGTCGGGGATGGTGAGCATGTACTGGCGCAGCAGGAAGACGCCCGTCGGCGAGGCGATCGTCGGGATGATGATGCCCCAGAGACTGTCCACCAGGCCGACGCCGACGACGACGAGATAGGCCGGCACCATGACCACCGTCAGCGGGATCATCAGCGTCGAGATGATCAGCACGAAGATCGCCTTCTCGCCCCGGAACCGGTATTTCGACAGAGCGAAGGCGGCAAGGGCGTTGACGATGAGCGTCAGCAGCGTCGCGACGAAGGTGACGAAGACCGAATTCTTCAGGAAGGTGAGAAAGTCGAAGCGGGTCAGGGGATCGGTGTAGTTCTCGGTCGCGACGGTGAGCCGCTGGACCGGGGACATGCTTTTCACGTCGACGCTGACCGGCGTTCCCGGGTTGTTCGGATCGACCATCTGGGCCTTCAGTCCGATGCGGCGGATCATCGCCATCTCGCGAGATTGGCCGTCGACATTGACGGTCCAGAGGCTGAGCGGCGCATCGAAGCCCGGCACGGTCTGCTGGACCGCCACGCGCGGCAGCAGCGTCGGCGGGAAGCGGGTGATCTCGGCGGCCGGCTTGAGCGAGGAAAGCCCCGCCCAGACGACCGGGACGAGCACCGCAAGCGTGCCGAGGATCAGCCAGGCCCAGGAGAGAATGTCGGTGAGCCCGATCCGCCCCGGCCGGCGGGTGCGGGTCAGGAAGGCGATGGGGGAGAGACCTTGCGACATGTCAGGACTCCATCTTGCGGCCGAGCCGCAGTTGTATGAGCGTCAGGGCCAGCAGCACGAGGCCCATCAGCACCGAAGCGGCCGAAGCCAGGCCGAACAGGCGCAGATCGCTGCCGAAGGCCATCTGGTAGATGTACTGCACGATGAAGCTGTTGGCGGTGCCGGGCCCGCCGCCATTGGTGAGCACCCAGGCTTCGTCGAAGATCTGCACCGAGCGGATCATCAGCAGGATCAGCACGACGAGCAGGTTCGGCCCGAGAAGCGGAAGCGTGATGCGGAACAGGGTGCGCCGGGGCGAAGCCGCGTCGATGGCGGCGGCTTCGTAAAGGTCCTTCGGAATGGCCTGCAGGCCGGCGAGAAGGATCAGGGTGTAAAAGCCCATATGGAACCAGACCGAGACCACGACGACGAAGAAGCGCGACCAGCCCACGTCGAGCAGAAAGATTTCCGGCGGCACGCCGAGCATCTGCAGGAAGGCGTTGAGCAGGCCGTTGCGGTCCAGGAACCATTTCCAGATCAGGCCGATGACGACCGGCGACAGCAGCACCGGATAGAAGAACATGGCGCGGAAGAAACCGCGCGCGGCGATCGCCCTGTTGAGGATGAGAGCCGTCACCAGGGCCACCAGCAGGGTCGCCACGACGTTGAAGCCGACGAACCAGAGCGTGTTCCAGATCGCCGTCCAGAACAGGGATTCGCGGCAGCTTCCGGGACGGAGATAATCCTCGCACTGCAGGAGCTGGCGGAAATTGTCGAAACCGACGAAGGGCCGGTCCGAGACGAAAAGTCCGGTGCCCCCGGTGAAGGCATAACCGACGGCGATCGCGATCGGCAGGAAGGTGAAGATCCCGAAAAGAACGAGGTTCGGCGCGAGGAACAGATAGGGCATCCTTTTCCTGCCCATCAGCCGTTCGAACCCGTTGATCGGCGCCTCGACGATGCCCATCACGAAATCCAGCGCGCGGCCGCCGAGATCGGTTGACTTAGGCGTGCTCATGGGCCGCACTCCGTTCCTCGATGGCGCGCGGCAGGGCAAGGCCGCTGTCGGGGTCGAAGACATGCATCCGGCCTGGCTGCGGCATGATCCGCAGAAGGGCGCCCCGCTCCGGCGCGAAATGGCCGGCCTGGTGGACGATGACCTGTTCCTCGCTCCCCTCGAACGTTCCGTAGACATAGGTCTCGGTGCCGAGGCTCTCGTGATACTGGACGACGAAAGGCAGCCCCTCGCCGCCGACCGCAAAATGGGCGGGCCTTACGCCGAGGAGCACGGCCTGCCCGGCGGCCACCGCGGCAGGATCGATCCGGGCCTGGAGCGGCACGCCGTATCCCACATCGACCGTCACGCCTGTTTCGCCGACGGCCACCACCTTGCCCTTCAGAATGTTCATGCGCGGCGAGCCGAGGAAGCCGGCAACGAAGAGGTTTCTCGGCTTGTCGAAGAGCTCGAGCGGCGTCCCCACCTGCTCGATCCGGCCGCCGTTGAGGACCACGATCTCGTCGGCCATGGTCATCGCCTCGACCTGATCGTGAGTGACGTAGATCATCGTCGTCTTCAGCTGGCGGTGCAGCCGGGTTATTTCCGCCCTCGTCTGCACGCGCAGCGCCGCGTCGAGGTTGGAGAGCGGCTCGTCGAAGAGGAAGATATCGGGATTGCGCACGATGGAACGGCCGATCGCGACGCGCTGGCGCTGGCCGCCGGAAAGCTGGCGCGGCTTGCGGTCCAGATAGGGCTCGAGCGCCAGCATGCGCGCCGCCTCCGCGATGCGTGCGTCGATCTCGCTGCGCTTGAACTTCAGGTTCTCGAGCCCGAAGGCGAGGTTCTTGCGCACGCTCATATGAGGGTAGAGCGCATAGGACTGGAAGACCATGGCGATCTTCCGCTCGGCCGGCGACAGGTGGACGACGTCGCGCCCACCGATCTCGATGCCGCCACCGCTGATGTCCTCCAGCCCCGCGATGATCCGCAGCAGGGTGGACTTGCCGCAGCCGGATGGGCCGACGAACACCACGAACTTGCCGTTGTCGATCGTCAGGTCGATGTCATGCAGCACGGTCAGCGCGCCGAACGACTTGGTGACACTCGTCAGTTTCAGATTTCCCATTCCCTGCTCCCGTCAGGTTCGGTCCATGTCGTGGACGACGGCCTCTGTGTTCCAGCCTGCCGGAACCGGTTGCGGCCGTTCAAATTGTGTCTCTTCGATCGAGATCCCCTCGATGCCGGCGGTAAACAGCGCCGGCATGCCTCCCGGGTAATCGACCAGGCCGATCACGCGCCCGTCGGCCCCCTTCGTCCATGCGTTCGCCCGGCCGGCGGCCTCGGCGCTCGGCGCGATGTCCGCCTGCGTGGGCCGCAGATCATAGCGAAGTCCGGTGCCGAGCGGGCCCTTGCGCTGGCGCAGCCGCAGCCGCGAAAGCTTGACGCCGTGGATCCCCGCCGCCGACGTCGAGACGAGCGCGATCGCGCCGTCCATCTGGCCGTGCAGGTCCTCGACGAGCAGGTCGCGGACGGTGCCGGCCCGACGGGTGGGGATGCGGTCGACCACCGTCACCGTCAGCGCCTCGCCCGATCCCCAGAAGCCGTCGAGCGTCTCGTGGCAATCGACCTCTATCCGGGAGAAGCGGATATCGGTCATCTGCCCGCCGTCGCGTGAAAACAGCCCCAGTCCCCGGTTGGAATCGTGGACGCGGCAGTCCTCGAAGACGACGTCGATGAAATCGCCGAAGGATTCGGTGCCGATCTTGAGCGCGCAGCTTTTGCTTTCGACCGTGCAGCGCCGCACCCGCACGTTTTCGCACTCGCCGATCGCCCGGCCGTCCGGCCCGGCACTGGTCTTCAGGCAGATGCCGTCATCGGCCGTCGATATGACGCAGTCCTCGACCACCGCATGCCGGCAGGCATCGAGCACGATGCCGTCGGTGTTGGGCATGCGCCGGTTGTTCGACACTTTCACGCCGCCGACATAGACGTTGTCGCAATTGACGAGATGCAGCGTCCACATCGGCGAATCGACGATTTCCAGCCTCTCGACGCGGACGCCGCGGCAGGATTCGAAGACCACCACCCGCGGGCGGAATTCCGCCGGAACGAGCGTGCCCATCGCCTCGTCGGCGCCGGCGATGAAATGTTCGCCTCCCGCCTCGATCCGGCCGGGACCGGTCAGGGCTATGTCCGTGGCGTTTCTAGCGACGATCATCGCGCGGTTCGACTTCTCGGCAACGACCGAAACCGATGTCTCCGCGTAGGCTTCGTAGTCCGGCACCGGCCGCAGGATCGCGCCCTTCGTCAGGTGAAGCTCGACGCCGGATTGCAGTCTCAAGCCGCGGGCGGCGTGGATGCCTTCGGCGAGTTCCACGCAACCGCCGCCGCGCGCGCCCACCTGATCGATCGCGGCCTGGATCAGCGCCGTCCCGTCCTCCTGCCCGGGCTCGATGACAAGGGAGGGGAAGCGGTTCATGCTCCGTCCCCCTCTTCGAGCAGGACTTCCGTCAGCAGCAGCATCGTCAGCGCCTGGCCATAGGGGGTCGGCAGGTTGGGGATGCGGCGGTAGAAATCGAGGTCGTGGCCCATCGGCGTGCCATCCGAAACGCCCTGGACGACGCCCTCCTCGTCGACATGGGAGAGCACGGCCGAAAGCGCCCGCTCCGCGTGAACCCGGTCCGACATATCGAGGATGCCCGCATCGATGCCGCGCAGGATGCCGTAGGCGATGCCGGCCGTCGCCGATGTCTCGAGCGGCGACGTCGGGTCGTCGAGAAGCGTGTGGAACATGCCGTCGGGACGCTGCAGCCGTTTCAGCGAGCTCACCTGGCTCGCCAGCACGGCCGAAAGGAAACGCTTGTCCTTTTCGTCCAGGTCCGGAACGAGTTCGAACAGTTCGGGAATGGCGACCGTGATCCAGGCATTGCCGCGCGCCCAGAAGGCCTTCGCGAAATTGTGCCTGCCGACGAAGGTCCAGCCGTGGTACCAGAGGCCGGTGACGGGATCGGACAGATAGCGGGCGTGCACCATGAACTGGTAGACGGCCTCGTCGATCCAGTCGCGGCGCCCGCAGGCGACGCCCGCCCGCGCCAGGAACAGGCCGGCCATGAACAGCGTGTCGTCCCACAGCTCGCCGTCGTTCAACCGCTCCTTGACGACATGCTGGAAGCCGCCATCCTCCGTCTTCGGCAGACGGTGCACCAGCCAGTCCGCCCAGTCCTCGACCAGCGCGCGGAAATCCGGGCGGTCGACATGGTCGATGAGGATCGCGAGCGGCAGCATCGGCGCCGTGCTGTTGATCTGCCGCGGCGGCAGGCCACGGCCGATCTGCCGGCCGTACCAGGCGACCAGATCGTCGATCGCCCGGCGGTCGCCGGCGGCAAGCGCACGGCGCAGGAACCCGTAGAGCCCGACGCCGACTTCCCAGTCCCATTCGTCGAACTGGATGCCACCGCCGGCATCGGCCCCGGCCAGGCCTTCCTTGATGCCCTTGAGGCGGCTGAACGCAACCGCGACCTGATCGATCGTCTCCTGCAGGGCCGGTTTGTTGAGGGTCATCGAATCCATCGCTCGGTATTTCCTTTATGCATAGAAGGGACTGTCGCCGCCCGCGGCCTTGCTGTCATAGATCAGCGTCGGCACGGGCTGGTCGTGGATGAAGGGACGCGGTTGTCCGCCGACGCTGAAGTCGCCGGCATAGGAAAGCGCGAGCGTCTCGCGGTCCGGCGGAGACATGCTCAACACCTTGCTCTCCGGGTCGAACGAGACCGATGTGGCGCGGATGCGCTCCGCGAAACGGCGGAAAGCGGCCTCGTCGCCCGCCCCCACCACGGCCGCCCAGCCGGTCAGCGCACCTTCGGAACGAACCTCGCGCCCGGCCGTCGCTCCCTCGGTGACGAGTTCGAGCCCGTTCGTCGCATGGAGCGCCGCAAAGCCTTGGCCCGAGCGGACCAGAAGCCAGTTGCCGTCCACGATCACCTCATCGAGACCGTCGCGGCCGAGATAGGCATGGGTCCAGGCATGGCGCGTGGCTTCCGTGTCGGCGATCAGCAGGGCGACGTCGCGATACTGCATGACGCGCGGCAGGACGCCGTTTCCGGCCCAATAGGACGGCCGTTGCGTTCCCCAGGGATCGTCCTCGCCCGGATGATTGACCCAGAGCCTCGCCATCGGATGGCCCGCAAGCCGGATATCGAGCACGTGCTGCTGGTGACCCCGCCGGCCGGTCTTGTGATCAACGACCGTAGAGAGCTGCGAAGCCTGTGTCTTGAAGAGCACGAGCTTGCCGCTTTCGAGCCCCTGGGCATAACGCGCTTCGATCGAGCGCCCCTGCACCAGCTGGGCGTATTCCGGCAGGTCGGCCGGCGGGGTGTAGGAGCCGGCGCAGAACATCGGCAGGGAGGCGACGCCGCCGTTCAGCCAGCCGCTGCCGAATGCCACGCGGGCAAATGGCGCCAGTTCCGTCAAGGGTCCGGCTCTCAGCTCCTTGTCGTAGGCGCGTCCCTGCGAGCCTGCGGGAACACCCGCCAGCGTGTGCAGCGCGATCATCCGGAAGATCAGATCCAGCTGATGCCGGGCGCGGGGAGCGATATCGCCGCTGCCCCAGCGTTCGAGGGCAAGCAGACCTATGAAATCCACCGGATAATAGGCTGCCGAATTCCACTCCGCGAGACCGTGCGCCTCGACGCTGTCGAACCAGCGGCGAAGCCGCTCCTCCGCCAGCCGCGCCTGTTCGCGCCCCGTCCTACCCGAGGCGGCGAACACGGTATCCGGCATCAGGCTGCCGGCGATGAACTGGCTCGTATGGAAGCACAGGACATGGTTCTCGCTCCAGAACCACATGACGTCGTTGCCGGGTTCGTCCACCCAGTAGCGGTAGCCGGCGACGGATGCGCGGATTCTTGCCGCCGTCTCGGGTGAGAGGACATGTTCGTATTCCCCAAGGAGCCAGAGAAGCGGCACCATCACGAAATCCGAGCAATCCTCGCGCCGGTCGATGACTTCGAGGGTGGAGGCGATGATCCTGTCCATCGCCTCCCCCTCGATCTCGCCGACTGCCGCCATGGCGAGGACTCGGCCGATGCGCTCGGCACCGAAACGGGCGCTGAAGGCGAGCGCTTCGCGCTTGCGCTCGGCAAGCGTTGCCGCGGCCTGCGGCAGGGCGAGCCCGCTCATGAAGGCCGCGTCGATGTGGCGGGCGACGACGGCGGCGCCCGAGCCGATCTTCAGCCTGATGCCGTGATATCCGTCCGGCAGCCCCTTGATGTTAGGAGCGACCAGCCGTGTCTCGCCGGCGCCGAGCTTCAGGTCCGCACGCGCCAGCACGGCCCGGTCGTGACCATGGCTGTAAACCTCGATACCGACGGGCAGATCCACACCCGGCGGCGTATCGAAGAGAATTTCCAGCGGGCGGTCGACGAAAACGTCGGCGGCGGGCCGAATGGCGCGCGCGAGGAGTTCGAGCCGCCGAACCTCCTGCCGGTCCAGTTCCGTGGGCAGGGCGATATCCAGCGGCCTGGCGTCGGCCAGTTCCAGTTCGAAGAACCAGATCGTGTCCCGCTCCGCGAGGTCTTCGGTCAATAGAAGGATGTCGTTGTCGCCGGGCTTCAGCGCCAGGACGATCACCGTCTCGCTTTCGACGTTGCGCCGGAAAGGCTCGAACCGCACCTGTTCCTCGCCGTTCACCCAGATCCGCACGCCGCCGCAGGTTCTCAGCCGCATCGGGACGTGGCGGACCGCTTCGGCCCGGAAACTGCCGCGCAGCCAGCGGCTGACATGGGTGGGCACGTGCCAGAAGCCCGTGAACTCGACGCGGCGGTTCGGCCCCGGCAGGTTCAGGGAGGCCGGTTTCCAATCGTGTTCGGGACGGATTTCCCGCCCGATCATCTGCGCCTGGAAGGCTTTTCGGCAAGGCAGGTCGCCGACATCCACGAAACCGTTGATGAAGCGGTAATTGACGCGGTCTTCCGCCGGAGCCGGTTCACCCGGAAAATACGTCTGGCGCAGATCGGAGACGACCCACGCGGTGAAGGTTTCGCCGGGGGCGACGTGATAACCGGCGATGCGCGAAGGGCCCGCGGCTGTAAATGACTGCTCCATGACTGCCTCCCAGATCATGAAAATATTTTTATTATTCGAACTTCGCCTGCTCCGGCTTTGTGAGTAGTTTCGAATTTAGCCGACAAAACAGCTTGACGTTTGGATTGTCAAGCGTCAAAAAAGAGAAATTCGAAGGCGAAACTCCGAAAGGGAACCTTCCGAATTGTGAAAATATTTTCATTGGGAGGATGAAAAATGCAGAGACTTCTATCAGGGATAAGTGCATTCGTATTCTCGGCCTTTGCCCTGTCGGGCGTGGCCATGGCGGACGCAAAGACGATCACTTTCCTGTTCACCGACGACGACCAGGGTTATGTCGAGCGCATGGCCGCCTTGAGCAAGGAGTTCGAGGCGTCGCATCCCGACGTCAAGGTCAATTTCGTATCTTCCGGCTATGATGCGGTGGTGAAGCAGCTGCCGGTGCAGCTGGCCGCAGGCAAGGGACCGGACCTTGCCAAGATCACCGACTGGCAGCTCGCGCCCTATTACCTCGACATGCGCAGCTACATGAAGGACCCCGACACCTTCGCCAAGCTCCACGGAGACAGCCTCAACCAGCTTCGCCTGCCCGATATCAACGACCCGAAGTCGATCAACGGCTATGTCGCGTCCCAGACGCTGAACCTGCCGTTCGTCAACAAGACCCTGTTCGAGCAGGCCGGCGAACCGCTGCCCGGGCCGAAGGCGACGCTCAAGGAGATCGTCGAGGCCTCCGCCCGCGTGGCAAAGGCGACGGGCGCGCAGATCCCCTTCACCATGGACCGTTCCGGCCACCGCTTCTCCGGCGGAGCCTATTCCTACGGCTCGGTCTATGTGAAGGACGGCAAGTTCAGCTTCCCGGATGCGGCCGCCCGCAAATATATCGCCGACCTCTATTCCTGGACCCAGAACGGCAGCTTCCCGAAGGAAATGTGGGGCGCGGCCGGCGGCTCGCAGTACAAGAACATGGGTGACGAGTTCGTCAACGGCAATGTCGTCACCTATCTCGCCGGCAACTGGATGGTGAACCCCTTCCAGAAGAAGATCGGCAACGCGTTCCAGTGGACGGCCATCAATGCGCCCTGCGGCGATGCAGGCTGCTACGCGATGCCGGGCGCGACCGCGATCGTCGGCTTCAAGCGCACCGAACATCCCGAAGCGGTGGCCCAGTTCATCGAATTTCTGGGTTCCGAGAAGGTCCAGCGCGAGATTGCCGAAAACTACGTGATCCTGACGGGAGCCGACATCAAGAACCCGCAATACAAGATCTCGAGCAATGACGCCAAGGCGTCCATGGCAGTCTTTCTGGACAACAAGAAGAACGTGCCGCAGGTCGCACGGGATTTCGAACGCCTGAAGGGCGGGACGGCGATCTACCAGCAGATCGTCCAGCGCATGAGCCAGCTCATCGTGGGCGAACTGAGCCTGGAAGAGACCTACAAGAACCTTGAGGCCGACGCCGCCAAGATCAACGAGGCACTGGCGGTGAAGTGACGATCAGGCATGCCGGGCGGCCATGCGGCCCGGCATGCCCCGCGAGGGCCGGCCGCAAAGACGGTTGACGATCTTTCGCAATGTGCGCTGCTCCCGTCTTCCGTGTCGCAAGACAGGGCCCGCCCCGATACCGGTTTCCGATAGGCCCGCAAGACGGGCCATTGCTTATGGCGGAATGCCCCGGCGGTTCACCCCGCCGCAGCACCGACGGCTGTCAAGCCGACCGCCAGCAATGCCGTGATGATCAGCAGCCAACGCGCCTGATACACGCTCTCTTCCATCCGAACCTCCTTTTCCCGAAACGCCGCGAACCGCGCCACTGCCGCTAAGTTCCCGTTATTCGGACCTTTTCTGCGCGCACCGGACCTTGGTCGGTACCGCGCACGGCCTAAGGTCTCACCCCAATCGGACTGAAGCCCCTGAGCGGGAACATGCTTTGCCGCGAGCCAGTTCTTTTCGCAGCTTCGGAAACGCTGTCGCGATCGGAAGCATGTGGAAACTCAAGGAGATAAGAGATGAACATCGTCACACGCGCGGCCTTCGCCGCGGCGCTTCTCGCGGGTACAACACTGTCGGCCTTCGCCCAGACCAGCAGCACCGTCGGAACCGGCGGAACCAGCGCCGGCGGCGGCACATCGAGCAGCACGGTGGGCACCGGCGGCAGTTCTGCCGGAGGCACCAACTGCGCACCGGGGACGACCAATTGCGGCTCCGGCTCGGCCTCGACGCTTGGCACCGGCGGGTCTTCCGCCGGCGGCGGCCAGTCGAGCAGCTCGGTCGGCACCGGCGGGTCCGCTGCCGGTTCAGGCAGCGGCTCCGGCTCCGCGTCGACGCTCGGCACTGGCGGCACGTCCGCAGGCGGTGGCCAATCCAGCAGCTCCGTGGGCACCGGCGGTTCGGCGGCAGGCTCCGGCAGCGGGTCGGGCTCCGCATCGACGCTCGGGACCGGCGGCAGCTCGGCCAAGGACGGCACCTCGACCAGCTCCGTCGGCACCGGCGGCAGTGCGGCCGGCGCGGCCGGCCTGGAAAATGGACAGGGCAAGAAGGCATGTCCTCCGGGCCAGGCCAAGAAAGACGGCGCGTCCTGCTAGACCCATCCATCGGACGGGGGCGGTTCGTTCCGCCTTCGTCCTGTTCATAGGAGAGCCGAAATGACCTCGGCATCATTCGCATACAAAGGCACGTTCGCGCTGCCGCTGATATTGGCGACCATTACCGCGATCTCGGCCTTCGCCAACGAGACCGTCAAGCTCGACGACGGCACGACCTGCACCGTGATCGAGAGCACAGGCTCGACCGGCAACGGCACCTCGACATCCGTAACCGCAGGTGGCGGAAGCGTTTCCTCCTCGACGACAATCGACGGCAAGACGACCACCATGAACTCGGGCGACGGCTCGGCTTCGTCCAGCGCCGGCTCGTCCGTCACGACCGGCACCGCCGGCAATCAGGCATTTTCGACGGCAAGCGTCACCAGGCCTGACGGGACCGTCATCACCCGCCGGTCGGACGGCACCTGCGACATCACCAAGCCTCAGAAATGAAGGAGATAGACATGTCGAAGACAATATCGCTGGCGGGCCTCGCCCTTCTGGCCTCGGTTGCCGCCACGCCCGTGCCTGCACAGGACTGCACCGCGGCCGGTACGGTCGGCTCCGGCGGCAGCGCGGCCGCGGGCGGCACGTCGGCAAGCACGCTCGGGACCGCCGGCGCCTGCCGGACCGACGACGGCACCACATCCTCGATCGGCTCGGCAGGCAGTGCCGCGACGGCGGATGGCAAAGCCAGGAGCCAGACGAAGATCAACGAGAACCCGAACCAGCTGAAGGCCCAATCGAAAGCCCAGGCGATGGACCAGGGCACCTTCAGCAAGTCGCAGACCAAGACCAGGGTCAAGGGCGACGAGCTGCAGAGCAAAACGCGCAGCATGTCCCACGTCCCGGGGCAGAAGCCGGTCAAAAGCACCACCGACAGCAATGTCGTCCTGCCGCAGGATTGAACCGGAACGGGCAGCCGGTTCCCACGTCGGTCCGGGCGGGGATCCGGGCCGCCTCGGCGGCATCCTCTGCCGGTCACCATCTTTCCCCCGCCGGCCGGGAACTGAATCGCGGCTGGGCGCTTTCAGAAGTATGGACTTTGGAGAAAGATGATGAACGAAGACACGTTTTCGCAGCTCAGCGCCATGAGCCAACACCTGCAGGAGCGCGCCCGTGCCTTGTCCGGCCAAGGCACGGATAACGACCTTGCGACGCTGATGTCGGCGCAGGCTCTGACGATAGAGGCCCTCAAAGCGCTCGGCGAGACTTTGAACAAGATCAACGGGCCGCTGGGGCTTGGGGCTGCGGGCGACTAGGCGGGACCGTCCTCCCTTCCCGGTTCACGCGCCTGGTTTCGGCGGCATCAGCAGCCGGACGGAACTTCAAGGAGGATGGGAGGTTCGGTCCGCAGGAGGAGAAAGAGATGCATCGCAAACATGACCATCCGCACGAATTGGCGTTCTATATCGGGCTCAACGCAGCGCTCGGCTGCCTGATCGCCATCTGCATCCTGCTTGCGGCAGCGGCCTGACGAGCACCTGCGTCAGCACCTGACGCCGACGGCCGGCGCGAGGCGATGATCATTGGAACCAGCCGCTCAATTCTATCGTTCCGGGTGTCCGTTCGGTAACCATCCAACCAGCAAAACCCGCCGGCCGTTCTTGTCATATGCTAATTGTGGCAGAAGTTCGCTTCAGAACGATACGCCGAGGAAACCCGAAAATGCCCAACCGAGTTCAGGGATACGGACGCACGCCCGCCACCGTGCATTGCTGGTCGGACGACGTCCCCAGCCAGACCTTCGGCTCGCTGGATAAAGCCTTGGCCTATTGCAAGAAGAACATCGGCGATCTTCCGGCCATCGAGGTTTTCGTGCATTGCGGCCAGGTGCCGGAGCCGATCATCAGCGGCGATGAACTCGAGGCGCTGATGAAGAGGAAACGGCGCAGCCTGATCTGACCTCGGCACGCCCCCGCGCCAAGGAAGGCGGCACGGGGTGACCGGCAAGCCGGTTCCCGGGATTCGGCGCTCCCATATTAAAGATGACTGAAGTTATCTTGTTATAACGAGCAGGAACGGCTATTCGCCATGTCCCGACCTTGAATCAGGACCTTCCATGCTCACGTTAAAATCCGCCCTGACCGCGCTATCGATCGCCACAGTGTCCAGCCTGACCGTCTCTTCGGCATTCGCAGCGACGAAATACCCGCTCACCCTCGAAAACTGCGGCGTGCAGATCAGCTTCCAGAAGGCACCCGAGCGGGCGATCGGGCTTGGCCAGAACAGCGCGGAAATCCTGCTGCTGCTCGGTCTCGAGGACAAGATGGCCGGCACCGCTTTCTGGCCGAGCAAGGTGCTGCCGAAGCTTGCCGAGGCCAACGCCAAGGTGAAGCTGCTGTCCGTGGAATTCCCGACCTTCGAATCGATCCTGGCGCAGGACCCGGACTTCGTGGCGGCTGCTTTGCCGAGCTTGCTCGGCCCGAGCAGCAAGGTCGCCAAGCGCGAGGATTTCGACAAGGTCGGCGTCCCGAGCTACCTCTCGCCCAGCACCTGCCTCAGCACCAAGGACGTCAAGGACCAGTACGGCAGCCGCGCACAGCTCTGGAAC
>Ga0209676_1002044_pt1 | contig 15780 bp, 10 predicted proteins | sample AraplaCvi_mLB_r2_FD_184282 | JGI IMG/M metagenome (GOLD analysis project Ga0209676, IMG submission 184282) | Arabidopsis root microbial communities from North Carolina, USA - plate scrape MF_Cvi_mLB_r2 (SPAdes) (version 2) | ecosystem: Host-associated > Plants > Roots > Endosphere | place: USA...
GGAGTTTGTTGCACCAGAAGCAGGTAGCTTAACCTTCGGGAGGGCGCTTGCCACGGTGTGGCCGATGACTGGGGTGAAGTCGTAACAAGGTAGCCGTATCGGAAGGTGCGGCTGGATCACCTCCTTTAGAGACTAAAGACAGCAAATTGCTGGCCGGACGTCCGCACAAGTGACCTGCATCTAGTTCCGGGACCTCCCAAGGGGGAAGTCCGCGGGAGCGTCCCTCGTTTGAACAAGGGGCTTTAGCTCAGCTGGGAGAGCACCTGCTTTGCAAGCAGGGGGTCGTCGGTTCGATCCCGACAAGCTCCACCAAACCAGCCGTGCACGACTTTTGGGTCTGTAGCTCAGGTGGTTAGAGCGCACCCCTGATAAGGGTGAGGCCGGTGGTTCGAGTCCTCCCAGACCCACCACTCTCGAACGAAACTAGATTGCGCACACATCAAGAATTGAAGCGGTTCGGCGTTGAGGCCGGGTCGCGTTCTTTGAAAACTGGAATAGTAGCGAGCGTTTTGAGACGAATGTCCATGACGTGTCGTGAGGCTAAGGCGAGTGTCGAAAGACACTTTATTAATTGAGTCGTTGAATTCGCGTTTGGGCTTTGTACCCCCGAACACAGACGACCCTGAGGCGACTTGGGGTTATATGGTCAAGCGAATAAGCGCACACGGTGGATGCCTTGGCGGTCAGAGGCGATGAAGGACGTGGCAGCCTGCGAAAAGTGCGGGGGAGCTGGCAACAAGCATTGATCCCGCAATGTCCGAATGGGGAAACCCACCTAGCAATAGGTATCCTGCAGTGAATACATAGCTGCTGGAAGCAAACCCGGAGAACTGAAATATCTAAGTACCCGGAGGAAAAGAAATCAACCGAGATTCCCTAAGTAGTGACGAGCGAACGGGGACCAGCCCTTAAGTTGATTGAGTTCTAGCAAAACAACCTGGAAAGGTTGGCCATAGACGGTGACAGCCCGGTATGCGAAAGAGCTCTTTTGATGAAATCGAGTAAGGCGGGGCACGAGAAACCCTGTCTGAACATGGGGGGACCATCCTCCAAGGCTAAATACTCCTGACCGACCGATAGTGAACCAGTACCGTGAGGGAAAGGCGAAAAGAACCCCGGAGAGGGGAGTGAAATAGACCCTGAAACCGTGTGCGTACAAGCAGTCGGAGCCCGCAAGGGTGACGGCGTACCTTTTGTATAATGGGTCAGCGACTTACTGTTCGTGGCGAGCTTAACCGTATAGGGGAGGCGAAGGGAAACCGAGTCTGATAAGGGCGCATAGTCGCGGGCAGTAGACCCGAAACCGGGTGATCTAGTCATGCCCAGGGTGAAGGTTGAGTAACATCAACTGGAGGCCCGAACCCACTCCCGTTGCAAAGGTAGGGGATGAGGTGTGATTAGGAGTGAAAAGCTAATCGAACCCGGAGATAGCTGGTTCTCCTCGAAAGCTATTTAGGTAGCGCCTCATGTGAATCTTCCTGGGGGTAGAGCACTGTTATGGCTAGGGGGTCATTGCGACTTACCAAACCATGGCAAACTCCGAATACCAGGACAGACTGCATGGGAGACACACGGCGGGTGCTAACGTCCGTCGTGAAAAGGGAAACAACCCAGACCCACAGCTAAGGTCCCAAATTTCGTGCTAAGTGGAAAACGATGTGGAAAGGCACAGACAGCCAGGAGGTTGGCTTAGAAGCAGCCACCCTTTAAAGAAAGCGTAATAGCTCACTGGTCGAGTCGGTCTGCGCGGAAGATTTAACGGGGCTAAGCACGGAACCGAAGCTTGGGGTGCACAACTTGTTGTGCGCGGTAGAGGAGCGTTCCGTAAGCCGATGAAGGTGGATTGAGAAGTCCGCTGGAGGTATCGGAAGTGCGAATGCTGACATGAGTAACGATAATGCGGGTGAAAAGCCCGCACGCCGAAAGCCCAAGGTTTCCTTGCGCAACGTTAATCGACGCAGGGTGAGTCGGCCCCTAAGGCGAGGCAGAAATGCGTAGTCGATGGGAAGCTGGTTAATATTCCAGCACCTCGCGTAAGTGCGATGGAGGGACGGAGAAGGTTAGGCAGGCCGGGCGTTGGTTGTCCCGGTGAGAGAGTTGAGGCGGTCCCCTTAGGCAAATCCGGGGGGGCAACGTTGAGACTAAGGACGAGTCCTTTAGGACTGAGCTGCCGATATCACGCTTCCAGGAAAAGCTCCTAAGCTTCAGCTTACGCAGACCGTACCGTAAACCGACACAGGTGGGCAGGATGAGAATTCTCAGGCGCTTGAGAGAACTCGGGTGAAGGAACTAGGCAAAATAGCACCGTAACTTCGGGAGAAGGTGCGCCCTTTTTGGTTCATAGCTGAGAAGGGCCGCAGTGACCAGGCCGCTGCGACTGTTTATCAAAAACACAGCACTCTGCAAACACGAAAGTGGACGTATAGGGTGTGACGCCTGCCCGGTGCCGGAAGGTTAATTGATGGGGTCAGCCGCAAGGCGAAGCTCTTGATCGAAGCCCCGGTAAACGGCGGCCGTAACTATAACGGTCCTAAGGTAGCGAAATTCCTTGTCGGGTAAGTTCCGACCTGCACGAATGGCGTAACGACAGCGGCGCTGTCTCCACCCGAGACTCAGTGAAATTGAAATCGCTGTGAAGATGCAGCGTTCCCGCGGCAAGACGGAAAGACCCCGTGAACCTTTACTATAGCTTTACACTGAACGTTGAGTTCGTCTGTGTAGGATAGGTGGGAGGCTATGAAACCAGGGCGCTAGCTCTGGTGGAGCCATCCTTGAAATACCACCCTGATGTGCTTGACGTTCTAACCTAGGTCCGTAATCCGGATCGGGGACCGTGTATGGTGGGTAGTTTGACTGGGGCGGTCTCCTCCCAAAGTGTAACGGAGGAGCACGAAGGTACGCTCAGCGCGGTCGGACATCGCGCACTGTGTGCAAAGGCATAAGCGTGCTTGACTGCAAGATCGACGGATCAAGCAGGTACGAAAGTAGGTCTTAGTGATCCGGTGGTTCTGTATGGAAGGGCCATCGCTCAACGGATAAAAGGTACTCCGGGGATAACAGGCTGATACCGCCCAAGAGTTCATATCGACGGCGGTGTTTGGCACCTCGATGTCGGCTCATCACATCCTGGGGCTGTAGTCGGTCCCAAGGGTATGGCTGTTCGCCATTTAAAGTGGTACGCGAGCTGGGTTCAGAACGTCGTGAGACAGTTCGGTCCCTATCTGTCGTGGGCGTTGGAGATTTGAGAGGGGCTGCTCCTAGTACGAGAGGACCGGAGTGGACGAACCTCTGGTGTTCCGGTTGTCACGCCAGTGGCACTGCCGGGTAGCTATGTTCGGAAGCGATAACCGCTGAAAGCATCTAAGCGGGAAGCGCGCCTCAAGATGAGATCTCCCGGGAGCTTGACTCCCCTAAAGGAACCATCAAGACCAGGTGGTTGATAGGCTGGGTGTGTAAGTGCAGCAATGCATTGAGCTAACCAGTACTAATGATCCGTGTGGCTTGACCATATAACCTCAAGTGGCCTTGGACTTACGACTACGTCGTGACGTTCGGCTCACTCGCTACTATTCCAACCTATCCGCGAACGACGGCAACGTCGTAAGCAAACCAACGAGAGCGTGTGCGCTGTTCAATCCATCGAACCTGCGACCCTCCACCCTCTCCCTGGTGACAATAGCTGTGTGGTCCCACCCGATCCCATTCCGAACTCGGAAGTGAAACGCACATGCGCCGATGGTAGTGTGGCTTAAGCCATGCAAGAGTAGGTCATCGCCAGGGGCTTTACCCCAGAAGGCCGGTCCGAAAGGACCGGCCTTCTTCTTTTGCGTGTTCGCAAAACAAACCCACCAACCACGACAAAGGCCGCCCGGCAACGGCGGCCTTCTTGCGTTCGCGGAAATGGAAAAGATGCCGATACGCACTACGGTGCGCGTACACAAACGGGGTGTTACGGCGTAGCGGCGCCGAAGGTCCAGCCGACCCGCAATCCGTTGAACGGCGTCGGGCAATCAAGCCCCAGCTTCACCCAGGCGCGTCGTCCGCGCAGCGACTAGATGACCCGCCGGAACGTCACCACCAGCACATCCCGGTGCGACGCCTCAGCCGGATCTTCCGGCTCCACCGGCGTAACGCCGTGGAAGACTCGCGAATCATCGACCAGCGCCGCATCCAGCGGATGCGTCAGCGTGAAGCTGCCGAGCAGTTCGCCGTCGGCGGCGTGGATCGTCGTTGTCCCGCTGGCGATGTTCAGTCGATCGATCAGCAGCACCAGCACATAGTCGACGCCGTCGCGATGAACGCCCTCCGGCGTCGGCTGGCCCGGCTCACCGGGACGCGCCTCGATCCGGAACTGATGCAGCTCGATGTGCCAGTTGTCGACCTCGGGCGCGAGCGCGCCGAAGAACGCCCGGCAGAAATGCAGGATGCTGTGAAGGCTCGCGCTGTCTGCGACCTCCGGCAGCACCGGCGCGAACCATCGCTCGATGCCGCCCTGAAGCGTGTTGTAGTCGCGGCTCTGGTAATGCGGCTGGTGCGGCTCGCGGGCGATCGCTTCGCCCCTGGCCGAGAACACCGCGTGGCGCCGGCGACGGTGCAGGCCGACGTGGGCCAGGTACGCGTCCGGCTCCAGCGCATTCCAGCTGGCGGCGAACTGGCTCCAGTCCGATAGCGGGCCGTAGGTTTCCAGCAGGCCGCGCATGGCGTCGCCTTCGACGAACCGGAAACCACCATGGGCAAGCGCGTCCTGCAGGACGGAGGGCGCGATCGATGTGGCCGACGTGGCGTTCAACGCATGCTTCCCGGGAGAACTCCCATCACGGCGCAACGTGCAGCGCCGCCTGCACGAACAGCCAGACCACGCAGGCCAGTCCCAGTGTCCAGATCAGCGTGCGCAGGTAGTGGCGGCCGGCGATGTACGCCAGGCCGTGCAGCACGCGCAGCGTGACGAAGGCCAGCGACAACGCCGCGATCTGCGAATGCGCGACGCCGGCCAGCTGCGCCAGCACGACGGCGGCCGCGAACGGCGCAAAGGCCTCGTAGCTGTTGAGCTGCGCGGCATACGCGCGTTGCGCTCGCGGACTCTGCTGCTTCTCCACCCAGCGTCGCGGATCGCGATTGTCGTAACGCTCGCCGCTCGCCTTGGAAATGGTGACCCACAGATACGGCAGCAACGCGGCGATCAGGACACAGACGTACGCGGTGGTGAGCGTCATGGCGGTTCCGTGCAGGCCAGAAGAGCCGCCAGCGTAGCCGAAAACGACAACGGCGCCGCGTGGGCGCCGTTGCCTGCCGAACCGGGCCGGTGCTACTTCGCCGACTTCATCAGCTTGTCGTGCGCGCCGCGGAAGGCGTTGCCTTCGTACCAGTTGGGCCACTGCTCGTCGCCGGCCAGCGTGCGGCCGACCCCATACAGCGCTTCCAGATCCTGCACGACGCCGTCCATCTTCCACGACGGATCGAACTGGTCCCCGGGCTTGTGATAGCGGTTGTCGCGATAGTCGGATTCGGCCTTGCGGCCCGCATCCACGCCGCCCTCGACCAGGTCGCTGCCACCCTTCGCGTACAGCGCCGGCACGCCGGCCTTGGCGAAGTTGAAGTGATCGGAGCGGAAGTAGAAGCCGTCTTCCGGCGTCGCCTCGGCGTGCAGCACGCGCTGCTGGCCTTCGGCCTGCGTCTTGAGCAGATCTTCCAGCTCGGAGCTGCCGAAGCCCACGACCGTCATGTCCTTCGCCTTGCCTATCACCGGCATCGCGTCGAGGTTGATCACGGCGACCGTCTTGTTGAGCGGAATGCTCGGGTGCGCGACGTAGTACTTGGAACCCAGCAGGCCCGATTCCTCCAGCGTCACGGCCAGGAACAGCAGCGAACGATCCGGCGGCGGCGTCTGCTTGCTGAAGGCTTCGGCGATCTCGAGGATGCCCGCCACGCCGCTCGCGTTGTCGATCGCGCCGTTGTAGATCGTGTCGGCGTGCGGCTCGCCGCCGGTCGCGCCGCCGTGCTCGTCGGCTTCGTGCGCGTGGTTGCCCAGGTGATCCCAGTGCGCCATGTAGACGATCGCTTCGTCCGGGCGCTTGGCGCCGGGCAGCAGCGCCACGACGTTGCGCGAGGACTTCTCGCTCGTCTTGCTCTTCAGTTCGACCGAGAGCTTCGCGTCCAGCGGGATCGCCTTGAACCCCGGCTTGTTGGCGGCCTTGTAGAGGTCGTCGAGGTTGTGGCCCAGCTCGCCCAGCAGCGAACGCGCGGCATCGCCCGTGATCCAGCCCTGCACCGGCAGGCGCGGTTCCGGATCGTCCTTCGCGGGCAGGTCGAACTGCGCGCCCGACCACGAATTCCTGACCACGTCCCAACCGTAGGACGCGCCTTCGGTGTCGTGGATGATGATCGCCGCCGCGGCGCCCTGGCGCGCGGCCTCTTCGAACTTGTAGGTCCAGCGGCCGTAATACGTCATCCGCTTGCCTTCGAAGAGCTTCGGATCCTGGCTGTGGAAGCCCGGATCGTTGACGAACATCACCACCGTCTTGCCCTTCACGTCGATGCCGGCGTAGTCGTTCCAGTTCTGCTCGGGCGCGTTCACGCCGTAGCCGACGAAGACGAGCTGGCTGCCATCGACCTTCACGTCCTCACGGCCGGTGCGCGTGCCCACCACCATGTCGTCGCCGAACTTCAGCGTGCGCGGCTTGCCCTTGGCGTCGATGGTCAGCGTGGTGGATTCGTCCGCCGTCGTTTCCACCATCGGCACGGTCTGGAAATAGCTGTCGCCGTTGCCGGGCTTCAGGCCCATGCGCTTGAACTGCGCTTCCAGGTACTGGACCGTCTTCTCTTCGCCGGCGCTGCCGGGCGCGCGACCTTCGAACTCGTCCGACGCCAGCACCTTCACGTGCTGGGCGAAATCGGCCGCGTTGATCGCGTCGTTGAAGGAGTGGGTGTCGGCCGTCGGCGTCGCCGCGGGCGTCTGCGTGGTGGCCGCGCTGGGCGCGTCGCCGGGCCTGGAGCAGGCGGTCAGCGCGATAGCGCCGACGATGCCGGCCACGGCGGTGCTGAGGAGTGAAACTCGGGACATGGGACCTCCGGAATGGACCAGGCCCCCACGGCGCCGGCTGGGCGCCGCCGCCGCGGAAGCGAACCCCATTCTAGGCACGCCGGCCGTTCCGCCACCGTGCGCGGTCCGTCAGTTCGCCGGCCCGGACCCGATGGCGCCCGAGGGTGGAACGCCAGTGTCCCGGACTGGAACGCCAGTCTTCGGGACTCGAGCGCCAGTATCCGGAACTGGAGCGCCACTCTTCGGGACTGAAGCGCCAGTATCCGGAACTGGAGCGCCAGTCTTCGGAACTCGAGCCCCAGTCTTCGGGACTCGCGCGCCAGTGTCCGGAACTGGACCGCCAGTCCCGGAACCTCATTCACCAGGCGAAAACTCTCGCACGCCAGGCAAAAAACTGGCGCGCCAGGCCGGGTGGCCTGACGCGCCAGTCTTCGGGACTCGGCGAGGGGCGGCGGACCCGACGAGGATCGAACCGCCGCCGCCCGCCGCGTGGGGTGTTACTGGCCCGGGGGCGTCGCGCCGTCGTAGCGCACCGCGGTCGCGCCGGTGATCGCGCCGGTCTTCGCGGTGCTGTGCACGTACAGCTCGACCTTGCGCTCGAACTTCAGCGGCCCTTCGACCACCGCGTTCGGCCCGATGATGACCTTCGGGTCGCGCTTGTTGAACGAGAACCACGAGCTGCTCGGCTTGGTGTAGTGGATGCCGCCCTTCACGTGTGAATTCACGCCGACGGTCACGTCGCCGTTCACCGTGGTGATGCCGCCGGACAGGTCGGTGTCGACCAGGCCGATGGCGCCGTTCACCGTCTCGATGTCGCCGCGCACGTCGCCGCCGCGGTCGACGAAGATGCCGCCGTTGACGGTTTCCAGCTTGCTGGACAGCTTGCCGTTGCCGGCCACGCGGATGGATCCGTTCACCGTCTCAAGGCCATCGGCCTCGACGTTCTCGGCGACGGTGATGCTGCCGTTGACGGTTTCGGCCTTGCCGGCGCGGGCGCCGGCGCCGATCTTGATGGAGCCGTTGACGGTCTCCAGGTCGCCGACCGTCTGGCCGGCTTCGACGGTGATGCTGCCGTTGACTTTGTCGATGTCCTGGGCGGCGAACGCCGGCGCGGACAGCGCCAGGGCGAGCGGCAGGAGGCACAGGGAGCGGATTGCCATCGTTTTCGGTTTCCGTGTTGGGACGGGCTTCAATGCATCGGATGCGCTGAAGGCGGAATCGGTTTACACCGCTTCGCTACAATCGCAGCCATCGCCGGCGCCGACCCGTGCCCGAAGTCACCATTGGCCCCCCTCACCCTGGAATCCGACGTGCCTGCAACCACCTCGCGCCCCAAACCCGTGGTTCTGCTGATCCTGGACGGCTGGGGGCACCGTGACGACCCGACCGACAACGCGCTGGCCCAGGCCACGCTTCCGAACTGGGACGCGCTCATCGCCTCCGCGCCGCACACGCTGATCCACACCGAGGGCCGCCACGTCGGCCTGCCGGACGGGCAGATGGGCAATTCCGAGGTCGGCCACATGAACCTCGGCGCCGGCCGCATCGTCTACCAGGACCTCACGCGCATCGACGCCGCCATCGAGGACGGCACGTTCTTCGGCAACGATGAACTGCGCGCCGCCTGCGCGGCTGCGCAGGCCAACAACGGCACGCTGCACGTCATGGGCCTGCTCTCGCCCGGCGGCGTGCACAGCCACGAGAACCACATCTTCGCGATGCTCGAACTGGCCAGCCAGGCGGGCGTGGCGAAGGTCGCCGTGCACGCGTTCCTCGACGGCCGCGACATGCCGCCCAAGTCGGCCGAACCGAGCCTGGCGAAGCTGCGCGACGTCTGCCGCAAGCTCGGCAACGCGCACATCGCCAGCGTCAGCGGCCGCTACTACGCGATGGATCGCGACCAGCGCTGGGATCGCCTGCGCCGCGCGTGGGATGCGATCGTCGAGGCGAAGAGCGAGCACGTCACCACCGGTCCGGTCGAAGCGCTGCTGCAGGCCTACGAGCGCGGCGAAACCGACGAGTTCGTCGCGCCGACCGTCATCGAAGGCCACGTGCCGATGGCCGACGGCGATGCCGTGGTGTTCATGAACTTCCGCGCCGACCGCGCGCGACAGATCACCGCCGCGTTCGTGTCGCCGACGTTCGACGGTTTCGACGCGCGCCGCCCGAAGCTCTCGCGCTTCGTCTGCCTCACCGAATACGACGCGAAGCTGCCGGCGCCGGTGGCCTTCGGTCCGGACGACCTGCGCCACACGCTCGGCGAAGTGCTGGCCGATAACGGCCTCAAGCAGCTGCGCATCGCCGAAACCGAGAAGTACGCGCACGTGACGTTCTTCTTCAGCGGCGGCCGCGAAGATCCCTACGCCGGCGAAACGCGCATCCTCATCCCGAGCCCGAAGGTCGCCACCTACGACCTGCAGCCGGAAATGAGCTGCCCGGAACTCACCGAAAAACTCACCGCCGCGATCCGCTCCGGCGACATCGACGTCGCCATCTGCAACATCGCCAATCCCGACATGGTCGGCCACACCGGCAACATCGAAGCGGCGATCAAGGCCGCCGAGGCCGTCGACGTCGCCATCGGCAAGATCGCCCACGCCGTGCGCGACACGGGCGGCGCGCTGCTGGTCACCGCCGACCACGGCAACCTGGAAATGATGCGCGACCCGTCCACCGGCCAGCCGCACACCGCGCACACCGTCGGCCCGGTCCCGTTCGTGTACCTCGGACCGCGCGCGGCGACGCTGCGCAGCGGCGGTGCGTTGCGCGACGTCGCGCCGACCATCCTCGACCTGCTCGGATTGCCGAAGCCGGCCGAGATGAGCGGAACGAGCCTGCTCGCGGGCTGACGGATGCAGCGCGCCATCGGTGCGGTGAAACTCGCGGTCCTGCTCGCCGCCGGCCTCATGTTGGCGGCGCCCGTCTTCGCGCAGAACAGCCGCGAAACCGAACGCAAGCTGGAGAAGATCCAGCGCGAGCTGAAGTCGGTATCGGCCGAGCGGCGCAAGATCGAAGGCCAGCGCGGCAGCGCATCGCGCCAGCTGCGCGAAGCCGACGAGAAAGTCGGCGCATCCAACCGCCGCCTGCGCGAGATCGAAACGCGCATGGCGAAGGAGCAGGCCTCGCTCGCCGCGCTGCAGGATCAACGCACGCAGTTGCAGGCGCGCATGGGCGCGCAGCGACAGGAACTCGCCCAGCTGCTGCGCGCGGCCTACCTGCAGGGACAGGACGCGCCGCTGAAGCTGCTGCTCGCGCAGGATCGCGTCGCCGACGGCAACCGAATGCTCGCCTACTACGGCTACCTGCAACGCGATCGCACGCGTCGCATCGCCGAACTCGACACGCAGCTGCGCGAACTCAACGACGTGGAGCAGGCGATCGTGCAGCGTCGCAGCGAGCTGGATCGCACGCACGAGCAACAGCGTTCGCAACTGGGCCAGCTGCAGAGCGCGCGCAAGGCGCGTGCGAGCCTGGTGGCGCAACTGGACGAACGCTACGAGGATCGCAGCACGCGCGAGCGTGAACTCGGCCGCGATGCTGCGGGCCTGGAGCAACTGCTGAAGAAACTGCGCGCCGCCGCCGCGAAAGCCGAGGCGCAACGTCGCGCCGCGGCGGAGCGTGCTGCACGCGAGACGGCGGCGACCGGAAAGACCGTCGCGCCGGGCCGCAAGCCACCCGTCGTCGCGAGCGCGCCCGCGCCGCAGGTCGGCGGCCTGGGCTGGCCGGTGTCGGGCGCGCTGCTCGCGGGGTTCGGCGCGACCATGCCCGACGGCCGCGACAGCGACGGCCTGCTGATCGCCGCCGCCGCCGGCACGCCGGTCAAGGCGGTCGCCGACGGCACGGTCGTCTATGCCGAATGGATGACCGGCTACGGCCTGCTGCTGATCGTCGACCACGGCAACGGCTACATGAGCCTGTACGCGCACAACGACGCGTTGCTGAAGGATGTGGGCGACGCGGTGAGGCGTGGCGATCCGGTCGCCACCGTCGGCACCTCCGGCGGGCATGGCCGCGCGGCGCTGTACTTCGAACTGCGCCGCAACGGTGCCCCGGTCAATCCCGGGACGTGGCTGCGGCGTTGACGCTGAACGGTCGATGCCGGTGCCCGGACGATTAACGAAAGCCTTCCATTGCGCTCCCCCGGCGTGCCCATAATCACCGCACGGCGGGCTTGCGCGGCCCGCTTCGCCTCAACGCACCACCCCGGAGTTGCCCGAATGTCCCTGCGTCGCCTCGTTCCGTTCGCCCTGGCCGCCTTCGTCGCCTTGCCGGCCGCCGCGCAGGAGGCCGACGCCCCGCCGGCCGATGCGCCGATCGAGGCGCCCGACGCGGAAACGGCCGAGGCCAAGGTGCCGCTGGAAGAGATCCGCCGCTACGTCTCGGTCTACAACGCGGTGAAGCAGGCGTACGTGGAGCCGGTCGACGACCAGAAGCTCATGCATTCGGCGATCCGCGGCCTGCTGTTCGACCTGGACCCGCACAGCGTCTACCTCGACAAGGCGGACGCGGAGAACTTCGACGAACAATCGCGCGGCGCCTATGACGGCGTCGGCGTCGAACTGATGCGCCAGCCCGACGGCTCGCTGCGCGTGATCTCGCCCATCGACGACACCCCGGCCGCACGCGCCGGCGTCAAGGCGGGCGATGTCATCACCGCCATCGACGGCAAGCCGTTCAAGCCCGACGAGGGCGACCAGTCCGGCCCGCTGCGCGGCGCACCCGGCAGCAAGGTCACGCTGACCATCGCGCGCGAGGGCAAGGACAAGACGTTCGACGTGACGCTCACGCGCGAGACCATCCGCGTGGCGAGCGTGAAGAGCCGCATGCTCGAACCGGGCTACGGCTACGTGCGCATCAGCGCATTCCAGGCCGACACCGCGGCCGATTTCGAAGGCCAGGTCGAGAAGCTCAAGGCGAAGGCCGGCGGCAAGCTGCGCGGGCTGGTGATCGACCTGCGCAGCAACCCGGGTGGCCTGCTCACCTCGGCGGTGCAGATCGCCGACGACCTGCTGGACTCGGGGAAGATCGTTTCCACGCGTGGCCGCATCGCGATCAGCGACGCCGAATTCGGCGCGACGCCGGGCGACCGCCTCGATGGCTCGCCGGTGGTGGTGCTGGTCGATGCCGGTTCTGCGAGCGCCGCGGAAGTCCTCGCTGGCGCCTTGCGCGACAACAACCGCGCGCGCATCGTCGGCAGCCGCACCTTCGGCAAGGGCTCGGTGCAGACCGTGTTGCCGCTGGACAACGGCGACTCGGTGAAACTCACCACCGCGCGTTATTACACGCCCAGCGGAAAGTCGATCCAGGCGCTGGGCATCTCGCCCGACGTCGTGTTGCAGCCGGGCAAGGACGCGGACAAGAGCATCCGCAGCTTCAGCGAGGCCAGCCTGCCCGGCCATCTGCGCGGCGACGGCGAGAAGGACGGTGAGGAAGGCGAGCCCGGCCAGAACGCTGGCGACGTGCTCGACGGCGATGCGCCGATCGCGGCGGCGCTGGTGGAGTTGAAGAAGCCGGTGGCGAGCGCGGCGACGCCCGCGACGAAGAAGAACTGACGCGACCGCGTCGCCTCAGCGCGGCGCTTCGCCGATCAATTCGCACGCAAGCCGGATCGGCGCACGCGAGGCGATGGCCAGCGTGTCCTGGAACATCGCGCAGTCGAGCAGGTTGTCGGGCGAGGAACGCCGGCCCGAATAGACGTTGATGTTGACCTGCGGCGTGTCGGGCGCGTCAGTCCAGGCCAGAAGCTTCGGATCGAGCACGACGGCGGGAAAACGCGCCGTCGGCGTGCCATCGAGTTGCGCACCGTCCAGTTCGACCTGCGCGCGATGCAGCGTCAGCCATGGGTTCTCGCTGCCCGGCACGTGTTGCGTCTGTGCCTGCGCGCTCGGGTAGCCGAAGTAGTCCGCGCTGGCGATCAGCGATTCGCGTTGCGCTAGGAGCCGTTCGCGCGCCTTGGGCGAGAGCGAGACTTCGACGTTGAAGGCGTTGGAAGCGGGCGCGAGCGACGGTGATGTCGCGGCAGCGGAAGCGGCGGGTGCCGGAGCGGGCGTGGGCGTTGGGTCGGCCGTGCGTTCGCGCTGGCAGGCGGTGAGTGCGGTCAGGAAGGCGACGACGGAAAGGGAGCGGGCAAGGCGTTTCATCGCCCGATCATCGCGGCTTCCCCGGCATCGGAAACGGCGTGACGACCTTTTCTCCGGTCGCCGCGTCGCGGATCGCGGACTGGCCCTTACGTTCCACTTCCTCGATGCGCACGATGCTGTGCATCGGCAGGTGCAGCGCACGCGTGTTGCCGAACTCGTCGCGCAGGCGCTCTTCGGTGGGATCGATCACCAGGCCGTCGTGCACGTCGAACACCAGCTCGCTCACTTCGGTGAAGCCCCACAGCGCGCCGGAGGCGACGTTGCGCGCATACAGCTCGTACACCTTGCCGGCGTTGAGGAAGGTGACCTTGTAGAGGGGCTTTGACATGGTTCGCGGGACATCGTCGTGCGGGTTCGCACGCTGACGATGGGGTCGCCGCGGGCGTCAATCAAGCGCGGTGCGTCAAAGCCCGCGGCGGCGGCGCATGCGCCGTGCGATGCCCGCCCGGGCGATCAGCGCGAAAACGCCGCCGAACGCGAAGCCCGCCAGGTGCGCCGACCAGGCCACCGCGCCGAACGCCGGCCCGATGAAGGTGAAGACCAGCTGCAGCAGTGCCCACACGCCGATCAGCAGCGGCGCGGGCACCTTCACGAACTGCAGGAACAGCCCCAGCGGTACCACGACGCCCAGCTTGGCGCCGGGAAACAGGGCCAGGTACGCACCGATCAGCGCAGACACCGCGCCGCTGGCGCCGATGATGAGCCGGTCCGGCGTGCCGATGGCGATCACCGCCGCGAGGTTGGCCACCGCGCCGCCGCACAGGAACAGCACCAGCAGCCGCCACGGGCCCATCGAACGCTCGGCCGGCAGCCCGAAGATCAACAGGAACACCAGGTTGCCCAGCAGGTGGGCCCAGTCGGCATGGAGGAACAGCGCCGTGAACAGGCGCAGCACGCTGCCGCTGCGCAGCGACTGCAACCAGGCCTCCGGCGAGGCGAGCCCCCCGGACAACGCCCCCCATTCCATCAGCAGGCGGCGTTGTTCGGCACCCGGCATGAGCTCCACGATGATGAAGCTCAGCCACAGCAGGCTGAAGAGCACCGGCGTGGCCCAGCGCAGCGGCATCCGTTCCCGGCCGGGGATGGTCACGAACACCGCGCGCGGCCTCCCCTGTTCAGCATCGAAGGGTGGTCCGGTTGCGACAAAACCCCTGTTTTACAAGTGCGGACGGCCATGCCGGCTATTGTTAGCCTCTGGTTAAAAGCCGGGGTATAGTGCATACGGCGTCGTACGTCGGGAGGGGTTTCCGGCGACCACTGGCGACCGACCGGACCGGCCGGGTGCCCAGGCAATACGGCCTCGGAAGACGAAAAAATACTCCATTGGAGACTACACGCATGCAACACGCTTCTCGTTTCATCCAGCTGTCGGCGCTCGCCTTCGGCATCGCCGGCGCGCTGACCGTCGGCCAGGCACAGGCTTCGGGTTTCCAGCTGAAGGAAAACAGCGTCAAGGCCATGGGCGCCGCGTTCGCAGGTGCCGGCGTCAACGAGACCGACTCCTCGGTCGTCGCCAACAACCCGGCCACGATGGCGCGCTTCAGCGGCACCACGATGCAGGCCGACGTCACCGCGATCGACCTCAGCTACGAATTCAAGGGCTCCGGCACTGACGCGATCGGTCGCCCGATGAACGGCGGCAACGGTGGCGACGCCGGCGACATCGCCGCCGTGCCGGCGCTGTCGGTGATCCACAAGCTCGACAACGGCCTGGCGTTCGGCGCCATGGTCAGCGCGCCGTTCGGCCTGAAGACCGAGTACGACAACGACTGGGTTGGTCGCTACTACGCCCATACGTCCGACGTCGAGATCGTCGACCTGACCCTGGCTGCTGCGCTGGACATCGTGCCGGACCGCTTCTCGGTCGGCGCCGGCATCATCTACTCGCGCGCCGACGTGACGCTGTCGAAGTCGGTCGACTTCGGCTCGCTGCTGTTCTCCAACCCGGCCACCCGCCCGCTGCCGTTCGCGCGTCCGCAGGCCGCTGACGGCTTCGCCGAGATCCAGGGCGACGACACCGGCTTCGGCTGGACCGTGGGCGCCAACTTCAAGCCGACGGACAAGCTGGCCATCGGCGTGAGCTACCGCTCCGAGATCGACTACGAACTGGAAGGCACCGCCGACTGGACCGTGCCGGGCAACGTCGCCGCCGTGTTCTCCGCCAGCCCGACGACCGCGCCGCTGTTCCGCGACGGCGCCGCGCTGGCGAAGCTGACCACGCCGTCGGTGCTGAACGTCGACCTGCGTTACGACTTCACCGACAGCTTCTCGATGATGGCCTCGTACGCCGAGACCGGTTGGGAGTCGCTGCGCGAAGTGCGCATCGAGTTCGCGAACCCGGATCCGGATTCGGTCGAGCCGTTCAACTGGAAGGACACGACGTTCGCCTCGCTGGGCGCCGAGTACAAGCTCAACGAATCGTGGACGCTGCGCGGCGGTGTCGCGTACGACGAAACGCCGACGCACATCGAAACCCGCACGCCGCGCCTGCCGGACGCGAACCGCATGTGGTACTCGCTGGGCGCCAGCTGGGCCGCCACGCAGGCGCTGGAAGTGAACTTCGGCTACACCCGCATCGAGCCGAACTCGCCGAAGATCGAC
>Ga0209676_1002045_pt1 | contig 15779 bp, 13 predicted proteins | sample AraplaCvi_mLB_r2_FD_184282 | JGI IMG/M metagenome (GOLD analysis project Ga0209676, IMG submission 184282) | Arabidopsis root microbial communities from North Carolina, USA - plate scrape MF_Cvi_mLB_r2 (SPAdes) (version 2) | ecosystem: Host-associated > Plants > Roots > Endosphere | place: USA...
CGTTCGGCGGTCCATATCGCATTCCTCGGACGGTGATCTGGAGGCACTTCGATGGGTGTGACTCAGCGCTTCTCCACTGAGCGCGCGGCCATGTCGGCGAATCGCTGCTGGACCCCTGCACCGGACGTTCCAATCGAAGCAGCGGCTCCAGGGTCAATCTCCGCTTGGGGCACGCTCGATGTACACCGTGTCAGTCGGCCCGTACCCCGTGATCATGACCTGTGCTCCCTCTGGTCCGGTCCGCGCGAAGTGCGGTTGTCCAGCTGGCTCGGTGTAGAAGCTTCCGGCTGGCAACGGCCGCAACAGGTCCGGCAGGTTCTTCTGCCCGTACCCGAAGTACCACAGGCCAGAAACGACGGAAGCCGTCCGGGTGTCCTTGTGGGTATGCGCCTGGATGGTGGTGTTTGGCGCAACCTTCAGCTGGATGACGTACAACCCAGGTTGCGCAGGATCGCCAAACAGCACCGTCGTGGTCACCTCAGGGAGCCCGGATGTTCCAGCGCCTCCACTGTTTCCGGTCAGGCCGGCGATTTCCGCTGGCGTCAGGCGAAGTTGCGCGGGTGGCCCAGCGAAGGCGCTCACCGATGCCGTGCCGAGCAGAAGGAGTATCGCAACAGCCGCCGTTCTCATCGCGTGGCCCTCGCTGTCTTCGCAAGGAACGGCATGATCAGATCGACCGCCTGGTCGGGTTGCTCCTCCATGATCCAGTGCCCCGAGTTCTGGATGACACCGCCTTCCACGTTCGATGCGACGTACTCCAGTTCGGTCTTCATCGATGCGCCATACGACTTGTCGCCTCCAATGGCGAGCACCGGAATCGTGATCTTTCCCGCTTTGGCGAACGTGGCCTTGTTCTCTTCGGCGTCGCGCGAGAAGGCTTCGAACTGCCCGCTGAATGCGTTGTGGATGGCGCCGGGCCGTGCGTAGAGTTCGGCGTAGTGCTGGCGCGTGGCTTCGTCGATTCGGCTGGGGTCGCCGCCAAGATCGTTGTAGAAGCGATCGAGCAGGATGCGTTCGCGTCCCGCCACCAGGCGCTCCACGTCGGGGCCGCGAAAGTTGAAGTGCCAGACCCGCGGGTTGACCAGTTGGGCCTCCCACGTGCCCATGCCGGGCAATGGCGCATCCATGACGACCCATGAGGTGACGCGCTCGGGGTAGTGCGTGGCGAGTGCGTATCCCACCATGTTGCCGATGTCGTGCGTCACCAGTTGCACCTTCTTCACGTTCAGCTTGTCGAGGATGCCGACCAGATCGCGCGCCTGTGCTGCCTTCTCGTAACCGCCTTCGGGATGCGACGACAGTCCCATGCCGCGAAGATCGGGCACGATCACCGTGTGGTCCTTCACGAGCCTGGCGGCCAGCGGCTCCCACATGTCGCCGGTGTCGCCGAAGCCATGAAGCAGCACGACGGCCGGGCCTTTGCCACCGACACGCACGTGCTGCGTGCCGTCGCTCACCGTCATCTGGCTTTCGCGAAAGCCCGCGGGGAAGGGGCGTACCTCGGCAATCGATTCAAGCGCGGGCAATGCGGCGATCAGCATCGCAACCATCAGGGTTCGTGTGATCGGGATCGGGCGATTCATGTCGGGTGTCCTGCCTGGCGATGGGCGGGCCGCGGGCGCGGCCCGCACGAATCAGAGGGCTGTCTAGCTGAAACGTGGCGGTCTGTTGCGGCCGGTCATCTAGAGTTGGCTCATGCCGCCGTCGGCGATGATCTCCGTGCCGACGATGTAGGCCGATTCAGGCGACGACAGATGCAGCACCGTCGCCGCGATTTCTTCCGGCGTGCCAAAGCGACCCAGCGGGATCTGGTTCTGGATCTGTGCGGCGGTCGCTTCGAGTGCTTCGGCATCCAGGCCGAGCTTGTTGTAGATCGGCGTCGCCACCGGGCCCGGGCTCAGCACGTTCACACGCACACCGCGCGGCAGCAGTTCGGCCGACAGCGTCTTCGCCAGCGAGATCACCGCAGCCTTGCTCGCGGCATACACGGACGTGTTGGGCATGCCGATGCGTGCGTTGATGGAGCCATTGATGACGATCGATGCGCCCGGATTCAGCAGGGGCAGCAGCGCCTGGACCTGGAAGTAGGGGCCCTTGGTGTTGGTGTTGAAGATCTCGTCCCAAAGCGCCTCGTCCACGTCCTGGAACGCGGCGAACTTCGCGGCACCCGCGTTGACGAACACGGCGTCCAGACGGACGTCGGCGGCGGCCAGCGTCGCGGCCAATGTCCTGGCCTCGGCCGTGTTTCCGGCGTCGTTCGCCACCGCGATCGCGTGATCGCCCAGCGAGGCGCGGGCCTGTTCGAGTGCTGCGGCATCGCGACCGGTGATGATCACGCGCGCGCCTTCCGCGGCGAACGCGCGGGCGGCGGCCAGGCCGATGCCGCTGCTGCCGCCGGTGACGAGGATGGTCTTGTTGATGAAGCGGTTCATGTGAAGTCCTTCGGTGCCAGCCCATTGCTGTGACGTCATGCTGGCGCGGCGCTGGTGGCTTTCCGTGCCACAATCGCGACGGACTCGTTCGAAGGGTTCGAACATGTTGTCAGCCGACGAACTGGCCCTGCTGGAAGCCATCCGCGAGAGCGGCAGCCTGTCGCGGGCCGCGGCGCGGCTCGGCAAGGCGCCTTCCACCGTTTCGCATGCGGCGCGACAGCTCGAAGCGCGCTTCGACGCCTTGTTGTTCGATCGCCGCCGCTATCGCCTTCAGCTCACGCCTGCCGGCCATCTGCTGGCGCAGGAAGCCGCCCGCCTGATGCTGGACGTCTCGCGATTGACGCAGCGGGTCAAACAGGTGGCCGGCGGCTGGGAAGATCGGCTCTGGATCGTCACCGACGAAATACTTGAGTTCGAAACACTGCTGCCTGTCATCCGCGCGTTCGATGCGCTGAAGTCCGGCGTGACGCTGCGCATCACCCACGAGGTGCTGACCGGCACCTGGGATGCGCTGCGCGACGGGCGCGCCGACCTGGTGGTGGGTGCGACGAACGAGCCGCCCGTCATTCCCGGCCTGCGCTGGTTCGAACTCGGCGTGATGGAGTGGGTGTTCGCGGTGTCGCCGCATCATCCGCTGGCCAAGGCCCGGGAGCCGGTGGAGGCTGCGCAGGTGCTGCGCCACCGCGCGGTCGTGGTGGCGGACACGTCGAGAAGGGTGGACGTGCGCGGCTATGGCGTCCTGGGCGGACAAGCCTCGCTGGCGGTGCCCAGCATGTCGGCCAAGATCCAGGCGCAACGCGAAGGACTGGGCGTGGGCTGGCTGCCGCGCGACCGGGTCGCCGGCCTGCTCAAGCGCGGCGATCTTGTCGAGAAGACGATGGAGGATCCGCGCGAGCCCAACCTGCTGTACGTGGCATGGCGCGGCGATCACCAGGGTCGGGCGATGGGCTGGTGGCTTGCGCAGCTGAAGAACAAGCGGCTTGCCGCACGGCTGGTCAAAGGGATCGATGTCACCGCGTAGGCGTTCCCTGCGCGATCGCGTTGCGGGACAAGGTCAACTCGGAGCCAGATCTGTCCGGGCACGTCCATCGCATCGGCGAGTTCGTGCAGGCTCACTCCTCGGAGGTCCCGGAATGCAGGCGCAGGCGCACGCCTGACGGGTCACGTTTCCATCGACGCAAATATCTCGCTTGAAGAGGCGCCGCACGCGCGGCGCCGTGCAGCGCCGTCAGGACGCCGGCTTGTCCGGGAACGCCGCGAACATCCTGTCGACACCGGCCTGGATCGCGGCATCCTGCTTCTGCGGCGAATCAGGTACATCGCCCGATGCCGAGCCACGCCAGATCGCCTGCTTGGTCTTCGCATCGAACATGTCGAGCACCAGCGTGCCGACGGTGTACGTGTTGACGGTCGTGGTCGCATCACCCGTGCCCCAGCCGGGACCGCCCCAGCCCGGGCCGTAGGCCATTGGCCCCATGCGCCACGGGTTGCGCCAGCCCCAGCCGGCGAAGTTCGGGCCGCTGTAGAACGTGTCCAGCGTCTGCTTCTCGCGCGTGGCGACATTGGCCACCAGCGAAACCTGGCCGTTCGCGCTCTGCGTCCAGCCCTGCTGCTGCAGCTTCGCGTCGATCGCGGCGACCAGTCGCTGCTGCTGCAATGGCGGCATGTCGTTCGGCTTCTGCACCCAGGTGTAGGTGTGATACGCCGTGAAGTTCACCGACGGATCCGTATCGGTCTTCACGATGGGCGAACTGGCGCAGCCGGCAAGCAGCAGGCCGAGCAGGGGAACGAGCTTCAGTGCGGATTTCATTTCGGCGCTCCTGGCGCATTGGGGTGACGCGACGTTAGTGCGGTGCGCGCGTGATGGCATGACGTCCGTCAAGTCGGAGCCACGTCGCGGTCGACAACGTTCAGCCTGCGACACGACGGCACCTGAAGACGCGCACGCGAACGGCGGGCGTGCTTGACGTACGTCAACCGCCGCGTTCGCAGAGCCGCACACGCTGCGCCGCACTTCCCGACCGCGCCATCCACATGAGCCGCCAGCACCTCGACGACGACATCTGCGTCCACATCTTCACCACCTCCGCTGCGATGCTCGGCGTCTGCATGACGGTCGTCGGCGTGATCCGCGTGGTGACCGCCGTGCGGCGCGTGAACACCATCGCCGACGAGATGTTGAGCATCAACGCGATCGTCTACCTCGGCGCGGGCCTGTGCGCGTACTGGGCACTGCGAACGAAGCGTGGACGCCGCAACCTCGTGCTTGAGCGGGTTGCCGACGGCATCTTCCTGCTGGGCCTCGTGATGAGCGCGGTCGCGACGGCGTACATCGCGTGGGTGGTGAGCGAGTTCTGAATGCGCGAAAGGGCGTCGGGATGACGTCCGTCAAGAGCCCGGCAGCCGGGTTCCACCACGATGCGCGAAGGCTGCGAGGCCGCTTTCTCCCCCTTTCGCGCGTTGGAATCTAGTCATGGACACGAACGAACACGCCGTCGCATCGCTGGCGACGCCTCATCGCACCGGACGCGCGTTCCGGCCCCTCTGGCTCGCCTTCGCACTGCTCCTGGGCGCCTGCACGCAGGATCCGCGCCCCACGGCGGGCCACGAGCCGCTGCGGGCGCCGCCTGAATTCAGCTACGGACCCGACGGCGTGACCCATGTGGAACTGCGCGCCTCGGAAGCGCACGTGAACATCGGCAACGAGCGTTACATGTCGCTGGTGTTCAACTCCAACTACGACGCGCCACTGATCCGCACGCGTCCCGGTGGTGTGGTCTCGATCCGTCTGGACAACCAGATGGACGAAAAGACGAACCTGCATTTCCATGGCATGACGATCTCGCCGCTGGAAGCAGGCGACAACATCTTCCGCGAAACGCCGCCGCACCAGGTCGGCATCTACAACCTCAAGATTCCGCCTGACCACAGTCCCGGCGCGTACTGGTACCACAGCCATTTCCCGGGCGGATCCGAGCGCCAGGTGGCCGCGGGCATCGCCGGGCCGATCCTCGTCGACGGCGTCCTCGATCCGTTCCCGGAGCTGCAAGGCATCAAGGAGCGCGTGCTCGCGCTGCGCAACTTCCAGAAGACAGCGACCGGCAAGGTCGCCAGCGAGATCATCACCAGCGCGGCGTCGATCCGCACGGTCAACGGGCAGGAACAGCCGGTGATCGAGATCCAGCCTGGCGAAACGCAGCTGTGGCACTTCATGAACATCGCCGCGAACCAGTACTTCCGCATCCGCGTGAAAGGCCAACCGCTGCAGATCCTCTCGCGCGACGGCAACACGGTGAACCAGAAGGTGATGACCGATGAGCTGCTGATCGGCCCGTCGGCGCGTTTCAGCGTGCTGGTGGTGGGGCCGGAGGCGGGCGATCACGCGATCGAACTCGGATCGGGCAACACGGGGCCGGCCGGCGATCAGTACAAGGGGCAGACGCTGGCGATCCTGCGTTCCAGCGGCCCACGCACGGCGACGAAGGCGATCACCAGTGCGTATCCGGTGTCGGAGGACTTCAGCAAGGAGCCCGTCGCGCGCCATCGTGAATTCTCGTTCGAGGATTCGCCCACCGATGGGAACGCCTTCATGATCAACGGTCGCCGCTTCGATATCGGTCGCGTGGATACGACGGTGAAGCTTGGCGATGTCGAGGAATGGCGACTCACCAACCCGTCGCAGGAGCTGCACCAGTTCCACATTCACCAGACCGACTTCCAGGTGGTGGCGATCAACGACAAGCCGGTGCCGTTCGACGGTTACCGCGACAACGTGTTCATCCCGGCGACGGGCTCGATCACGCTGCGCATCCCGTTCCGCGATCCGACGATGCTCGGCAAGTTCGTCTATCACTGCCACATCCTCGAGCACGAGGACGGCGGGATGATGCAGGTGGTGCAGGTCGTCAAGCCGCAGGACTACGAACAGGCGGTGACACTGGAGCCGCTGGGCGGGATCTACGGTGACAACCAGCTGTGCAGTTATCTCGACAACACCGGGCAGAAGCTGGTGGTGCCCAACCCGAGCAACTTCCCGCAGACGGGAGGTGCGCCGTGAGCGCGCTGCGCAGGAGCGCGCTGATGCTCGCGACGGTGTGCAGTTCGATGGGGCTGGCGCAGCAGGCGCGCGCCGACAACGGCATGTACCCGAACTTCGGCATGGACTACAGCGCCGTGCTGCAGAACGATTTCAGCCGCGTCGATGGCTCCAATCCCGGTGGTCCGCGCGACACCAACGACTTCTACCCGGACGTCACCACGTCGTTCTACCTGCGATTCACGCAGAACGACCAGCTTCGCCTGACGACCGAGTTCAATCCCATCAATCCGCCGAACCAGGGCGACAAGCGCGTGTTCGAAGACGTGGGGATGGTGGTGAATGAGCTGAACTACTACGGGCTTCGATCGCGCACGTCGTGGATGATCGGCAAGTTCGAGGTGCCCTTTGGCCGCGCGAAGGATCAGGCGCCCGGGCTTTACACCAATGATTTCGTGGCCGCATACGACATGCAGGGCATGCTTGGCGCCACGCTGGGCTATCGCATCTTCAGCCAGAGGTTTGGCCTGATCGAGCCGGACATCAGCCTTTACACCGCCGATACGACCGACCTGAGCAAGCCGTTCTTCCAGGGCGGCAGCCGGCTGAAGCGTTCCGATGGTGGGCCTGCAAACAGCGGCAACCTCGATTCCTATGCGCTCGCGCTGAACTGGACGGGCATTCCCGCGCTGCCGTTCCTCGAACTGCAGGGCGGCTACATGCGCAACCGCAAGGGCGTGGCGCAGGACGATGGAACGACGCCGGACGATGAAGTGGTGAAGGTGGTTTCGGCGCGTTACATGTATGCGCGTCCGCCATCCATCAACCTCGACAGCACGCTTGCCGGCCGTTACTGGGACATCGTGCCATTCATCGAGTATGCCGATATCGACAACGAGGACGCGATCGCCGGAAACGACACGCGTTATCTCACCACGTCGCTCACCTTCGACTACGGCCCGTGGGCCTTCGGCGCCACGCGCACCGACAAACGCCGTCCGCTCATTGCCGATGCCGGACGCAACGACTACCTCAACGAACTCAGCGTCACCTACAACGTGACCGGTCGCCTGAGCGTCGGAATCTCCGCCGGAACGCAGAAGCAGGCCGGGCAGAAGTCCGACCTGATCGGCCTGCAGATGACCTACACGGGAGCCTATTGATGCGCGCTTCGATTCTCCTCGCTTCGCTGCTGCTCGTACCGGCTGCACTTCTGGCGGGGCCGCGCGACGACATCGGCGGCCCTTACAAACTCATCGACCAGGATGGCCGTCATGTCACGCAGGCGACGTATGCGGGCAAGCCGGTGCTGATGTACTTCGGCTTCTCGTCATGCCCCGACGTGTGCCCCACGGACCTGGCACGCATCGAGCGCATCGCGCGGCGCGTGCAGCAGTCCAGCGGCGTCGCGGTCACGCCGATCTTCGTCACGGTGGATCCCGAACGAGACACGCCGGCGAAGATGAAGCTCTACGTATCGATGTTCGGAAAGGACTTCGTGGGGCTGACCGGCTCGCCTGCGCAGATCAAGGACATCGCCGCGAAGTACCACGTCTACTACAAGAAGGTCCCGTTCGGCGACAGTGGGCAGTACACGATGGACCACTCGACGTTCCTGTTCCTGCTCGATCGCCAGGGTCGGTATGTCGATCATTTCGGCCGTACCGTGGACGAGAAGGTCGTGGCGCAGCGGATCGACGCGGATCTGAAGGGCAAGCCTGTCGCGGTGAAGTGAGTTCCAACGAAAGAAGGCCTCCCGTTCAAGGGAGGACTCTTGCTTCTGCAGCCCGGGTAAGCGCAGCGCACCCGGGTTGCGCGGTTATCGACACCGGTGAAACCCGGGTGCGCTTCGCTTACCCGGGCTACAAGGGTAGGTGCGGTCAGGCGGCATCCAGCACGATGCCGTTCTTCGCCGCATCCATCTGCTCGTCCGGAATCGGCCCGGCCCGCGTGAGGTCCACCAGCGCCTGGTTGGCATCCACGAACGGGCGCATGCGCGTTTCGTATCGTGCAAGCGCTCTTTCGAAGTTACCGCCCGCACTTGCGAGTGAATCGGCCAGTACGAACGAGCCCACGAGCGCCAGGCTCGTCCCCTGGCCGGAGAACGGCGACGCACAGTACGCGGCATCGCCGACCAGCACGACACGCCCGCGACTCCAACGCGTCAGGTGCACCTGCGCGATCTCGCCGAACCAGAACTGCGGTGTCGTCTCCAGCGCATCGAGCATCGGGCGCCAGGCGCCGCCCAGATCCGCGCAACGCTGCGCGACCAGCGCCTTCTGTGCCGCCTCGTTCCCGCGCAACGCGCGCACGTCGGCGCCGAAGCCCGCGCCCACGCGCAGTTCGCGATTGTCGATGGTCGGATACGCCACCACGCCGCGTTCGGCATCGCGGTACATCAGTTCCCAGTCGATCAATGCCGAGGCGTTCGGCACGGTGAACAGCGCAAGCACCGCGCCGAGTTCGATCACGCATTCATCCGTGGCGTCGAATACCAGGCGCCGCGTGCGCGAACGCAGCCCGTCCGCGCCGATCACCAGGTCGAAGCGACGCGTCGTACCGCTGGCGAAATGCACATCCACGCCCGCGCTGTCGTCGTGCAGCGCTACAGCGTAATCGCCTGCGATCAGTTCGGCATCCTGGCAGCGCGTCATCAGCAGACTGCACAGATCGTCGCGGAAGATCTCGACGTCGCCGCTGTCGAAGCGACCACCGGTCATCGTGCGTTCGAGGTTGCGGCTCAGCTCGTTGCCATCGGCATCGAGGATCGACATGCCCTTCAGATGCGTGCGGTGCTCGCGCACGTCATCGAGCAGGCCCATGCGCGCGACCACGTCGAGCGCCACGCCGCGCACGTCGACGGCCTGGCCGCCGCCGCGGAAGGTGGGCGAGCGTTCGACGATGGTGACGGCGTGCCCGGCGCGCAGCAGGAAATGGGCGGTGGACAGGCCCGCGACGCCGGCGCCGCAGATGAGGATCGAGGACTTCATGGGTGGGTCCATGTGGGGGAGGCGACCACTGTCGCTTCCCGCGGATGCGGCCTTCTTGACGGACGTCAGTCGGGCCCATCGCAGCGTCGCCGCATTCAGCAACGTGCAAACGAAACGGGCGACCCGAAGGCCGCCCGTTTCGTTCCCGGTGTTTCCGCTGCGCCTCCAGGACGCCTGCACCGGAATGTTCCGACTGGAGACTCCGCCGGGGGGGGAGGGGAGGCTTACCAGCTGCGTTCGTTGCCGTTGGCCGTGTCGGCCGCCATGCGCAGCTCTTCGCTGGCTTGCTGCAGCAGCTCTTTCGCGCGCCCGGCGTGGCCGCCCAGGCGCGAGTCGTTGGCCTGCTGCGCCCGGCTGATGGACTGGAAGGCGGCGTCGATCTGTTCCTGCGCGGCGCGCAGGTTGCCGTGGCGATCGCCGATGTCGACACCGGGCTGGGCGGCCTGGGCGGCAACGGTGAAGACGAGGGAGCCGAGCAGCACGAGGCCCGGCAGCAGGTTCTTGCGATTCATGGACGTTCTCCGAAGTGGGGGCTGTGCGTGCACGGTGTCGATCACCGCGACAGGGCACACGCTACGCCGGCCACCTGGGCGCCTCTTGATGTACGTCATGTCGAAAGCACGGGCCTGTCGGCGGCAGTCAGCTGCCGTTGTCCATCGCCTGCACGGGCGTTCGCGCCACGCGCGCCGCCACGAACCAGATCAGCGCCGCGATGAGCAGCAACGCCATCGCAAAGGCGGCCAGCGCCGGATGCGCGGCGCCGTGGTGCACGAACAACCCCAGCATCACCACGCCAGAACCCGCGAGCGCGATCGCCGCCACCTTCGCCGAACCGCCTTCGATCGCGCCTTCGTCATCGGGCCGCATCGGCCGGTAATTGGCGAAGCGCTGCTGGACGCTGAACCAACGCGGCGACACTCCGCGCGAGGTCGCCTGCGCGATGGCGAGCAGCAACACGGGAAGCACCGCGCCGACCAGCACATCGGCAATGCGCGGATTCGTCTGTGTCCACTGTGCGATCGGCCAGTGAGCGAACGCGCCGCCTTCGCCCATCGCGAAACGCACGAACAGGCCGACGGCGAAGCTTCCCAGTACCGTGACGAACACCGCGCGGATGCCGATCCGCCCGTTCCACAGCCCCCACACGGTCGGCGCCATGAGCGGGCCGAGCAGCAGCCCGGTGACGGTCAGCACGATCTGCTCGGCGCCGCCGATCCTCGGCACGATCGTCGCCATGCCGATGAGTGCCAGCCCGATCGCCGCCGCGAAGACGCGCCCGATGCCGATGCGTTCGCGATCGCTCGCGGACGGTCGCACGAATCGCCCGTAGAACTGCTCGGTCAGCACGCCCGCAAAAACGTTGATGTGCGCGCTGAGCGAGCTGGCCGTCGCCGAGAACATGGCCGCGATCATCAGCCCGAGCATGCCCGCGGGCAGCACGCGCTGGCTGGCGAGGATGAACGCCTGTTCGGGATCGACGCTGTCGTCGAGCCAGCGGAACAGCAGCGTCGGCAGCAGCCACAGCGCCGGGCTGACCAGGTACAGCGCGCCGAACAGCCAGGCGCTCCATCGTGCATCGCGCTCGCCAGGCACGCAGATGTAGCGCTGGGCGAAGGCCCATTCGCCGCCGACCAGGAAGAAATGCACCGCTACCCAGCCCATCAGGAACCATGACGTGTACTGCGCAGATGTCGGCTGCAGGAACGTCGCCGGCACCGTTTCCAGCGGCACGCCGCTGCGCAGCTGCATCCACAGCAGCGCGATGAGGAACAGCACGGAAAGCTGCAACACGACGAACTGCAGCACGTCGGTCATCAGCACCGCCCACAGGCCGCCGGCGGCTGTATACGTCAGTACCACCGCGCCGAACAGCAACGCGACGAACGCGACCGACAGATGCCCGGTCTGCGGATCGCGCAGCACGTGCCCCGGTTCGAGCGGCACCACGGCGGCGAAGATCACCGACACCGAGTACAGCGCCACGCCGCCCCAGACCAGGCGGATGCCGAGCATCGCCCACGTGTACAACTGCACCGCGGCCGGGCCGTAACGAAGCTCGACGAACTCCGCCGGCGTGGTCACGCCGGTGCGCCGCCAGCGGCCGGCGACGAACATGCCGACCAGCAATCCCGATACGCCGATGCAGGTGTTGATCGCAATCGCCACGACGCCTTCGCGATACGCCAGCCCGCCCCAGACGACGAACGTACCGGCGGACTTGAGCGTCATGAAGCTGCTCAGTCCCGACACCCACCACGGCGACCTGCGGCCGGCGGCGAACATGTCGCGCGGGCGACGGTTGCGGCCCGCGTACACGAAACCGAGCGCGAGGGTTCCGGCGAGGTACGCGGCGAGCACCCAGAAATCGACCGGCGCCATCGGGTCTCCTCAGAACTGCATGCGCAGCGAAAGGCCGGCGTAGCGGTGGAAATCGCGCGGCAGCTGGTGCGCGTAGGCGTTGGCACCGCCGGCCGTTCCCACCGCCATCATGCCGGCCGCGTAGGTGCGGTCGAACAGGTTCTTCACGAACACGCTGAGGTCGTAACGGCCCGAGCCGAACACCACGCCCGCCGACAGATCGGCGATGCCGTACGCGCCCTGGCGCAGCTTCGGGTTCTGGCTGATGTCGAACACGACCTCGTCCTGCCAGCGCCAGTCGCCCTGCACGTAGGCATCAGAAGTGGGACGCAGCGGCCAGCGGTAGCGGCCGGACACCGTTGTGCGCAGCTTCGGCGCATTCATGAAGGGCTTTCCGTCGAGGTTCTGCACGCCGCCGACGCACCCCTGTTGTGGTGTCTGTCCGGTGTAGCACGGGCCGTTGCGCACGTCGTCGAATGCCGCATCGAGGTACGTGATACCGCCCGAGAGCAGCAGGCGATCGGTCGCCCGCGCGACGAACTCGACCTCAAGCCCTTCGATCGCCACGCCGCCCGCGCTGGTGAGCAGGAACAGTCCGCTCGCGGCGTTGAACGTCTGCGCCTGGTAGTCGTGGATGTGCATGCGGAACACGGTGGTGTTCAACGTCAGCGCGTGGTCGAGCAGCGTCGTCTTGAAGCCGGCTTCCAGCAACGAAGTCGTTTCCGCCGGCGCCGGCAACTGCTCGAACTGCGCCTGCGTGAGCCCGAGGGTCGCGGCGATGCCTTCGCCCTTGTAGCCCGTGCTCCAGGCGATGTAGCCCATCACGTGGACGTTGAAGTCGTAGGTCGCGGCGAGCTTTCCCACCAGCGCATCATCGTCGTATCGCCCGGTCACGGGGCCGAAGGCGGGGTTCGTCGGCGGCTGGTCGGCGCCGTTGAAGCGCCCATCGCGCGGGCGCTCGAAGTGCAGCGTCTGCCGCTCGTCGATGTAACGCGCGCCCGCGGTGAACGTGAGCTTGCGCGTGGGATGCCAGTTCGCCTGGCCGAACACCGCCGCGTTGCGGCTGTCCACGCGCGAGCGGCCCGCGAGCACGGCCTGGTCGCCTGCGACACGGGGCAACAATTCGCCGTCTTCCAGGATGCGCGCGATGGCGGCGAGGTTCAGGCCGCGGCGATCGAGTTCGTTCTCGACCGAGCCATCGAACCAGTACGCGCCGATGAGGTAATCGAATGCGTCGCCAAGCGACGACGCAAGGCGCAGCTCCTGCGTCGTCGTGCGGCTGGATTCGACGTTGTAGTTGCTGGTGATGAAGCGCCCGGGCGTGTCGTCCAGGTCCACGTCGCTTTCGTTCTCGAAGCGGCGCCACGCGGTGATGCTGGTCAACGTGTGCGAGCCCAGCGGCAGGTTCGCGGTGAGCGAAGCGCCATGGTTGCGCTGGCGCACGAACGGTGCGACGTCGTTGTTCACTTCATCGTTGTCAGGGCCGACGTCGGTGCTCGTGAGCACGGCACGCGGGTTGTTGCTGGCGACGATCAGCGGCAGCGCGCAGCAGTCCGAATCGAAGTCCGCGTAGTCGACCGACAACGTCGCATCGGCGCGGTCGTCGCGCGACCGCCACGCGAGCTTGGCGCGCGCGCCCCACGTTTCGACATCGCCCAGCGTGCGGTCGTCCTCGATGTTGACGACGTTGCCGTCGAGCGAGCGATGGAAGCCGGCCACCCGGTACGCGAAACCATCGCCGATGGGCCCGGACACTGCGCCGTCCACGCGAACCTCATCGTCCTGTGCCAGCAACGCGGAAACCGACACGTCGTTGCCGCCGAAATCGGGCGCGCGCGTGATCACGTTCACCACGCCGGCCGACGCGTTCTTCCCGAACAGCGTGCCCTGCGGGCCGCGCAGGACTTCGATGCGTTCGATGTCGAGCAGGTCGGCGAAGGCCGCGCCCGGGCGCTGCATGACCACGCCGTCGATCACGGTCGAGACGCTGGGCTCCACGCCGGTTGAGAACACATCCGTGCCCACGCCGCGGATGCGGATGGAGTTGTTGCGAAGCTCGTTGCCCGCGGAGAACGTGACGCTGGGGACGAGCGTGGCGATATCGCGGATGTCGGTGGCGTGGATCGAACGAAGCGCCTCGCCGTCGACCACGGACACGGCCAGTGGAATGCGCTGCACGTTCTCGACGCGGTGCTGGGCGGTGACGGTGACGGTGTCGAGCGCCGTCGCCGTGGCATCGCCGGGGGAGGGCGTCTCATCGTCGGCACTGTCGCCGGACACGACCGCGTCCTCCTCGCCCGCGTGCGTCGGGGCATGGATGAGCAACGCGAGTACGGCAGCCAGCAGGCACTGCATCCGTACAGTCCCTCCCCACCGGTGGCGGCGGGGGCCGCGGCAGTCCGGCGATCGTTCCTCATAACCGACGAGCGGAGGGGCCACAACCGCCAGCCGCGTCTGGCGCCACGGATGAGCCCATTCACAACGATCTGACCAATTTGCGGAACAGCGTTCTATGGAATAGGCTCGGGCTCGCCATCACCTGCGGAGTCGCCATGCCGAGGCCGAAGCAATCGAGAGTGGATCCAGTCGAACTCGACGAGGAGGAGGGCGGACGGCGGTTCGCGATCCCCGGCGCCCAGGCGCTGTCGAAGGGGCTGAGCCTGCTCACGCTCATCGCCGAGGCACCGCATCCGCTCCCGTTCAGCGAGCTGGGCCGCTATTCCGGCCTGCCCAAGAGCACGCTGCATCGGATCCTGCAGACGCTGATCGATTTCCGCCTGGTCCGCTATGACGACCTGAGCCAGACCTACCGCCTGGGCGTGCGCCTGTTCGAAATGGCGCACAAGGTCTGGAGCGAATTCGACCTGCGCAGCGCCGCCGAGCCGGAACTGCTGCGCCTGCGCGAGCTGGCGCACGAAACCACGCGGCTGGGCGTACTGGAAGGCCAGGACGTGCTGATCATCGACCAGCGCGACCACGTGGCCGCCATGCGCATGGCCAACGGTGTCGGCAGCCGGCTCTCGGTCGGTGCCACGGCGATCGGCAAGGCGCTGATGGCCTACCGTCCACCGGAGGAATTGCAGCGTTATCTCGACGGCGCGGCGCTGAAGGCGCTGACGCCCAACTCGATCCTCAACCCGCAGGAGATGCAGCGCGAGTTCGACCTGATCAAGGCGCGCGGCTATGCGGTGTCGATCGAGGAGTCGTCGATGGGCGTGAGCGGTGTGGCCGCGCCGATCCTCGACCATCGCGGCGAATCCATCGGCGCGGTGAGCATCGCCGGGCCATCGTTCCGTCTGCCGCCGGACCGCCTGCATTCGCTGGGGCGCGACGTGATCGAGGCCGCACGGCGCGTCTCGGGCAATGTCGGCGAGACGTTCATGTCGATCTCCACCTCGGTCACGCCCAGCCACGCCGCCGACCGCGACGTGCGCTGCGCGGTGCCGGCCAGCGCATTCCTCGGCGAAGGTCCGCACTGGATCAAGGCGACGCAGTCGCTGGTGTGGGTCGACATCCTCGGGCCATCGGTCAACGTCTCGAACCTGTCGACGGGCGACACGCGCACCACGCCGCTGGGCGAACTGGTCGGCGTCGTGGTGCCGCGTCGGCGCGGTGGCTTCGTGGCCGCGACGCAGAGCGGTTTCCGCGCGCTCGACATGCAGACCGGCGAGATGGTGCCGCTCGCGAGTCCCGCCGAAACCCACGGCCGCCGCTTCAACGACGGCAAATGCGATGCCGCCGGGCGCATGTTCGCGGGAACGCTCGCGCTGACGGCCAGCCCGGGGCAGGGCGCGTTGTATCGGCTGGACACCAACGGTGAGCTGCACGAGATCGAGACCGGCTTCCACATCTGCAACGGCATGGCGTGGAGCCCGGATTCGCGGCGTTATTACCTCGCCGATTCGGGCGCGCGGCGCATCTATGCGTACGACTACGACCTGGCGTCCGGGCGCATTTCGAACA
>Ga0209676_1002050_pt1 | contig 15754 bp, 10 predicted proteins | sample AraplaCvi_mLB_r2_FD_184282 | JGI IMG/M metagenome (GOLD analysis project Ga0209676, IMG submission 184282) | Arabidopsis root microbial communities from North Carolina, USA - plate scrape MF_Cvi_mLB_r2 (SPAdes) (version 2) | ecosystem: Host-associated > Plants > Roots > Endosphere | place: USA...
CCCGTTCTGGCCGCTGCAACCGCAACAACCCGTAGCCGAGGAAGCGGCAACCCCTTGGGGCGCCAACTACTTTCCCAACATCCCCCTGCTCACCCAGGACGGTGAAAAGGTGCATTTCTTCAACGACCTGATCAAGGGCAAAGTGGTCGCCATCAACTTCATCTTTACCGGCTGTTCCGATTCCTGCCCGGTGGAAACCGCGCGCCTGCGCCAGGTGCAGAAAATCCTCGGTGACCGGGTTGGCAGGGATATCTTCCTCTATTCCATCAGCATCGACCCCTACAACGACACCCCCGCCACCCTCAAGCGCTACGCCGAAAAGTTCGCCATCGGCCCCGGCTGGACGCTGCTCACTGGCGAGCCGGCCGATATCGAACAATTGCGTCGCAGCCTCGGCCTGTACATCGATGGCCTGGAAAACGGCCGCTCCAAGGACCACAACCTGAGCCTGATCATCGGCAACCAGGCCACCGGCCGCTGGATGAAGGCCTCGCCCTTCGAAAGCCCGTACATCCTTGCCGACCGCCTGGGCAACAGCCTGCACAACTGGAAACAGGCCAGTGCCATGGCCAATGACTACGCCCAGGCGCCCGAGGTACGCGCCCCCAGCAGTGGCGAGCAGCTCTTCCGCACCCGCTGTTCGTCCTGCCACACCCTTGGCAACGCCGAGCCTGGGCAACCCGGCATCGGCCCCGACCTGCTGGGCGTGACCCGCCAGCGCGATGCCAACTGGCTGACCCGCTGGCTGAAGGAGCCCGACCAGATGCTGGAACAGAAAGACCCCCTGGCCATGCTGCTGTACCAACAATACAGGCGCGTGGCCATGCCCAACATGCGCCTGGGCGATGCCGAAGTCAGCGCGCTGATAAGTTACATGGAGGAAGAAACCGCGCGCCTGCAAACGCCCTTGGCAGACAAGGGAACCCCTTGAAGGCAGCGCGCCGGCAGTCAAGCTGAAAAGCACAGCCGGGACAGGCCGTCCATTTCGGTTTATCGTGTGCCCATCGCCCACCGACAGCTGCATCATGACCGACATCGAGCGCTACCTTCGCGCCGCCACCCGTGACAACACCCGGCGCAGCTACCAGGCCGCCATCGAGCATTTCGAAACCCACTGGGGCGGCTTTCTCCCGGCAACGGCCGAGAGCATCGCCCGCTACCTGGCCGATCACGCCGACCAGCATGCCGTCAGCACTCTGCGCCAGCGCCTGGCCGCGCTCAGCCAATGGCACGTTGCCCAAGGTTTCCCTGACCCGACCAAGGCGCCGCTGGTGCGCCAGGTACTCCGCGGCATCCGCACCCTGCACCCGACACCGCCCAGGCAGGCCGCACCGCTGTTGCTGCAACACCTGCAAAGCGCAGTGGAATGTTTTGAAGAAGAAGCCCGCCAGGCCCGGGAGCAGCATGACCTGGCCGCCCTGCGCCGGGCACGCCGCGATGCAGCCTTGCTGCTGCTGGGTTTCTGGCGCGGCTTTCGGGGCGATGAACTGGCACGCCTGCGCGTCGAACACATCCAGGCCGAGGCCGGTGTCGGCATCACCCTGTTCCTGCCACGCAGCAAGGGCGACCGCGAAGCTTTGGGCGTACAACACCGCACCCCGGCCCTCAAGGCCTTGTGCCCGGTCGCCGCCTACCTGCAGTGGCTGGAAGTGGCTGGCATCGCCCATGGGCCGGTGTTCCGCAAGCTAGACCGCTGGGGCAACCTCGGCGATACCGCGCTCAACAGCAACAGCCTGGTCGGCCTGCTGCGGCGCATGCTGGAGCGCGCCGGGGTACCGGCGGCGCTGTATACCGGTCACTCGCTACGCCGTGGCTTCGCCACCCGGGCCACGGCCAATGGCTGGGAGTTGAAATCGCTGATGAGCTACGTGGGCTGGAAAGACGCCAAGTCGGCATTACGCTACATCGACGCGGCGCAGCGCTTTGGCGAACTGGCCGTGCTACCGGCCAGCCAGGCTCAAACGCTTATTCCTTGAACTGTGCCGGGATCACCGGTCAACCTGATCAGATCTGCTTTGCACAGCGCCACAAGCGCCCGATATCACCCGCCCGCGCCCGCAGCAGGTCGGCCGCATTGGCACAGGCCTGCTCCAGGCTCATCGGCCCGCTGGCCAGGGCAAAGGCGGCATCGACCCCATGGGCATACAGCTGCTGGTAGCCCTCACCCAAGGTCCCGGCCAGCACCACCACCGGTACCCCATGGCGCTTGGCGACCCGGGCCACGCCCATCGGCGTCTTGCCACGCAAGGTCTGGGCGTCGAAGCGCCCCTCGCCGGTGACCACCAGGGCTGCGCCCTGCACCAACGCATCCAGGCCGGCCAGTTCGGCCACCACTTCCACCCCGGGGCGGAACTGCGCTCCCATGAATGCCCGCGCCGCGAACCCCATGCCGCCGGCTGCACCGCAGCCAGGGTAATCGCGCACATCCTCACCCAGCAGCAGTGCGCAATGGTCGGCAAAATGGCCCAGGGCCTGGTCCAGCGCCTGCACCTGCTGCGGGTTGGCGCCCTTCTGCGGGCCGAAGATCGCCGATGCGCCGTTGGCGCCACACAGCGGGTTGTCGACGTCTGCCGCGACCTCGAACTGCACTTCGGCCAGGCGTGGGTCGAGGTCGCTGGCATCGACGCGGGCCAGCTTGGCCAAGGCCAGACCGCCCTCTTCCAGTGCTTGCCCGTCGGCGTCCAGCAGGCGCAGGCCCAGCGCCCGCAACATGCCGCTGCCGGCATCGTTGGTGGCACTGCCGCCGATGGCCAGCACTACCCGTTGCGCGCCTGCAGCCAGGGCGGCAGCAACCAGCTCGCCGGTGCCCCAGGTGCTGCTGCGGCAAGCATCGCGCTGGCCAGGCGGCACCAGTTGCAGGCCACTGGCCTGGGCCATTTCGATGATCGCCGTGCGGCTTTGCGGCAGCCAGCCCCAGCCCGCCTCCACGCTTTGCCCCAACGGCCCGCGCACGGTCTGCCGACGCAGTTCACCGTGGCTGGCGGCGAGAATCGCCTCCATGGTGCCTTCGCCACCGTCGGCCATCGGGCACTCGACCAGCTCGGCCTCGGGCCAGGCCTCGCCCAGGCCAGCGGCGATGGCGCGGGCGACGCCGGCAGCGTCGAGGCTGTCCTTGAACGAGTCGGGGGCAATGACGATCTTCATGGGGTTTCTCCTGTCCAGATGAGCGGCATGCTGACAGGTGGCTGCCAAGGAGGCCTCGGTCAAATGCACAAAATGCCGGGCGGGTTGTTTGGGCGGATGCCTTTCGCCTGTACTGGCCCTATCGCCGGCAAGCCAGCTCCCACAGGTACAGCGTTGCTCTCGAGGTTGTCGCTGTACCTGTGGGAGCTGGCTTGCCGGCGATAGGGCCGGTGCAGGCAACCCTTCAATCGGCAGGCAGCAACTGCAACCCCAGGTACAAGCTAAGCATGCCTTCCATGCGCAGCGGGTCGACCTCGCCCAGTTCGGCAATGCGCTCCAGGCGGTAGCGCAGGCTGTTGCGGTGGATCCCCAAAGCATCGGCACAGGCCTGGCTCTGACCGTCATGGGCACACCAGGCGCGCAGGGTGGTGAGCAACTGCCCACTGCTGTCCTTGCTGCGTATACGCTGCAAGGGCTCCAGCAACTCATCCAGCGCATCATCGTTGCGATGCCGCCACAGCAATGCCGGCAACCGGTAGCGCTGCAGGCTGAGCAGGCGCTCGCCGGGCAGCACCTCGCGACCATAGGCCAACAGGTCGCGCACCCGGCGATAGCCGCGGCGCAACTGTTCCAGGCTTTGCGCGGCACTGCCCAGGGCCAGCCGCTCCACTTCCCAGCCATGGCGCTGCAGGCGCTCCAGCAGGCGAGGCTCGTCCAGCGCCACGCCTGCCGGGCGACACCACAACAACGACTGGCGGGCCGGGCTGACGCACCAACTGTCCGGGTAGCGGCTCATCAACCATGCTGCCAAGGTTTCGGCGGCGGGCCCCGAGGCCAGTTCGAACAGGCACGGCACCCGTGGCAACTGGGGTTTCAGGCCCAGTTGCCGGGCCTCGTCGAGCAACCGGGGAGAATCGCCACTGCCGCCCAGCAGCAAGGCCAGCAAGTCGTCACAGCGCTGCCGCCGCCATTGCTGGTCTGCCTGCAAATGGCGCTGGGCCAGTAACATTTCCGCAGTCATGCGCACCAGTTCGCCATAGGTACGCACTTGCTGCGGGTCGCCGGTCAGGCCAAGTACGCCCATCAATCGGCCATCAAGCATCAATGGCAGGTTCACCCCGGGCTGCACACCCTTCAGGCATTTGGCCGCGTCGGTATCCAGCTCGACGATGCGGCCGTTGGCCAGCACCAGTTGCGCGCCCTCGTGGCGGGTGTTGATACGCTCCGGTTCGCCACTGCCCAGGATCAACCCTTGGCTGTCCATGACATTGACGTTGCATGGCAGAATGGCCATCGCGCGGTCAACGATATCCTGTGCCAGGTCATGGTCGAGTTCGAACATTGAACGGTCCTTTGGGTGTCAGGGTTTTGGGCTCGGGCACAGCAGCCCGGTGCAAGTGCTGTGCAAAAGCACAAAGACAGGCACGCCGCCGTCCCCGAGACTCGTCAGGGCGAGCGCCGGAACAGGCGACGCGGCGACAACCATAACAACAGAGAACCCGATCATGGCATACAGCCCCGCCCCTGACCAAGGCACGGACACCACCCGCAACGCGCTGTACCGGCGCATCACCCTGCGGCTGATTCCGTTCATTTTCATCTGCTACCTGTTCAACTACCTGGACCGCGTCAACGTCGGCTTTGCCAAGCTGCAGATGCTCGACGCCCTGAAGTTCAGCGAAACGGTGTACGGCCTTGGTGCCGGCATCTTCTTCATCGGCTATGTGCTCTGCGGCCTGCCGAGCAACCTGGCGCTCAACCGCTTCGGCCCGCGGCGCTGGATCGCGCTGATGATGATCGCCTGGGGCAGCCTCTCCACCTGCCTGCTGTTCGTCACCACGCCCACCGAATTCTACGCCCTGCGCCTGCTGACCGGCGCCGCCGAAGCCGGTTTCTTCCCGGGCGTGGTGCTGTACCTTTCGCGCTGGTTCCCGGCGGCCCGTCGCGGTCGCATCATGGCCCTGTTCATGTCGGCGATCCCGGTGTCGGGCCTGCTCGGCGGGCCGTTCTCCGGCTGGATCCTCCAGCACTTCGCCGCGGGCCAGCACGGCCTGGCCGGCTGGCAATGGATGTTCCTGATCCAGGGCCTGCCGACCGTTGCGTTGGGGGTACTGGCAGTGTTCCTGCTCAGTGACGGCTACCAGAAGGCCGCCTGGCTCAGCCCGGCCGAACGCCAGCTGATTGCCGCCGACCTCGAAGCCGATGCCGCAGGCAAGCCGAACACCACCGGCGACAGCGTGCTCGCCGTGCTGACCAACCCGTTGATCTGGACCTTCGGCTTCGTCTACTTCTGCATCCAGAGCGGTGTTTACGCGATCAACTTCTGGCTGCCTTCGATCATCAAGAACATGGGCTTCGACAACCCGCTGCTTATCGGCTGGCTCAGCGCCATCCCGTACCTGCTGGCTGGTGTGTTCATGATCCTCTGCGGGCGTTCGGCCGACCTGCGCAACGAGCGCCGCTGGCATCTTGTAGTACCAATGCTGATGGGCGCCATCGGCCTGCTGATCGCGGTGAACTTCGCCGGCAACCCGGCCATCGCCATCCTCGGCCTGTCGATCGCCACCATGGGCGCCCTCACCGGCCTGCCAATGTTCTGGCCGATGCCCACCGCGCTGCTCAGCGCCAGCGCGGCGGTGGCGGGCCTGGCAATCATCAACTCGGTGGGCCAGATGGCCGGTTTCCTCAGCCCGTACCTGGTCGGCTTCATCAAGGACCAGACCGGCTCGACCGATGCCGCGCTGTATTCGCTGGCGGCGTTGATCGTGCTGGGTAGCCTGGTGGCCTTGCGGGTGTCCCGGGCCGGTGCGCTGAGTACTGCAAGGGCCAATTGACCCCATTCGCGGGCTTGCCCGCTCCCACAGGGATACCACTGTGGGAGCGGGCAAGCCCGCGAAGAGGCCCGCCCAGGCCATACACAATTCACACCCTCCACCGATCGTCAGCTCAACGCATCCCCTCCCCAGCCCAGGCGTCAAATGGTTCCAAAGGTCCCTTTGGAGAACCCCCATGACCCAGCACGCCGTGGCCCGCCTGGGCCAACTCGACGAACACCGCCCACTGCGCGTGCAGGCCGGCAGCGAGGAAATCATCCTCATCCGCCAGGGCGACCAGGTGCACGCCTACCAGGCCAACTGCCCCCACGAAGGCGCACCACTCAATGAAGGCGTGGTGTGTGGCGGCCTGCTGGTGTGCCCCTGGCACAAGGCCGCGTTCGCCGTGGACGAGGGTGCGGTCTGCGAACCGCCGGCGCTGGCCGACCTGCGCCGCTACAGAACCTGGGTAAAAGGCGACGAGGTCTGGGTCGATGACCAACCCCTGCCCAGGACCGAGCCGCCCCGTCACAGCGATGCCCGCTGTTTCGTGGTAGTCGGCGCCGGTGCCGCCGGCAGTGCTGCAGTCGCCACCCTGCTGGACCATGGCTTTGCCGGCCGCCTGGTCTGGGTCGATCAGGAACGCCAGCCAGCGTACGATCGTACGTCCCTCAGCAAGTTCGTGATCGCCGGCCAGATGCCACCCGATGAAGTGCCGGCCCTGCTCGAAGCCGACGCCCTGCGCAAAGGCCAGCTGGAACGCAAGCATGGCAAGGTGCGCACCCTGAACACCCAGAAACGCCAGCTCACCCTGGCCGACGGCCAGCAGATCGACTATGACGCCTGCCTGCTGGCCACCGGCGGCAAGGCGCTGCGGCCCGATATCCCGGGTGTGGAGTTGCCCGGGGTATTTACCCTGCGCTCACGGGAGGATGCCGCGCGCCTGCTGGACGCTGCCGAGCCCGGCCAGCCGGTCGTGATCGTCGGCGACGGGTTCATCGGCCTGGAAGCCGCCGCGGCCTTGCGCAAGTACGGCGTGCAGGTGCACCTGGTCACCCGCCACGAGGTCCCCCTGGCCCGCCAGCTGGGCGAGCGCATTGGCCGTAGCATCCGCGAGTTGCACGAACGCAAGGGGGTCGCCTTCCACGGCCCCACCGAGGTCGAACGGATCGAGGGCCAGGGCAAGGTCGAAGCCGTGCTGCTGGCCAACGGTGAGCGGCTACACACGCCATTGGTGCTGTTGGGCACCGGGGTGCAACCGGCGACCGCGTTCGTTCAGGGCGTGCTGCTGGGCGACGACAAGTCGGTGCAAGTGGACGCTGAAATGCGCGCTGCCGATGGCCTGTGGGCCGCGGGGGATATCGCCACCTTCCCGCTCAGCGGGCGCCCGGTGCGTATCGAACACTGGCGGCTGGCCCAGCAACACGGGGTGATCGCCGCCGCCAACATGCTCGGCGAGCAGCGCCGCTACGCCGATGTGCCATTCTTCTGGACCTACCAGCACGGCCGCACTTACGAAGTACTGGGCCACGCACGGGACTGGAACCATATCGAGTTCGTCGGCGAACCGGAAAAAGGCGACTTCATTGCCTTGCAATGCGTGGATGAGCGGGTCGAGGCGGTCATCGCCAAGGGCTATTCCGACGCCATGGCGACGTTGTCGCAACGCCTGAAGCGCCCGTTGACCTTGCAGGAAGCCTTGGCACTGATTGGTTGAGGCTGCCTTTCATTGCGCCCCGGTTGTGTGTAAAACGGGTAGATCAGCCGACTGTCAAAGGACCCACGCGCATGATCTACCGCCCCCTCGGCCACAGTGGCCTGCAGGTTTCCGCCCTTACCCTGGGCAGCATGATGTTCGGCGAGCAGACCAGCACCGAGGATGCCCTGCGCATCATCGACAAGGCCTGGGGCCAGGGTGTCAACTTCATTGACACCGCAGACGTGTACAACGCCGGGCGCGCAGAGGAAATCGTCGGCGAAGCGGTGGCCCGCCATCGCCAGGACTGGATCGTGGCCAGCAAGGTCGGCTTCGGCCCGGTCGATGGCCTGCCCAACCGCAGCGGGCTGTCGCGCAAACACATCTTCAACGCCCTCGATGCCACGCTGACACGCATGGACATGGACTACGTGGACATCTACTACCTGCACCGTGAAGACCACAAAGTGCCGCTGGAAGAGAGCGTGCAGGCCATCGGTGATCTGCTGCGCCAGGGCAAGATCCGTTACTGGGGCGTGTCCAACTTCCGTGGCTGGCGCATCGCCGAGGCCTGCCATATTGCCGAGCGCCTGGGCGTGCCCAGGCCGGTGGTGAGCCAGCCGCTGTACAACATCGTCAACCGCCAGGCCGAGCCGGAACAGCTCACCGCGGCGGCTGCCAACGGCCTTGGTGTGGTGCCATACAGCCCGCTCGCGCGTGGCGTGCTCAGCGGCAAGTATGCGCCAGGCGCAGTGCCAGATGCCGGTAGCCGTGCCGGGCGCCAGGACAAACGCATCATGGAGGTGGAATGGCGCCAGGAGTCGCTGGCCACTGCGCGGCAGATCCAGGCCTATGTGGAGGCCAAGGGCGTGGGTATCGTCGAGTTCGCGATTGCCTGGGTACTGAACAACCGGTGTGTCAGTTCGGCCATTGTCGGGCCGCGTACGGAAGAACAGTGGGATACCTATGGCGGCGCGCTGGCGGTGCAGATCACGGCGGAGGATGAGGCGTTCATCGATTCATTGGTGACGCCGGGGCATGCGTCCACGCCGGGGTTCAATGATGTGGCGCATTATGTGAGTGGGCGGTTGGCCCGCAGCTGACTTTCCTCCTGTACCGGCCTCTTCGCGGGCACGCCCGCTCCCACAAGGCCCCCACAGGCCGCAAGACCTGCGCAGCACCTGTGGGAGCGGGCATGCCCGCGAAGAGGCCAGCAGGGTTTAGCCCAGAGGCGGCGGACAATGATCTTCGCATGCCAAACTGGCAGGTGCGGCTGCCAGAGCGATCAAGCGAAGACCTTGATCACCAATAAATGCACCGGATAGAACAGGTACCCCCAACGTCCCACTGCCGGCACTCGCCAATCATCATGACGCAGCAACAGCAATCCGACCGGAATGGCCAATGCTGCAACAATCAGCGTCAGCACGGTAAAGGGCGCTAACAGATGTTCCCGCAACCAACTGTTGGTCAGGTTCCCCCCCATCGCCAACAGGCAAGGCAACAACCCGCTCACCCCTCCCTGCCGCCGAGCCATCAAGCAGGCGCCCGGCAGCATCACCCCCGGAAGGCCGTACATCAACTGTTCGCTGAACAGCCACCCTGCAAGCAGGCCGACAAAGCCAAGCGCTCGCGCCGACCTCAACGGATGATGCACACCCCAGGCAACCAGCAACCCCAGCACCAGGGTCGGCATCACGCTGAACGTTGGCGAACCACTGTCCAGCCAATGGTACGCAGGTTCCGACAGCACCGCGAACACCAGCATCAGCCCCAGATAACGCAGGTTGCCGCGGGTATAGAGCGCCGCGCACCTGGTGCGCGCCACATTCACCGCAATCGCCAGGCAAAACAGCGGAAACGCCAACCGGCCAAGTACGAACAGGCCATCGGCGTCAGGCCACAGAAAGCGCAGGTGGTCGGCGACCATGGTCAGCATCGCTGTCCACTTGACCAGGTCCAGCCCGGCTGAGCGCACGCCTCAGCGCCCGCGCTCGACTGTTGCGGGCCCCAGGTAGCGATCGGTCCAGGCGGCCAGCGGCAAAGGTGGCTGCTGCTCGACGATGCGTCGCCAGATCAGCACCAGGTCGCCGCCATTGAACGCCGCCCCTGGCCCTGCGCCCCTCCACATCGAAGGTACATCGGCAATCCAGTGCCCCTGGCTGTCGCGGTGGGCCATGCTGAAGCGGAACGTGTAATTCCCTGGAATGCCCATACGCAAGTCGCTGACCACCAGCGCCTCGCCGACCTGGTCGTAACGCAGCCAGTCATCGGTGAACCAGCGCAAGCGCTGGTGCAGCGGGTCGTTGGCCAGTGCTTGGGCCAGTTCAAGGTTACGCGGCAAACGCTGCATTTCTGGCGCCAGCTGGTCGAACACACTGCTGATGCCTTCGTAGTAGTCGCCCTCCGGGGTCTTGGCCAGTACGCGCCAGACCAGGCTGTTGAAGGCGATCGGCACCGCGCGCACCTCGCTGACGGCGATACCTTGCTGGTCGAGGGCCGCCTGGAAACGCTGCTCGGCCGCCATGCGTCCGGCCAGGCCGAAACCCAGGTAGGCTGCGCCGAACACCAGGGCCAAGGTCAGAAACTGCATAGCCCTGCTCGTCAGCCCTTTGACAAGGGCGTAGCTCACCGCCGCCAGCAGCGGCAGGGTGTACACCGGATCGATGATGAACACCGCTGCCCAGCTTTCCGGGGTGGCCTGCAAGGGCCAGAACAACTGCGTGCCGTAGACTGTGAAGGCGTCCAGCAGTGGGTGGGTGACCAGCACCAGCCAGAACGCCAGGAACAGCCTGGGCAAGGTATAGCCCTTGCTTGGCCAGCACTTGTTGACTAGCCAGGCCAGCAGCATGGCCAGCCCGGTGAGCACGAACAGGGAATGAGAAAAGCCGCGGTGGTAGGTCATCTGCGACACCGGGTCGGCGTAGCGGATGATCACGTCAAGGTCGGGCAACGTACCCAGCGCGGCGCCATACAGCAGCGAGCGGCGGCCCTGGATACGGCCGAGTACGGTACCTTGCAGGGCTGCGCCGAGAACGGCTTGGGTGATGGAGTCCAAGGGTGGCATTCCTGAAAAGGTGGTTGCCGGAAGCTAACTTCATCCGGGCCCAATGTGCAATTCCCTTGGTTATGGGCGTTCATTGTGGGAGCGGCCTTGTGTCGCGAAAGGGCCGCAAAGCGGCCCGGGCCATCTCGATCACCCTGAAGATCGTCGGGGCTGCTGCGCAGCCCTCTCGCGACACAAGGCCGCTCCCACAGAGGTCCGGCAGCCATCCTGTGGATGCGTCAGAACAACTGCCAGGTGTACACCAGCGTCAAGCGGTTCTCGTCGATGTCGCTGCGGTAGTTGGAGCGGGCCATGGCATTGCGTACCCGGATCCCCAGCCCCTTCAACACGCCACTCTGCACCGCGTAACCAATGTCCAGGTCACGCTCGCGGTCACGCCCTTCATAACCCTGCCCGGTGTCGACATTGTTACCGGTTATGTAGCGCACGGTCGCAGTCAGCCCAGGCACGCCCATGGCCGCGAAGTTGTAGTCGTAGCGCACCTGGTACGAACGTTCATCGGTGTAGGCGAACTCATAGGTGGGCACTTCGTTACCCAGCGGCGAGATGTTGGCGAATACCCGTGGGAACGGGCTGTCGCCATAGATGCCCTGGTAGCCGGCATGGAAACTGTGCCCGCCATGCCGGGCGGTGAACATCGAGAAGAACGCCTGGTTGTCGATGTTGCCGAGCAACGCGTCGCCGTCCTCGCGCGCGGTGAAATACCCCAGGTTGGCGCTGAGCACCCAGTTGCCGACGGGCTTGCTGTGCTTGAGGCCGACAAAGCCCTGTTCGTAGATGTCCTCCAGTTGCCCGTACCACAGGCTGACACTGCTCTGGTTGGCATTGAACGCATAGTCCCCGCCCAGGTAGTTGAAAGCATCGCTCTCTGCCTGGCGCATCGGCACATGGCCGAGCATGGCATTCATCTTGCCCTCGCCGGCTTCGTTACGCAGGTGGGTACTTTTCAGGTGCCCGGCCTGCACGGTCAGGCCGTCGATTTCCGCCGAGCTCAGGCTGGCGCCCTGGTAGGTCGGTGGCAACAGGCGGATGTCGCTGAAGGTCAGCACCGGCAAGTTGGGTTGCAGTTCGCCGATGCGTAGTTCGGTCTTCGACAAGCGGGCCTTGAAGGTGGGCGCCAGGCGGCTGTATTCGTCGGCGGCGCGGCCGTCGCTATGCACCGGCAGCAAGCCGGTGTTGGTGCGGTCGGGGCTGCTGTCGAGCTTGATGCCCAGCAGGCCCAGGGCATCCACGCCAAAGCCGACCGTGCCCGGGGTGTAGCCCGACCTGAAGTCGAGGATGAAGCCCTGGGCCCACTCCTCGGCCCTGGATTGCCGGTTGGCCCCGACGATGTCGGAGAAGTCGCGGCTGAAGTAGTAGTTACGGGCACTCAGGGTGGCCTTCGAATCCTCGAAGAAACCGCCTTCGGCGGCCAGCAACGGTTGGCTGAGCAAAGTCAGGCCCAGGGCGACGCAAGGGGTGTGGTTCATTCCGAAGCTCTCTTGATCTTGTTTTTATGGGTAAAGCGTTGGAAACACGGCGGTTCATGGGGTACCGCGCAGCACCTCCCGGGCACGGGGCTGGCGCAGCCTCAGCAACCCATGGGCCAGCAGGCCGAACAGCAAGCCCCAGAACGCTGCCGACAGGCCCAGGAAGGCCACCCCCGAAGCAGTGACCAGAAAGGTGAACAACCCGGCATCGCGCTCGGCCGGTTCCGCCAGGCTGCGGGCCAGGGCCTCGCTGATCGCGCCGTACAGCGCCAGCCCGGCCAGGGCGGCGATCAGGGCAGCGGGAAATGCGGCGAACAGCGACATCAGCGTGGCCCCAGCGATCCCCAGCAGCAGGTACAGCGCACTGCCAGCCACCGCCGCGACATAGCGACGCCGTGGGTTTTCATGGGCCTCAGGCCCGGTGCACAGGCTGGCGGTGACCGCCGCCAGGTTCAGCCCATGGCAACCGAATGGCGCCAGCGCGGCGCCGGCCAGGGCGCTGGCACTGATGATGGGGCTGGCCGGTGTGGTGTAGCCGGCGTTGCGCAGCACCGCCATGCCCGGCATGAACTGCCCGGTCAGGGCCACCAGCACCAGCGGCAGCGCCAGGCTGAATACCGCTGTCAGGCTGAACTGCGGGGTGACCCACTGCGGCGACGCCAGCTCCAGTACCAACGCTTCGCTGCGAAACGCCCCACTGGCCACGGTCACCACCGTGCCCACGCACAGCACTGCCGCCACGGCGTAGCGCGGCTGCACCCGGCGCATCAGCACGTAGGTGACGAACATTGCCAGGACCAACAGCGGTTGCACCGGCAAGGCGCGGAACACCTCGATGCCGAAACTGAACAGGATGCCGGCCTGCATGCCCGCGGCGATGGAACCCGGCAGGCGCGCGATGATGCGGTCGAAGGCCCCGCTGATGCCGATCAGCAACAGGACCAGGTTGGCCACCAGGTAGGCGCCCACGGCCTGTTCCAGGCCCAGTTGCGGCAAGGCGGTGACCAGCAAAGCCGAGCCGGGGATCGACCAGGCGATAACCACCGGTACCCGGTAGCGCAGGCTGAGCAGTGCGCCGAGCACGGCACTGCCCATGGACACGGCCCAGACCCAGGATGACAACTGTTGGTGAGACAGGCCGGCGGCCTCGGCTGCATGGAAGATGATCACCAGCGGGCCAGCGTAGGAAATCATCGTGGCGATGCAGCCAGCGACGATGGCCGATAGGGAGCAGTCGTTGATCAGGGTTTTCATGAAGCTTCTCGCAAGGCATCGGCCGGCCTTGGTGGCTGGCTCTTGTTTTGTGTTGGCTTCTTCGCGGGCTTGCCCGCTCCCACAGGGACCGCGCAGTTTCGAGGCCTGTGATGAACCTGTGGGAGCGGGCAAGCCCGCGAAAAAGCCAACGCGGTGTATCAGGCCTCCTGCAAAGCTCGTGGCCGCCCACTGCGCTGCTCATCTGCACCGTCCTGGGCCCGCTGCAACCGGAAGTCGAACTTCAGCTCGGCATGCCGCCCCGCCTCGCCCTCGACGAACACCACCTCGCCCACCAGCCCGTCGCGCGTGGCATAGGCGAAGTCATCCCACAGGTACTTGTCCCCGGCCAGGTTGATCTGCGTGGTGAGGTGGCGGTGCCCCGGCGCCGAGATGAAGAAGTGCACATGCGCCGGGCGCTGGCCATGACGGCCCAGCAGGTCCAGGCATTCCTGGGTCGGCCCCTGTGGATCGCAGCCATAGCCTGACGGCACGATGGAGCGCGCGCGGTAGCGCCCTTCGGCGTCGGTGACGATGCGCCGGCGCAGGTTGTACTCGGACTGGTTCTGGTCGAAGAACGAGTAGGTGCCTCGGGTATTGGCATGCCACAGGTCAACCGTGGCTCCCGCCAGCGGCCGGCCTTGTGGGTCGAGCACCCGGCCCTCCAGGTACATCGGCGTAGCCACGCCCTCCTCGCTGCCATCGTCCATGCGCACTTCACCCTCGGCGATCGGCGCACCGGCCACGTACAGCGGGCCTTCGATGGTGCGTGGGGTACCGCCGCTCAGCCCGGCCTCGGCGTCCTTGGCATCCTGCAGCAGGTCGAGGAAGTGTTCGATGCCCAGCCCCGCCACCAGCAGCCCGGCCTCGCCGCGGCCGCCCAGGCGGTTGAGGTAATCGACGGCATGCCAGAACTCGTCCTCGCTGATTTCCAGGTCTTCGATCAGCCGCGCGGTGTCCTGTAGCAGGCGCTGCACAATGCGCTTGAGGCGCGGGCTGCCGGCATCGTTGGCAAAGCCTGCCGCCTCTTCGAAGAACTGTTGTACCTCGGCAGTGTGGGAAATTTTCACGGTCATGGTGGGTCACCTCATGTGTTGTTCTGTATTTACGCCTGTGCTGCAATGGCCTGGGCATGCCGACGGCCGCTGGCCAGGTGCACGGCCATGGCCAGCGCGGCAATGGCGCCCGGTATCGCGAAGGCGATGAAATTGAGTTGCAGGGGCAGGTTGATGCCCATCAGCGCACCACCCAGCAGCGGGCCGACGATGGCGCCGTTACGGCCGATGCCAGAGGCCCAGCCCAGCCCGGTGGAACGCACCGACAGCCCGTACAGCTGAGCGGCGCCGGCATACAGCAGGATCTGCGTGCCGATGGTGGTGGCGCCGGCAATGAAGATCAGCAGGTACAGCACCGGCATCGGGCTGTTGACGCCCAGCAGGCTGATCGACAGCGCGGCGGCCATGAAGAACGCGACCTTGACCTTGACCAGGTTGTAGCGATCGCCCAGCCAGCCACCCAGAATCGCCCCGGCCATGCCGCCGAAGTTCAGTGCCAGCAGGAACGACAGGCTCGAGCCCAGGCTGTAGCCGGCGTTGGCCATCAGCTTCGGCAGCCAGGAGCTGAGCGCGTAGACCATCAGCAGGCAGCAAAAGAACGCCAGCCACAGTGCGAGGGTGCGAATGGCCAGGCCGTTGCGAAACAGTTCCAGCACCGACGCCCCGCTGCCTTTGCGGTCGGCAGCCTGCAGCACGTCATCGGCCTGCACGTCGCAATCCGGGTCCAGCCGCTTGAGCAGTTTGCGGGCCTCGTCGGTACGGCCCTGGCGCACCAGGAAACCGATCGATTCAGGCAGGTAGCAGAGGATCACCGGCAACAGCAGCAGCGGTACCGCAGCGGCGAAGAACATCGACTCCCAGCCGAAACGCGGCAGCATGAAGATGCCGACACCCGCCGAGAGCATGCCGCCCAGCGAGTAACCACTGAACATGATCGCCACCAGCGTGCTGCGCAGCCGCTTGGGCGCGTACTCGTTCATCAGCGCCACGGCGTTGGGCATCAGGCCGCCACAGCCCAGGCCGGCAATGAACCGGTAGATGCCGAACTCGCTCGGGCTGCTGGCGAACCCGTTGAGGATGGTCGCCCCGGAGAACAAGGCAAAACAGATGGCGATGCCCTTCTTGCGCCCGATGCGGTCGGCCAGGCTGCCGAATGCCAGGGCGCCGAACATCATGCCGAACAGCGCATAGCTGCCCAGTGCACCGGCCTGCAACGGGGTCAGCCCCCACTCTTTCATGATCACCGGCAGTACCACGCCGTAGATGAACAGGTCATAGCC
>Ga0209676_1002051_pt1 | contig 15754 bp, 14 predicted proteins | sample AraplaCvi_mLB_r2_FD_184282 | JGI IMG/M metagenome (GOLD analysis project Ga0209676, IMG submission 184282) | Arabidopsis root microbial communities from North Carolina, USA - plate scrape MF_Cvi_mLB_r2 (SPAdes) (version 2) | ecosystem: Host-associated > Plants > Roots > Endosphere | place: USA...
GCGCGCTACGGCCGGATCCTGGTGGGCTTTCTGGCCTACCTGATCGGCCAGAACCTGATGACCGCCGGTCGCGGCTGGCTGGAAGACGGCAAGATCGCCAGCGGCCTGGGCCTGTGGTGGCTGGTCGTGCCGATCATGGCCATCGCGCTGTGGCTCTACTTCACCGACGGGCACCTGGGGCGTCGCAAGTCCACGCCCGCCGGCAACGGAGCGCGCGCATGAAGCCGTTCCCGAAGATCCACGACCTGTACGTCGGCCGCATCGTGCTGGGCACAGTCGCGCTGACCTGGGCGGTGCTGGCCGGCCTGGACGTGATGCTCGGCCTGGTGAGCGAGTTCGGCGACATCGGCAAGGGCAAGTACGGCATTTCCGAAGCGTTCGTCTACATGGCGCTCAGCATTCCGCGAAGGCTGTACTACCTGTTTCCGTATGCGGCGGTGATCGGTTCGCTGATGGCGCTGGGCCAGCTGGCTGCGACGTCGGAACTCACCGCGTTGCGCGCGCTGGGTCTTTCGCGCCGGCGCCTGGGCCTGGCGGTGGCCGGCGCGCTCGCCCTGATGACGGCGGCGATGGTGATCAACGGCGAGAGCATCGCGCCGTGGACGCAGCAACGCGCCGACGCGCTGAAGGCGGCCGCGAAGTCCGGCAACCAGGTGGTGGCGCAGTACAGCGGGCTGTGGGCGCGCGAGGGCGAAACCATCCTCAGTGCGGTGGGTGGCCAGGAGCGCCAGCGCAATGGCGATCGCTTCCTGGAGTTGAACGACGTCAAGCTGTTCGAGTTCGCGCCCGACGGGCACCTGCGTTCGTTCGCGCAGGCGCGCACGGCCGAACACCGTCCTGGCGGGTGGCTGCTGCGCAACGTGACGCGCAACTACTTCGAGGAGCGCTCGGTGCGCCAGGTCACGGTGCCGGAGGAGCGCTGGGAATCCCAGCTCGATGCCGCGGCCCTGTCGGCCGGCACCGAACGTCCGCGCTATCTGTCGGCGATGGACCTTCGTGCCGCGATCCAGTACCGCGAGCGCAACGACCTGGATGCCTCGGAGTTCGAGGAGTACTACTGGGGCCGCTGGTTCTATCCGATCAACGTGCTTGCGTTGTGCCTGGCGGCGGTGCCGTTCGCCTTCGGCACGCTGCGCAGCGGCGGCATGGGCAAGCGGTTGTTCATCGGTATCGTGTTCGCGCTGGCGTTCTGGTTGTTGCAGACGCAGTTCGTGAAGCTGGCGACGGTATACAAGTTCGACTATCGAATCGCGTACCTGTTGCCGACGATGATCATGCTGGGCGTATCGATGTTCCTGTTCCGCAGAAGGAGTGGGTGAGCCGACGTGCTTGCGAAGCGCAGCTTCGCGCGTCGGCTACCGACCGGCCATGGATGGTCGGGCAGGGCGATCCGAAGCGATGGCGTGACGCCATGGATGGCGGCGGCCAACTGCTCGAAGCGGGCTTTTGCGGTTGCAGTTGCGGTCGCTCTTCTTCCCGTCCGAACAGCACCACCCTGAACCGACCCGCTAACTCCGCTTCGCCAACCGCACCATCCGAGTGCCACTCGCACGGTCGTGCCACGTCAGCCGTTCGCGATCGACGAAGGCCCACCAGAACCCCAGCCCCGCAAGCAGCAGCGAAGCGGTGCCGACCACGAAACGCATCAGCAGCGCGCGCGAATCCGGCGCGGTGACGCCGTCGGCGGAAACCACCTTCAACCGCCACGGCCGCATTCCGAGCGTCTGGCCGCCGCGACGCCAGCTCAGAAGCGCATAGCCGCCGGTGATAAGCCAGCAGATCAGCCACAGCAACCACTGCAGTGCGCTGAAGGGCGCGATGTTCTCGCGACTGGCATGCCCGCTCATCGTGAAGGCGACGGTGAACGCGAGGGAGGCCACCATCCACAACGCGATCACCGGCCACATGTCGTAGACCAGCGCGAGCACGCGCCAGCCGATGAGCGCGGAAGGACGGGGCGATGCGGAGGTCGATGCCATCGCATCAGGATAGCCGCTAAGCTGCGGCGATGACTGCACGTACACCCGCGCAACGCCGGTCCATCGCCATGGCGCTGCCGCCGCTGCCCGACGGGGACGCCGCGACGATCGCCCGCTTCCTCGACGCGATCTGGGCCGAGAACGGCCTGGCCCAGCCCACGCTCGACAGCTACCGGCGCGACCTGGAACTGCTGGCGCGTTATCGCGCCGGTCGCAAAGGTGGGCTGGCCGATGCCGATCGCGCGGCACTGTTCGATTACCTGGCCTGGCGTTCGCAGCAGAACTATTCGCCACGAAGCAACGCGCGCCTGCTGTCGGCGCTGCGCGCGTTCTATGCATGGCTGGTGCGGCGTGGCGCGCGGGAAGACGATCCCACCGCGCTGCTCGATCCGCCCAAGCTCCCGCGTTCTTTGCCCAAGGCGCTGGCCGAAAGCCAGATCGATGCGCTGCTGGCCGCACCCGACATTGCCACGCCGCTGGGCCTTCGCGATCGCGCGATGCTCGAACTGATGTACGCCTGCGGCCTGCGCGTGAGCGAGCTGGTGAACCTGCCCGCCACGGCCGTGAACCTGCGGCAGGGCGCGTTGCGCGTCATGGGCAAGGGCAGCAAGGAGCGCCTGGTGCCGCTGGGCGAGGAAGCGCAGCACTGGCTCGAACGCTATCTGGCGCAGGCGCGTCCGCAGATCGCCGGCAAGCGCGCCCTGGCGCCGCTGTTCCTGTCCATGAACGGCGAGGCACCGACGCGCCAGCAGTTCTGGCTCCTCGTGAAGAAATACGCGGCGGTCGCCGGCATCGACCCCGAGCGCATCAGCCCGCACGGTCTGCGCCACAGCTTCGCCACCCATCTTTTGAACCACGGCGCCGACCTGCGCGCCCTGCAGATGCTGCTGGGTCACAGCTCGCTGTCTACGGCGCAGATCTACACACTGGTGGCGCGGGAGCAGCTCAAGCAACTCCACGCGAAACATCACCCGAGGGGGTGAGGCAGGCCGCTTACGCGGCCCTGCCGCGTGGCCTGCCGAACGCCCGGCCATCGATGGCCGGGCCGGGCGACCCGAAGCGAAAACGTAACGCCATGGATGGCAGCCGCACGGTCTTCGAGTCCGTGCTGCGCGACACTGCCGCGTGGCCTGCCGAACGCCCGGCCATCGATGGCCGGGCCGGGCGCCCCGAAGCGAAAACGTAACGCCATGGATGGCAGCCGCCCGATCTCCGAAGTCCGTGCTGCGCGGCACTGCCGCGTGGCCTGCCGAACGCCCGGCCATCGATGGCCGGGCCGGGCGTTCCGAGCCCCCCACGCCAATCCCCGGTAAACGCGCTTCCGCACCCGCTCCACACCGGGACCAACGACACTCGCCGGCTTCCCCCCGCGTGCCACAATCGGCCATTCCCCCTCGCGGCCCCGGCCGCCCGACAGGATTGCGAATGAAACGACTCGTCCTTGCCGTGCTTGGCGCCATCAGCCTTTCCGCCTGCGCCCAGGCACCCGGCGGCAACACGGACCCGGTCCCCGCCGCGACGGCCGCTGCCGCCAAGCCCGCCGCGGCCAAGCCCGCTGCCGGCACGCCCGACGCCCGCGCCGTCGAGGCCGTCCGCGCACTGAATCCGCAGGTCGAAGTCGAGCGCGTCACCGCCTCGCCCATGCCGGGCTTCCGCGAAGCCATCGTCGCCGGCCAGGTCGTCTACGTCAGCGACGACGGCCGCTACCTGTTCCTGCCCGGCTCGGGCGGCGCGCTGTTCGACGTCGCCGCGAAGAAGAACCTCAGCGAAGACGCCATGGCCGGCATGCGCAAGGAACTGATCGCCACCATCCCGGTCAGCGAGCGCATCGTGTTCTCGCCGGCCAAGCCCAAGTACACCGTCACCGTCTTCACCGACGTGGAGTGCGGTTACTGCCGCAAGCTGCACAGCCAGATCGCCGAGTACAACCGCGAAGGCATCGCCATCGAGTACCTCGCCTTCCCGCGGATGGGCCTGGGCAGCGACGACTACCGCAAGATGGTCGCCGTCTGGTGCGCGCCCGACCGCCGCAAGGCGCTCACCGCCGCCAAGAGCGACCACGGCCCGACCAACGCCGACTGCAAGACCAGCGTCAACCAGCAGTACGACGTCGGCCAGCGCGTCGGCCTGACCGGCACGCCGATGATCGTGACCCGCGAAGGCGTCCAGGTGGGTGGCTATCTCCCCCCCGCGGCGCTGCGCGAGACGCTGGACAAGCTGGCCGCCGAACACGCCCGCACGGCCTCCACGACGCCTGCCAAGCCGGGTACCTGAGCATCCCGACATGACGTTCCGACGCCGCCCGATGGGCGGCGTCGGCGTTTTCGGACCCGACTTCGGCCGGTTCCGGGCGGCGGGCCGGCGAACGCTTGGGTACAATGTCGGGCCCGACGTTGCACGGTTCCCCGGACATGATCGTCCTCGAGGGCGCTTCCGCCCTGTCGCCGTTCCGCCTGGAACGGCTCCAAGCCCGACTGCAAGCCCTCCATCCGTCCGTCCGCCTGCTCGGCGCGTGGCCCGTCTACTGGGTCGAACCCGAAGCCGGTGCGACGCCCGATGCCGATGCGCTCCGCCGCATCCTCCAGGCCGAACCCGATGCCGCGCCGCGCGCGAACGAAGCGGTTTCCCGCTACGTCACGCCGCGCCTGGGCACGCTGTCGCCCTGGGCGAGCAAGGCGACCGAGCTGCTCCACGGCGCCGACCTCCCGGTCAAGCGCGTCGAGCGCGGCACGCGTTACGACCTGGCCGGCTGGCCGTCGGATGCACCCACGCAGGGCGCGCTGGCGAAGGTGCTGCACGATCCGATGACGCAGTCGTTGCTGGAAGCGCGCGAGGACGCCGTCGCGCTGTTCTCCGTGCCCGCGCGCGGCGAGCTCGAACGCATCCCGCTGGCCGACCTCGAACTGGCGAATACCCGCCTGGGCCTGGCGCTGGCCGACGATGAAATCGCCTACCTGCGCGAGCGCTACGCCGCCCTGGGCCGCGAGCCGTCGGACGTCGAGCTGATGATGTTCGCGCAGGCCAATTCCGAGCACTGCCGCCACAAGATCTTCAACGCATCCTGGACCATCGACGGCGTCGAGCAGACGACCTCGCTGTTCAAGATGATCAAGCACACGCACGCGACCACGCCGGAGCACACGCTCTCGGCGTACAGCGACAACGCGGCGGTCGTGGAAGGCTACGCCAGCCGCCGCTTCCGCCCCGATCCGCATTCGCATTCCTACCGCGAGGAAGCGCAGGTCGACTCGGCGTTCGCGATCAAGGTCGAAACGCACAACCACCCCACCGCGATCGCGCCGTTCCCCGGTGCCTCCACCGGCGCCGGCGGCGAGATCCGCGACGAGGGCGCGACCGGCCGCGGCGGCCGCCCGAAGGCGGGCCTGGCCGGTTTCAGCGTCTCGCACCTGCGCATCCCGACGCTGCCGCAGCCGTGGGAGCGCGAGCGCATCCTCAATCCGCGCATGGCGACCGCGCTCGACATCATGATCGAAGGCCCGATCGGCGCGGCCGCGTTCAACAACGAATTCGGCCGGCCGAACCTCGCCGGTTACTTCCGCAGCTTCGAGCTGGATGAAGGCTCGCAGGCCCGCGCCTACGACAAGCCGATCATGCTCGCCGGCGGCCTGGGCGCCATCGACCGCGTGCAGGTGAAGAAACTTGGCCTGCAGCCGGGCGATGCGGTGATCGTGCTCGGCGGTCCGGCCATGCTCATCGGCCTTGGCGGCGGTGCGGCCAGTTCGGTGGCTTCGGGCGAGAGCCACGAGGAACTCGATTTCGCCAGCGTGCAGCGCGACAACCCCGAAATGGAACGCCGCTGCCAGGAAGTCATCGACCGCTGCGTCGCGCGCGGCGAGGACAACCCCATCGCGACCGCGCACGACGTCGGCGCGGGCGGCCTGTCCAACGCGATTCCCGAACTGCTGCACGACTCCGGCCTGGGCGGCATCATCGACCTGGCGAAGGTGCCCAGCGACGACCCGTCGCTCTCGCCGATGCAGCTGTGGTGCAACGAATCGCAGGAGCGCTACGTGCTCGGCGTTCCGGCCGATCGCGTCGCCGAGTTCGCCGCCATCTGCGAACGCGAGCGTTGCCCGTTCGCCGCCGTCGGTTACGCCACGGCGGAAGAGCGACTGGTCGTGGGTTACGGCGCCACGCGCGAAACCGCGCGCGAAGCAGGTCGCCAGTGGCCCATCGACCTGCCCATGGACGTGCTGTTCGGCAAGGCGCCGAAGATGCATCGCGACACGCGCCGCCCGCCGGCCGCGCCATGGCCCGCGCTGCGCTGGGATGGCCTGGAACTGCGCGACGCCGCGCTGCGCGTGATGGCGCATCCATCGGTCGCTTCGAAGAACTTCCTGGTCACCATCGGCGATCGCACCGTCGGTGGCCTCACCGCGCGCGACCAGATGATCGGCCCGTGGCAGCTGCCGCTGGCCGATTGCGCGATCACGCTGTCGGGCTTCGACGGTTTCGTCGGCGAGGCGATGGCGATCGGCGAGCGCACGCCGCTGGCGCTGATCGACGCCGCCGCCGCCGCGCGCATGGCCGTGGGCGAGGCGATCACCAACCTGTGCGCCGCACCGGTGGAATCGCTCAACCGCGTGAAGCTGTCCGCCAACTGGATGGCCGCCGCCGGTCACGACGGCGAGGACGCGCGCCTGTTCGATGCGGTCAAGGCCGTCGGCCTGGAACTGTGCCCGGAACTGGACCTGAGCATCCCGGTCGGCAAGGACTCGCTGTCGATGCAGGCGCAGTGGCATGCCGACGGCAAGGCGCACAAGTCGGTGTCGCCGGTGTCGCTGATCGTCAGCGCGTTCGCGCCCGTCGTCGACGTGCGCGCGCAGCTGACGCCGCTGCTGTCGCGCGAAGACGAATCGGAGCTGTGGCTGATCGGCCTGGGCGCCGGCAAGCAGCGCCTGGGCGGTTCGGTGCTGGCGCAATGCCATCCCGATGCCATCGACGGCCAGGGCACGCTGCCCGCGTTCTCCGGTCCGCTCGGTGTGCCGGATCTGGACAACCCCCAGCGCCTGCGCGATTTCTTCGAACTCATCGGCGACGCGCGCGAAGCGGGCCTCATCCGCGCCTATCACGACCGCTCCGACGGCGGCGCCTTCGCCGCGCTGTGCGAGATGGCGTTCTGCTCGCGCGTCGGCCTGGACATCACGCTGGACGGCTGGGGCGATGATCCGTTCCGCACGCTGTTCAACGAGGAGCTCGGCGCGATCGTCCAGGTGTCGGTCGAGGACCGCGCTGAGTTCGCCGACCTCGTCGCGCGCCATGGGCTGATCGACTGCGCGCAGCGCATCGCACGCCCGACCACGGCGCCCGCGATCCGCGTGCGGGAAGACGGCAACACCCTCGTCGAATGGCGCTGGGAGGAACTCTTCGACGCGTGGTGGTCCACCAGCCACGCCATCCAGAAGCTGCGCGACAACCCGGAAGGCGCCGACGAGGAACGCACCGTCGCGCGAGACTTCAACGCGCCGGGCCTGAAGCCGAAGCTCACGTTCGACCCGGCCGACGACATCGCCGCGCCGTTCGTCAACACCGGAGTGCGTCCGAAGGTCGCGGTCCTGCGCGAGCAGGGCGTCAACGGCCAGATCGAGATGGCGCTGGGCTTCACGCGCGCCGGCTTCGAAGCGGTCGACGTGCACATGAGCGACCTCATCGCCGGCCGCGTCGATCTGGCCGAATTCAAGGGCATCGCCGCCTGCGGCGGCTTCAGCTACGGCGACGTGCTGGGGGCGGGCCGGGGCTGGGCGACGTCGGTGCTGGAACGCAGCGCGCTGCGCGACGCCTTCGCCGCGTTCTTCGCGCGCGAGGACAGCTTCTCGCTGGGCGTGTGCAACGGCTGCCAGATGCTCTCGCAGCTCAAGCCGATCATCCCCGGCGCCGAGCACTGGCCGACGTTCCTGCGCAATCGCAGCGAGCAGTTCGAAGCGCGCCTGGGCCTGCTGGAGGTCGTCGAATCGCCGTCGCTGTTCTTCCGCGGCATGGCCGGGTCCCGCATTCCGGTGGCGGTGGCGCACGGCGAAGGCCGCGCCGAGTTCGACAGCGGGCTGGACCAGGCCGCGGTGAACGTGTCGCTGCGCTACGTCGACGGCAACGGCAACGTGGCAACGCGCTATCCGCTGAACCCGAACGGCTCGCCGGACGGCATCACGGGCCTGACCAGCAGCGATGGTCGCGCGACGATCCTGATGCCGCATCCGGAACGCACGCTGCGCACCGCGAACCTGAGCTGGGCGCCGGCGGAGTGGGGCGATGACGCGCCGTGGATGCGCATGTTCCGCAACGCGCGGGTGTGGGTGGGGTAAGCCCGAACCCACGAATGAGAAAAGGCCCGCTTCCGAGCGGGCCTTTTCTTTGCTGCCAGCATTGTTGGGGCCGGCGGGTTTTCCGACGCCTTCGCCGACCGCGCGGTCGGATTATTCCTGCGGCCGCACGTTGAGGTACGCGCCCGCCATATGCAGCGTCGCCCACAGGTCGTTCGACTCGATGGCGACCGAACGGTCGAACATCTGTTCACCCGCCTGGCGGTCGCCGCCGAGCAGGTACAGCGCACCGACCTCGGCATAGCCGGTGCCGTCGTCGTCGGTTCCCTCGAAATAGCGGTCGAACAGCGGCTTCGCCTTCGCCCATTCGCCCGCCTCGCTGTAGACGCGGGCGATGCGGAACACGTCGCTGTCCTCGTGCTTGCCGCCCAGGATGGCGTCGAAGATCGCCTGGCCTTCGGCTTTGTAACCGCCGAGGTAGTACACGCGGCCCACTGCGATCTGCTCCCAGCTGCCCTTGCCGGCCTGGATCTTCGCAACCGCCAGCAGTTCCTTCGCGGCGTCCTGGTTGGCCTTGGCGTGATACATCTGCGTTGTCGTCTTCTGCTGCTTCTGCGCCGTGTAGCCGACGCCGGCACCCGCGACGAACACGACGACCGCCGCGGCTGCGGCAAATGCGACCTTCATGCGTGATCTCCCCTGTGAGTGCGCCCAAGGCTACGCGATCGGCGCTTGCCGGTGGGCACGGAACCGGTAGACAGATCCGTCTTGCGAACGTGTCGTACGCGCTCCCGTAAACCCCGGCCTGCTACAGTCCCCGGACCTACTGCGGAGGAGGTCGGCAACGACCTGACAAGCGTGAACGCCGTCGCCAACGACCTCATTTCCCCGTCGGATGCCGAAGTCCGCATCGTCGACGCACTGCTTGCCAAAGGCCGGCTCAAGGATGCCGACCTCGCGCGCGCGCGCCGCCTGCAGGAAGAAACCGGCGGAAGCCTGCTGGCGCTGCTGGCACGGCTGGGCCTGGTGTCCGAGCGCGACCACGCCGAGACCTGCGCCGAAGTGCTGGACCTGCCGCTGGTCGCCATCAAGGATGCGCCCGAGCTGCCGCCGGAAGGCGTGGCGCTGTCCACTCGCTTCATGAAGCAGTTCGCGGTGTGCCCGGTCGGCGAGAACGAGGCCGCCGTCGACGTGCTGATGGCCGACCCGCAGGACGCCTATACCCTCGACGCCCTGCGCCTGGCGACCGGCCGCGACATCCGTCCCGCCGTGGCCCTGCGTTCGGAAATCGGCGACCTGGTGGAACGCTGGTACGGCCAGGGCCGCAGCGCGATGGGCGCCATCGTGGAAACCGCCGAAGGCGAGGGCGCCGGCGGCGACCTGGACGACGTTGAGCACCTGCGCGACCTGGCGTCCGAAGCGCCGGTGATCCGGCTGGTGAACCTCATCATCCAGCGTGCCGTCGAACTGCGCGCATCCGACATCCACATCGAGCCGTTCGAGAACCGCCTGAAGGTGCGATACCGCATCGACGGCGTGCTGAGCGAAGGCGAAAGCCCGCCGGCCAACCTCACCGCCGCCGTGATCAGCCGCATCAAGATCATGGCCAAGCTCAACATCGCCGAACGCCGCCTGCCGCAGGACGGCCGCATCATGCTGCGCGTGCAGGGCAAGGAACTCGACCTTCGCGTAAGCACCGTGCCGACCGCGCACGGCGAAAGCGTGGTGATGCGACTGCTCGACCGCGAAACCGTGGTGTTCGACTTCAAGCGCCTGGGCTTCACCGACGCCTTCCTGCCGCAGTTCCAGAAAGTGCTGGACCAGCCGCACGGCATCCTGCTGGTCACCGGCCCCACCGGTTCGGGCAAGACGACGACGCTGTACACGGCGCTGAGCAAGCTCAACACGCCGGACGTGAAGATCATCACGGTCGAGGACCCGGTCGAGTACCAGATCGAAGGCATCAACCAGATCCAGGCCAAGCCGCAGATCGGCCTGGATTTCACGCACGCGCTGCGCAGCATCGTGCGACAGGATCCGGACATCATCATGATCGGCGAAATGCGCGACCTGGAGACGTGTCGCATCGCGATCCAGTCCGCGCTCACCGGCCATCTGGTGCTGTCGACGCTGCACACCAACAACGCCGCCGGCGGCATCACGCGCCTGCTGGACATGGGCGTGGAGGATTACCTTCTGACCTCCACCATCAACGGCATCCTCGCCCAGCGCCTCGTGCGGCGGCTGGAGCTGACGCATGCGCAGCGCTATCCCGCCTCGCCGGAGGAAATCGAGCGCTTCGACCTGCGCCGCTATCAGCCCGAGGGCGAGATCTTCCTCTATCACCCGACGCCGTCGCCGATCGCGCCCACCGGTTACCTGGGCCGCACGACCATCATGGAATTCCTCGTCATGAACGACGAACTGCGCCGCGCGGTGATGCGCCATGCCGGCATGGGCGAGGTGGAACAGATCGCGCGCCAGCACGGCATGCGCACGATGTACGAGGACGGCATCGCCAAGGCGCTGCGCGGCGAGACGACGATCGAGGAAGTGCTGCGCGTGACGGAGGATGCGTAGCCATTGTGCCGCGATTTGCTGCTCGTCATTCCCGCGAAGGCGGGAATCCATGGACGTTGCTCTTCAAGGAAGAATCGTGGAACGGAATCCGTTGGTGTACCTGCTCGCCAGCGATCGCAATGGCACCTTGTACCTCGGCGTGACCAGCGATCCGGTAAAGCGGATCTGGCAGCATCGGGAGCATGCAGTTGAAGGCTTCAGTGATCGATACGACGTCACCAGGCTCGTCTGGTACGAATCGCACGAAACGATGGAATCGGCGATCCAGCGGGAAAAACGCATCAAGAAGTGGAATCGCGCCTGGAAGATACGACTCATCGATGAGTTCAATCCGTCATGGCGGGACCTCTGGCCCGACATTGTTGGCATGACGCCGAAAAGCAACGTCCATGGATTCCCGCCTTCGCGGGAATGACGATCAAAAAACGATAGGCTCCTCCCGAATCCCGAATCCCGAATCCCGAATCCCGAATTCCGAATTCCTCATGCCCCTTTACCACTACAAGGCGCTCAATCCCCGCGGCGAACTGCTCGACGGCCAGATGGAAGCCGGCAGCAGCGCGGAAGTCGTCGCGCGCCTGCAGGAGCAGGGGCACCTGCCGGTGGAAGCGAAGCTTGCCAGCGAAGCGTCGGGCGCTTCGGTATGGAAGAACCTGTTCAAGCCCAAGGCGTTCGCAGGTGCGCGGCTGGTGCAGTTCACGCAGCAGCTGGCGACGCTGCTCGGCGCGGGCCAGCCGCTGGACCGCGCGCTGACCATCCTGCTCGAATTGCCTGAAGACGAAGCCGCGCGCCGCACGATCGGCGATGTGCGCGACGCGGTGCGCGGCGGCAGCTCGCTTTCGACCGCGCTGGAACGCCAGCACGGCACGTTCTCGCGCCTTTACGTGAACATGGTCCGCGCGGGCGAGGCGGGCGGCAGCCTGCAGGAAACCCTGGCGCGACTGGCCGATTACCTCGAACGCACGCGCGCGCTGCAGGGCCGTGTGGTCAACGCGCTGATCTACCCGGCCATCCTGCTGGTGATGGTCGGCGGCAGCCTGCTGTTCCTGTTCGGCTACGTGGTGCCGCAGTTCGGTGCGATGTACGAAAGCCTCGATGCCGAGCTGCCGTTGTTCACCAAGATCGTGCTGGGCATCGGCCTGTTCGTGCGCGACTGGTGGATCGTGCTGCTCGCGGTGCCGGCGCTGGGCGTGTGGTGGTTCGACCGGAAGCGTCGCGATCCGGTGTTCCGCGAAGCCTTCGATGCGTGGCTGCTGAAGCGCCGCTTCGTCGGTGGCCTGGTCGCCAAGGCCGAGACCGCGCGCCTTGCGCGCACGCTGGGCACGCTGGTGCGCAACGGCGTGCCGCTGATCACCGCGCTGGGCATCGGGCGCAACGTGCTGGGCAACCGCGTGCTGGCGGCGGACATCGAGGCAGCGGCGCAGGAAGTGAAGAACGGTGTTGCGCTTTCCACGGCGCTCGGACGCGGCAAGCGCTATCCGCGACTGGCGTTGCAGATGATCCAGGTGGGCGAGGAATCCGGCGCGCTGGACACGATGCTCATCCGCACCGCCGAAACGTTCGAACAGGAGACCTCGATCGCGCTGGACCGCATGCTGGCTGCGCTGGTGCCGGTGGTGACGATCGTGCTGGCGGCGGTCGTCGGCATCGTCGTGATGGCGGTGCTGATGCCGCTGTACGGGCTGACCAATGCCATTGGGTGAGGCAGGCCGCTTGCGCGGCACTGCCGCGCGGCCTGTCGAACGCCCGGCCATGGATGTACGGGCCGGGCGATCCGGAGCCAATGACGTGACGCCACCGACGGCAGCCGAACCGCCATCGGAAACCATGCGGCGCGACAGATCGTGCGCAGGCCAGCACAACCCATTCGCCAGGCGACATATCCCCCCTTCACACTTGCGTCGCAGGAACTGAACATCGCCCCCCGCAGTCAGACCATTGGCCGCCGTTTTCGGGTAAACATCCCGTACTTCCGGACGCACTTCCCAAAGGAACCCCCATGCGCACCCGCCGTTCCCTGACCCGTTCGCCTTCGCCCGCCCGCCAGCGCGGCATGAGCCTGATCGAGATCATCATCGTGATCGTGCTGATCGGCGCGGTGCTGGCCTTCGTGGGCAGCCGCGTGCTGGGCGGCAAGGATCGCGGCGACTACAACATCGCCAAGGCGCAGGTGCAGACGATGGCCGGCAAGATCGAGTCCTTCCAGATGGACACCGGCCGCCTGCCGACCTCGCTGGAGGAACTGGTGACCCAGCCCAGCGACGCGAACGGCTGGCTCGGCCCGTACGCCAAGGCCGCCGAACTGAAGGACCCGTGGGGCCATCCGCTCGAGTACCGCGCGCCGGGCGAAGGCGGGCCATTCGACCTGGTGAGCCTGGGCAAGGACGGCAAGCCGGGTGGCACCAGCGTCGATGGCGACATCAAGTACGAGTAAGCGTCCCGTCGGAGCCGACATGCATCGCGCGCGCGGCGTTTCCCTGCTGGAGATGCTGCTGGTGATCGCGTTGATCGCCGCCATCAGCGTGCTCGCGCTGGCGGCGATGAGCGGTGGCCGCGAAGGCATGCAGTTGCGGTCCAGCGCGAAGCAGGTCGCCGCCGCGCTGCGTTTCACCCGCACCCACGCCATCGCCACCGGGGCGCCGCAGCGTTTCACGCTCGATCCGGTCAAGCACACCTGGACCGCGCCGATGGGCCGCACCGGCGTGGTGCCACCGACGCTGAGCATCACCTTCACCGGCGCGCGCGAAGTGCAGCCAAAACGCGGCGAAGGCGCGATCGTGTTCTTCCCCGATGGCGCCAGCACCGGTGGCCGCGTGCAACTGGGCGCGCGCAAGGCCGCCTGGAACATCGACGTCGCCTGGCTCACGGGCGAGGTGAAGCTCAAGCGCGCGCAGGTGGCGCCATGAAGCTCACGCAACGCGGCTACACGCTGCTGGAAGTCATCGTCGCCTTCGCCCTGCTGGCGGTGGCGCTGACGCTGCTGCTGGGCATCCTGTCCGGATCCACGCGCCAGGTGCGCCAGTCCGCCGACGCCGGGCGTGCCGCGATGTACGCGCAATCGGTGATGGACCAGGTCGGCGTCGGCGAGCGCCTTGCGGCCAGCGAGCGCGACGGCGAGTTCGAGCAGGGCCGTTATCGCTGGCGTCTGCGCGTGGCGCCGTGGCGCGATGCGGCGGTGGCGGCGAGCGGCCAGCCGATGGCGCTCGGAGGCCCGGAGCTGTTCGAGGTCACCCTGGCGATGCAGTGGGGCGACGGTCCCGGGCAGCGCCTGCAACTGCGCACGTTGCGCATCGCCGCAGCCGGGAGCGGGGGCGCGTTGCCATGACGCGCGCGCATCGCCTTGCGTCGAATACGAGCGCCCCGCGCGGCTTCACGCTGATCGAGGTGCTTATCGCGATGGTGCTGCTCGTCGCCGGCCTCGCGCTCGCGTTCGCCACGCTCGGCGCGGCGACGCGCACCGCCGCCCGTGGCGAAGCGATGGCCGATCGCAGCGAACGCATGCGTTCGGTCGAAGGCTTCCTGCGCACGCGCCTCACCGGCGCACGGCCGGTCGCCTTCGACATCGACCAGTCGCGTGCGATCGCGGTCCGCTTCATCGGCGAGCGCGAACGCATGCGGTTCGTCGCCGACATTCCCGACTATCTCGGCCGCGGCGGCCCGTACCTGCACGATTTCAGGGTGGAGGACGCCGGCAACGGAGTGCGCATGACGCTGTCGCTGAGCATGGTGCAGTCCGGCAGGACGGTGGAGGAACGCGATCAGCGTCCACCGGAGCTGCTGGTCGAGGGCCTGCGCGAGGTGCGTTTTCGCTATCGCTCGCTCGACCAGGACGGGCGCCTGGGCGACTGGCTCGACACCTGGGAGGCGACCGAACAACTCCCGTTGCTGGTGGAAGTGACGATGATCGACCGCGATGGCGCGACGTGGCCGCCGCTGGTGGTCTCGCTGCCGCTCGCGCCGGCGTTCACCAGCTTCTCGCTGCCGGTGCAGACGCAATGACGCGCGCGCAACGCATGCGTTCGACGGAACACGCGCGGGGCGCGGCGCTGATCCTGGTGCTGTGGCTGATCGTGCTGCTGACGGCGTTGATCGGCGGCTTCGCGCTGGCCGCGCGGGTCGAAGCGCTGCAGGGCCGCGTGCTCGTGCGTGGACTGGTCGCCTCCAATGCCGCGCGCGCCGGGCTGGAATATTCGCTCACGCGCGTCGCCTTGCCGGACGCGCGCCTGCAATGGAAGCCCGACGGAACCGTGCACCGCTGGCGCTTCGGCGATGCGCGCATCGAGGTGAAGATCGTCGACGAGAACGGCAAGCTCGACCTCAACCAGGCGCCATATCCGCTGATCGCCGCGCTGATCCAGCGCCACGGCGTCGAACCGGCGCAGGCCGGGCGGATCGCCGGCGCGATCGTCGACTGGCGCGACCCCGATCCGCTCACCCAGCCCGGCGGTGGCGCCGAGGATGGCGACTACCAGGCCGCCGACCTGCCGTATGGCGCCAAGGATGCCGATTTCGAAAGCGTGACCGAATTGCTGCAGGTACTGGGCATGACGCCGGCGCTGTTCGCCAGGCTGGAGCCGGACCTGACGGTCTACAGCGGCCGTGCGCAGCCGGATCCGGCGTATGCGTCCGCGGAGCTGCTCGATGCGATGGGCTTGAACGGGGCCGACCTGGTCGCGCAGCGTGGCCGCCCGGAGGGGGCGCTGCCGCTGGAGGGGGGCGTGCCAGGGGCAAGCATGGTCGGCGCCGGCAGCGGCACCTATAGTATCGACAGCCGCGCGCGGCTCCCCGACGGTCGACAGTCGCTGCTGCGAGCGGTGGTTCGCACGGGCGGAGGGGGCTTGCCTGGCATGGCGTACGTGCCGTTGCGCTGGGAGGAGGGAGCATCACCGCGATGAACGCAAGGAGCGAAAGCCGGCC
>Ga0209676_1002052_pt1 | contig 15751 bp, 16 predicted proteins | sample AraplaCvi_mLB_r2_FD_184282 | JGI IMG/M metagenome (GOLD analysis project Ga0209676, IMG submission 184282) | Arabidopsis root microbial communities from North Carolina, USA - plate scrape MF_Cvi_mLB_r2 (SPAdes) (version 2) | ecosystem: Host-associated > Plants > Roots > Endosphere | place: USA...
ACAACTGTTTCTCACAACATCATTCACGGTTCTGATTCACTTGCTTCTGCTGAGCGTGAAATCGGCTTATTCTTCGGTGAAGATTTAGTTTAATTTCTTTCAGCGTTTATCTCCGACTTAGTGAGATGACAATTATGCTAAGGCATAATTGAATTTGCAAATAGATTAAGCAATCTCAATTCAATTTGAGATTGCTTTTTTTATTGCTCAGAAAATGGACTGCGTTTACTTAATAAATAGAAGGCTATAACCAAAAAATAAACCTATAAAATCAGTGATGGAAATTTTCTAAATCCATATAGAATTGTTAAATACTTCTTTGTCATGTAAAATAAAAGATGTAATATTCTGATAATTATAGTTTTTGATAGCTTAATAATCAAGAATATATTTCATAGCATCTAAATACACTGGATGATAGGAAATGAGAGAATCGACAGTGCAAAGGGGTTTTTTGATGAGAGAAGTGATAATTGTATCAGCTGTTCGTACAGCAGTTGGCAGAAGTAAAGGGGCATTAAGCAATGTTCGAGCTGATGACTTAGCGGCAGATGTACTACAAGAAGTGGTACAACGAGCAGGTATCAATAAGGATCAGGTAGAGGATGTTATTTTTGGCTGTGTGACGCAAACTGCTGAACAGGGGGCAAATATAGCCCGTACGGCCCTATTAATGGCAGGCTTTCCGGAGAGTGTACCAGGTGTTACAATTGATCGTCAATGTGGCTCTAGTCAGCAAGCTGTTCATTTCGCTGCACAGGCTATATTAGCAGGCGATATGGACATTGTTATTGCTGGTGGAGTTGAAAGCATGACGAGGGTGTCAATGGGTTCTAACATGAAGGGTGCCCACGCGGGTAAACGATTACAAGACAATTATACAATTATTCATCAAGGGTTATCAGCCGAAAAAATAGCAAAAAAATGGAACTTGTCGAAGGAGCAGCTCAATGACTTTGCTTACAATAGTCATAGACGAGCATTAGGTGCAATTGAGGCAGGCCGTTTTAAAAAGGAAATACTGCCTGTCCAAGTTACGCAAGAAGACGGCACGGTGACAACGTTTTCTGTTGATGAGGGACCACGGGCAGAAACGACAGTTGATAAATTAAATGGATTAAAAACCGTTTTCCAGGAAGATGGTGTGATAACAGCCGGTAATGCAAGTCAAATGAGCGATGGTGCCTCAGCTGTAGTTATTATGTCTTTAGAAAAGGCCGACGAGCTTGGCATCCGACCGCTTGCGAAAATTGTTACAAGAGTTGTTGTTGGCTCAGATCCGACGTTAATGCTAACTGGTCCAATTGAGGCAACTAGACAAGCGCTAGAACGTTCAGGTCTTACGATCGAGGAAATTGACACGTATGAAGTAAATGAAGCTTTTGCGCCAGTACCACTTGTTTGGTTGCATGAAATAGGAGCAGATCCAAATAAGTTAAATCCAGATGGTGGAGCAATTGCTTTAGGGCATCCACTAGGAGCGACGGGTACAAAACTGTTAACAACGATGCTATACAGAATGGAACGAGAAAATTTACATTATGGCTTACTTGCAATTTGTGAAGGTATGGGAATGGCGAACGCTACTATCATTGAAAAAATGTAAAAGGGGTGTGTTTGATGAATGAAGTAAAAGCAGTTGTGACAGGGGGAGCATCTGGTTTAGGGGAGGCGACAGTTCGTAGAATTGTTGCTAACGGTGGCAAAGCAGTTATTTTTGATCTTAATGACGAGCGAGGACATGCACTAGTAGAGGAGTTAGGGGAGAATGTCCAATATGCACGCGTTGATGTGACAAAAGAAGCTGATGTAGCGGCAGGGCTTGAGCAAGCAGTAACAACATTGGGCTCCATTAATGTCACAGTGAATTGTGCCGGAATTGCTGATGCAAGTAAAGTACTTTCAAAGCGTGGTGTACATGCTCTGGGGTTATTTGAAAAGGTGATTTCTGTCAATTTAATTGGTACGTTTAATGTAATTCGTCTAGCGGCCGAGAAGATGCAACTGAATGAACAAAACGAGGATGGTCAGCGTGGCGTTATTATTAATACTGCATCTGTGGCGGCGTTTGATGGGCAAATAGGACAAGCGGCATATAGTGCCTCAAAGGGTGGTGTGGCAGCTATGACGTTGCCGATTGCTCGAGAGCTTGCTGAAATCGGTGTACGTGTTATGACGATTGCTCCAGGCTTAATAGAAACACCAATGTTTGCATCGCTACCAGAGCCAGCAAGAACAGCACTTGCTCAAATGACGCCTTTCCCTAAACGACTTGGAAAACCAACAGAATATGCGTTGCTGGTCGAAAGTATTATCCAAAATGGTTTGTTAAATGGTGAAGTCATCCGCTTGGACGGCGCGATTCGCTTGCAGCCAAGGTAAGAGGGATCATGAAGGTGGTTGATTCCTGCTAAATTAGCCAGAAAGAATGACGAAGGTTAAAACCATTTTCCTGTTAGTAGCTTTCATGAAAAGGTGCTTGTCTACGGATAGAGAGGCGAAGAATTAGCTTATTTCGACTGTAATTCTTGGTAGCAGCAGAAGCCTTGGACGATTCAAAAATTATATAAACAAAGGGGAGCGTTGTTATGCATATGATGGATACACCTTTATTATTAACAAGTTTTTTGGATCGAGCAGAACGATTTTTCCATGCGAAAAAAATATATTCGCGGACAAGCCCTACAACAATTCACGAGTTTACTTATAAAGAATATGTAAAACGAACTCGTAAACTAGCAGATGCCCTTACAAAGCTGGGAATGGAGAGAGGGATGAAGGTAGGTACCTTCGCTTGGAATCACCACCGCCATTTAGAAGCATATTTTGCAGTGCCATGTGCAGGAGCCGTATTGCATATGATTAATATTCGATTAGCGCCTGAGCATATTGCTTATGTTATTAATCATGCAGAAGATGAAATATTACTAATTGATGATAATTTAGTTCCACTTATTGCACCAATTGTCTCTCAGCTTAAAACAGTCAAGTACTTTATCGTAATGGGAGATGATATTGTGCTAGAAAATATCCCACTACCGAATGCTCTGTCTTATGAGGCATTACTTGAAGAGGCGAATGAAGATTTTAAATTCCCAGATGATTTAGATGAAAATACACCTGCTGGTATGTGTTACACAAGCGCAACTACAGGAATGCCAAAGGGTGTTGTGTATACTCATCGTAGTATTGTCCTCCATACGATGGCAGCAGGACTTTCTGATAGTATAGCTATTAGCGAGACAGACGTTGTATTACCTGTCGTACCAATGTTCCATGCGAATGCGTGGGGATTTCCGTTTGCGGGTGTATTATTTGGTGCTACACAGGTGCTCCCTGGGCCAATGTTTACACCACAACTATTACTTGATTTATTTGAAACATATAAGGTAACGCTGACTGCAGGAGTACCTACAATTTGGCTTGGGCTTTTACAGGAGCAACGTAAAAATCCTCGTGATTTGTCTTCAATACGGTTGATTGTTTGTGGTGGTTCAGCGTCGCCGAACGGTTTAGTTCGTGGTTTTGAGGAGGAGCTTAAAATTCCTTATATGACGGGCTACGGTATGACCGAGACATCGCCACTTGTTAGTATATCGACGTATTTAACACATATGCAAGATTATACGTTGGATGAAAAAATGGATGTTCGTACTACGCAGGGAATAACAGTACCACTCATTGAAACACGTGTAGTCAATGAAAGCGGTGAAGTACCTTGGGACGGCAAAACAATGGGTGAATTGACAATTAGGGGTCCATGGATTGCTGCTGAGTATTATAACGATGAACGAACAAATGAAGCCTTTAAAGATGGCTGGCTCTACACTGGTGATATTGCTGTAGTGACAGTAGATGGTTATATTAAAATTACAGATCGTACGAAAGATTTAATAAAAAGTGGTGGAGAATGGATTTCTTCGGTAGACCTTGAAAATGCCTTAATGTCACATCCTAAAGTGTTGGAGGCAGCTGTTATAGCTATTCCTCACGAAAAATGGATAGAACGACCTCTAGCGTGTGTTGTATCGAAGCCTGAATTTAAAGATTCCATTACGAAATCAGAGCTACTAGAAGATTTACAATCGCAATTTCATAAAACATGGATTCCTGATGATGTTGTATTTTTAAATGAGATACCTAAAACTTCTGTAGGAAAGTTCATGAAGGTAAAATTGCGAGAAGATTTAAAGGACTACCGTCTAGAGGTTTAGGATCCTGAAACTTGAAGGTGGTAACTAACTGCCTTCATTTTTTACGTCTAAAATATGGGGATATCTTCCATGGATGGACCCTTTCGAATATCCGTAGAAGCTAGAGGCATAAGGGTGTTATCTCACAAAGGCGTTATCCAAGAACAGGATACAACTAATGGGATATTTTTGCTAAATTAATGGAAGAATGAAAAGAAAAATGAAACTATTTTTTTTATTTTACCGTATAATTATTATTAATGAGAGGATGTGGATATATTGATAGCGACGGTTGCGATTATTGGAGGAGTAGTTATTGCCTTAACAGGTATTTTTACAGATACACTTACAAAAAACCAAAAAATTAAATTAAAGGCTATTGAGAAAGAAGTAGAGCTAGAGAAGCTAAGACTAGAAACATATACGATGGAAACAGAAAAATTACGTCTAGAATTAGAGCAATCCAAAGTGTTATTATTAGAGGAAAAACAAAACTCAACTAAGTAACTTGGATTACATGTGAAAGAGTATTTCAGGAATGGCACTTTTCCGCTATAATGGAAATACGATGCTAGAGGGGAAGAAGACCGGATGTCTGATTATGAACAGTTTATAGAAGGTATAAAGCGCAAAACAGGAATAGATTTAGCACTATATAAAGAAGCGCAAATGAAAAGACGATTAACATCTCTGTATGAGAAAAAAGGATATCGTAATTTTGTGGACTTTCTAAAGTCACTTGAACAAGATCGTGATTTAATGAATGAGTTTTTAGATCGCATGACGATCAATGTTTCCGAATTTTATCGCAATGGGAAACGTTGGGAAGTGTTACAGAAAAAAATATTTCCGAAATTACTGCAATCTAATAAGCGTTTAAAAATTTGGAGTGCTGCTTGTTCAACAGGTGAAGAACCTTATTCTTTAGTTATGGTATTATCTCAGCTAGTGCCATTATCTCAAATTCAAATTATTGCTACTGATTTAGATGAGAATGTCATTCAAAAGGCGAAATTAGGTGTGTATCCAGAGCGATCATTAGCAGAAGTGCCGAGTGATATTAAAGCTAAGTATTTCGAGCAAGAAGGTTCCTTTTATAGGGTCAAGGATGAGATTAAACGTTGTGTGACGTTTAAGAAGCATAATCTACTAAATGACAATTACGAGTCTAATTATGATTTAATTGTTTGCCGCAATGTGATGATTTATTTTACTGAAGAAGCGAAGGATCAGATTTATACGAATTTTAGTAAAGCATTGCGCAAGGATGGGGTTTTATTTGTTGGATCTACTGAGCAAATTTTTAACCCATCTCGTTATGAGTTTGAAGTCGAGGATACATTCTTCTATAGAAGAACCTAGTTAATAATATGAGAAAAGCATTCGTACAGAAGGCAGTATAAATAGCATGTACATATTTTTAAAAAGCTTTAGACATAGATGAATCGTACGCTTTTCGCTTTGCCATAAGCAAAAAGCGTATTTTTTATTAGTAATCGTAAAAGCATGGTTGGTGAAGATTAATAATTAGTGGAGATTTTTTTATGTATATCGTTCAGAATATTCTAATTTAAAACAGATTAAGTTGATAGGTAATTCAGAATTTATAAGCAATTGAAACGAGTCTTGAAAGACATTTGCAAAAGGACTGTTTTTTTAGAGAATATATGTTATAGTGAAAAATACATACTTTAGCGAGTTGAAGGGAGAAAGTGTTTATGCGTTACTTAACAGCGGGAGAGTCACATGGCCCCCAATTAACAACAATTATTGAAGGTTTACCATCGCTCTTACCGATTACAGCAGAAAAAATTAACCACGATTTAAAGCGTCGTCAAGGAGGACATGGGCGAGGTCGCCGTATGCAAATCGAAACGGATACAGTAGATATCGTTGCTGGTGTTCGTCATGGACAAACACTTGGTTCTCCCGTAGCTCTAGTAGTCACGAATGATGACTGGAAGCACTGGACAAAAATTATGGGAGCAGAACCATTAGCAGAAGATGTGAATCCTGAAGATATTAAACGTCAAATTTCACGTCCTCGTCCAGGACATGCAGATTTAGTAGGAGGCATGAAATATGGACACCGTGATTTACGTAACGTGTTAGAGCGTTCTTCAGCGCGTGAGACAACAGTTCGTGTAGCTGTAGGTTCTGTTGCAAAAGCGCTTTTAAATGAATTAGGTATTTCCATTGTGGCACATGTAACAGAAATCATTGGTATTAAAGCAGACACTTCCTTAGTAGAAGGGAAAACAGCAGATGAAATTCGTGCAATTGTTGAAGCTGATCCTTGCTATTGCGTTGACCCAGAGGCTTCCGCAAAAATGGTGGCAGCAATCGATGAAGCGAAAAAAGCAGGAGACTCAATCGGTGGTGTTGTTGAAGTCATTGTAGAAGGAATGCCAGCCGGTGTCGGTTCTTATGTTCATTATGACCGAAAGCTAGATTCGAAATTAGCAGCTGCCATGTTATCTATCAATGCATTTAAAGGTGTTGAATTTGGAATAGGATTTGAAATGGCACGCCGTAAAGGCTCTGAAGTCCATGATGAAATTATTTGGTCAGAGGAAGAAGGTTATACACGTGCTACGAATCGACTTGGAGGCTTAGAAGGTGGAATGTCTACTGGGATGCCAATTGTTGTCCGTGGTGTAATGAAGCCAATTCCTACATTATATAAACCGTTACAAAGTGTTGATATTGAAACGAAAGAGCCATTTAAAGCTAGTGTAGAACGCTCTGATAGCTGTGCAGTTCCAGCAGCATCAGTTGTTGCTGAGCACGTTATTGCCTGGGAAATAGCGAATGCGATTGTAGAACAATTCCATAGCGATCAATTACCACAACTAAAAGCTCAAATCGACGAACATTGTCGATCTACAAAGGGGTTCTAATTTATGCGAGTACCAGTAGCGACGAAATCACATCAATATGAAGTTGTCATTGGTCATAATTTTTTGGCAGAAGCAGTAAAAGAATTTGATGATCAGCTTCAAAAAGCCGATAAACTGATTGTTTTTACGGATGCTAATGTGTGGGCAGCTCAAGGAGATTATTTCATAGCTAATTTCCCTTATCATTTTGAAGTCTTTGTCTTACCAGGTGGTGAGGCATGTAAAACCTTCGAACAATACTTTGCAGCACAAACGTTTTTACTTGAACAAAAATGCTCACGTAAATCATTTGTTTTTGCATTTGGTGGGGGTGCTGTAGGTGATTTAACAGGCTTTGTTGCTGCCACATATATGCGTGGGGTGCCGTTTATTCAAATTCCAACAACGATTTTAGCACATGACTCGGCGGTAGGCGGTAAGACAGCTATTAACCATCCACTAGGAAAGAATATGATTGGTGCGTTTTATCAACCTGAGGGAGTCATTTACGATACTATATTTATCGACAGCTTACCTGAGCGTGAAGTACGTTCAGGAACAGCAGAAGTGATCAAGCATGCGATGATTTCGAATGCAGCGTGGTTAGAGGAATTAATGGCTGTAGAGACAGTTATTCATTTCAGCACAGAAGAATTAGCGAAGCAGCTAAGAAAAGGAATTGAAGTAAAAGCGCAAATAGTAGCAGAGGACGAAACCGAGCAATCCGTACGGAAATTTTTAAACTTAGGTCATACTTATGGTCATGCCATTGAAGCTGCCGCTGGTTATGGAAAAGTAGCACATGGCGAGGCTGTAATGATTGGACTCGTGTATTGTTTATTATTAAGTGAAAGATACGGTAAATTAGACCGCAACTTCACTACAGCATTTTTGAATTTTGCAGTTAAGAATGGCTATCCGTTTGACTCGGTGAAAATGTATACTTTTGATCAGTTAACAGAGTATTTAATGAAAGATAAAAAAGCGGAGTACGGTATTTTACAATTTGTATTACTGGATGAAATTGGTAAACCTTTTGTACAACCAATTGATTTAGCAGAATGCAGAGAAGTAGACACCGAATTCCGACAGCTATTAGCGGAGGTGCTTGTATGATTCGTGGACTTAGAGGAGCAATTACAATTGAATCTGACAGGCCAGAGCTTGTATGGGATGAGACAGCGAGATTAGTGCGTGAAGTAGTAACAGCGAATAATGTGGAAGTAGATGATATTGCTTCCATACTAATTTCTACAACACCTGATATTACGTCAGCATTCCCTGCACGTGCTGTACGGTTAATGGACGGATGGCAATATGTACCTGTCATGTGTACGCATGAAATGGACGTGCCGAACGCATTGCCACTTTGTATTCGTGTATTAATACATGCGAATGTAGAAGTGGCACAAAAAGATGTAAAACACTTGTATCTCAATGATGCAGTGAAATTAAGACCAGATTTAGCCCAAGCTAAATAATTAGAGGAGATGTTTAAGATGAAATGGAAACAACAACTGGACGGTATGCAAGCATATAAGCCTGGTAAACCAATTGAAGAAGTACAACGGGAATATGGCTTACAAGAAGTCGTAAAATTAGCATCTAATGAAAACACATTTGGGTGCTCACCTAAGGTAACTGCTTATTTACAAAATAATTCAGTAAATCATGCTATCTATCCAGACGGCTATGCGCAAAATTTACGTACAGCTGTTGCAAATTATCTAGGTGTCAAAGAAACTCAGCTTCTTTTTGGTAACGGCTCTGACGATATCATTGCGATTATTACTCGTGCATTGTTGTATCCAGGTGTAAACACAGTGATGGCAGACCCATCCTTCTCTCAATACTGGCACAATGCTGCAATAGAAGGCGCGGAGGTACGTAAAATTCCTTGTATCGAAGGTACGCATGACCTAGATGCAATGATTGCGGCAATTGATGAAAACACATCGGTCGTTTGGGTTTGTAGTCCAAATAATCCAACAGGTGTTGTGATATCAGATGTTGAATTACGAGCATTTTTAGCTAAAGTACCAAGTGATGTGCTAGTAGTATTAGATGAAGCTTACATCGAATACGTAACACATCCTGGTCACAAAGATACTCTACCTATTATTGACGAGTTTCCAAATGTACTATTGTTGCGTACATTCTCAAAAGCATATGGTCTTGCTTCTTTCCGAGTTGGTTATGCAATTGGGCAACCAGACGTGATTGCTAAACTAGATCCCGTAAGATCGCCATTTAATAATACAATTCTAAGCCAAGCGGTTGCGACAATCGCTTTAAGTGATCAAGATTTTATAAAGGCTTGCCGAGAAGCAAATGAAAAAGGTAAAAAACAATATGTTGAATTTTGTGAAAAGCATAATTTGCTATACTTCCCGTCTGATACGAACTTTATTTTCTTTAATACGAATGCCGATAGCGATGTTGTTTTCAATGAGCTAATGAAACGAGGCTTTATCATCCGTAGTGGAAATGCGTTAGGATTACCTGGGTTTATCCGCGTGACAATCGGAACAGAGGCTCAAAATGAAGCGTTGCTAGGTCACCTTGAAAACGTCCTAAAAGAGCAAGGAGTTTTTGCATGACGACCCGTAAAGTGCTCGTTATTGGGCTAGGCCTCATTGGAGGCTCAATTGCCCTAGCGTTACAAAAGGCACCCGAGACAAAAATTATTGGCTATGATATGGATGAGAAAACACGTGAACATGCGAAAACGTTAAATATTGTGCATGATATTGTGACAGATCCAAAAGAAGTGGCGGACGACGTAGATGTTATCATTTTTGGAACTCCCGTTAACGCAACACTTGAATGGATGGAACAATTAAAAACATGGCCGTTGAAAAATAAAGTAATCGTAACAGATACAGGTAGTACAAAAAAGAGGATTATGCAAAAGGCTGGGGAACTACGTGAGTTAGGCATTACCTTTATTGGAGGACATCCAATGGCAGGCTCACATAAAAGCGGTGTTTTAGCTGCAAAGGCTCACCTTTTTGAAAATGCGTATTATATGCTAACACCGCTTGCCGGTGAAGAAATTGTCCATATGGCACAGCTTGAAAGCTTATTAAAGTTTACACATGCAAAGGTTGTAAGTGTATCTGCTCGTGAGCATGATCATATGACAGCTGTAGTTAGTCACTTCCCACATGTAGTTGCGGCTTCTCTTGTGCACCAGTTAGGCGAAGAAAATGGTGAGTATCCGATGACGCGTTCACTTGCTGCAGGGGGCTTCCGTGATGTAACGCGGATTGCGTCATCCAATCCGATTTTATGGCGAGATATTACTTTGCAAAATCGAGATGAGCTTATTGCACAGCTAGATGGCTGGGAAAAGGAAATGAGTCGTGTTAAGGAGCTCCTTTTAAATGGTAGCTCGGAGGACATTGAAAAATACTTTGCAGTTGCCAAAGAGCTAAGAGATGAATTACCGATTAGTGCTGGAGCAATGTTTACATCATTTGACTTATATGTTGATGTTCCTGACTATCCGGGTGTTATTTCTGAGGTGACAGGCTTACTTGCAGATGAAGCGATTAGTATTACGAATTTACGTATCGTAGAGTCGCGGGAGGACGTGTTCGGAATCCTTGTTATTAGCTTACAAAGCGAAAGTGACCGTGAACGAGCAGCAGCGTGTATACAAAAGCGTGCTAAATATGAAACATATATTTCATAGGCAGACTAGAAAAGCTTAATAAGAAATGCATTTTTTGAAGAAAGCGTCGAAATTGCGGCGCTTTCTATCTTCATATTGGGGGGAAGAAAACGATGAGTGAAAAAGTATTACAATATGATAAACCTTCCTTACAAGGGACTTTAATGATTCCAGGTGATAAATCTGTTTCTCACCGTTCCATTATGTTTGGAGCGATTGCAACGGGTAAAACGACAGTTAACGGATTTTTATTAGGGGAGGATTGTTTGAGTACAATTGATTGCTTCCGAAAGCTTGGTGTGAAGATTGACGTGGAAGGAACAAATGTATCTATCGACAGTCCAGGTATAGAGGGGTGGCAAGAGCCCACTGAAGTACTATACACAGGAAACTCTGGTACGACGACGCGTTTGATGTTAGGGATACTAGCAGGGTCTAATGTACATTCAGTAATGACAGGGGATGCGTCCATTGGAAAACGACCGATGCGCCGTGTTATTGATCCGTTGCGTCAAATGGGTGCACACATTACTGGAAGGACAAATGGACAATATACACCATTAGCTATTCAAGGTACAACATTACAAGCTATTGATTACAACATGCCTGTTGCGAGTGCTCAGGTGAAGTCAGCTATTTTACTTGCCGGTTTACGTGCTGAAGGTACTACAATTGTGCGAGAAACGGAAGTATCTCGAGATCATACTGAGAGAATGCTACGTCAATTTGGTGCACAGGTTGACGAGGTGGATGGTGTTATTGCATTACAAGGAGGGCAAACTTTAACAGGGACGCATGTTTCTGTACCAGGTGATATTTCATCAGCGGCCTTTTTCTTAGTAGCAGGAGCTATTTGTGAAGGTAGTAAAATAACGCTACAAAATGTCGGAATTAATCCAACACGAGATGGTATCATCGAAGTGCTTCATAATATGGGCGCTTCGATAACAGTTATGCCGAATGAAGATAGCCAATCAGAGCCGACAGCAACAATTACAATAGAAACGTCAGCATTAACAGGAACTACAATTGAAGGAGATATTATTCCTCGTCTTATCGATGAAATCCCGATTCTAGCTTTATTAGCAACGCAGGCGAACGGCAAAACGATTATTAAAGATGCCGAGGAGTTGAAAGTGAAGGAAACAGATCGGATAACGGCTGTAGTGGATGAATTGAAAAAACTAGGTGCTTCAATTGAAGCGACTGAGGATGGAATGATTATTGAAGGACCAACTCCATTACGTGGTGCTCGCCTAAAAACTTACGGTGATCATCGTATAGGCATGATGGGCGCTGTTGCTGCACTAATAACAGATGGTTCTGTAACTTTAGATGATGCAGAATGTATTGCAGTTTCTTATCCATCGTTTTTCGAGCACATAGAGGAAGTAAAGTAAAGTCTATCTTTATTCAGCAGAAGACTCCTACCTCTGACTGTGGTGAGATGATTGCGGTTGAGGTTTCTTTTCAGTGGATGTACCAAACGCCTACTGAAATGTAGGAACTCAGTCTTAAGCATGCCACGTTCTGTGCCAATACCGAAATGGCAGCCATCGTGTCGGCCATCATGTGCAGACCTGGGCACAATTCAAAATCTGGACGAAATTACGCCAATGCGAAATTAATCCTGACTCTCCAAGTCTTTTGGGGAGTTTTTTCTTGTTTCGAAAGAAAATGTTTTGTAGCATAAAGATATAAATGAAAGAATAGGTGAATGACTGTGAACAATGCGATGACTGAAATGATGCAAGCACTTGAACAAGGAGACTTAGCATTAATTGAACAACTACTTGAATCATTTTTAACGAAGGAGCTACCTGAGGAAATTTATACGCTAGCAGAAATGTTTATGCAGTATGGGTATATGAAGGAAGCTGACCGTGTACTGGAGCATTTACAATTTTTATTCCCAGAAGAGGCACAGTTGAAAATTGATCGTGCAAACGTCTTAATGGAGCTTGGCGATGAAGATGAAGCGCTAGATTTTTTATTAGAAATAGAGGAGACATCTCCAGAATATCCCCAAGCATTATTAGTATTAGCGGATTATTATCAAATGCAAGGATTATTCGAAGTAGCAGAAATGCGTATTAATGAGGCCCTATCTATATTACCAGACGAGCCATTATTACAATTTGCTAAAGCGGAGCTTTTATTTGAAACGGGTCGTTTTTTAGAGGCTGCGAGACTATATGAAGAATTATATGAACAACAAGTTGAATTTGCAGGGATAAGTCTTGTTGAAAGACTTGCTGAAGTGTATCGTGCTGGAGCTGCCTATGAAACGGCTTTAGATTACTATTTAAAAGCACTTGACGATGAAATAAAGCCAGATGTTTTATTTGGAGCTGCATATTCAGCCTTTCAATCACAAAAATATGAAATGGCCATTAAACAATTAGAAGAATTAAAAGAATTAGACCCTGATTATTTTTCAGCCTATTTATTGCTTGCTGAAAGCTATGCCATGACGGAGGACAATAAAAAAGCTTATGCTGCCATTCTAGAAGGTTTAAAGCGTGATGAATATGATAAGTCCTTATATTTATTTGCAGGTAAAATGGCTTTAAAAACTGGTTTGCCAGATGAGGGTGAACAACATCTACGTGAAGCTATTGCCTTAGATCCTGAATATATGGAGGCAGTATTGGCATTAATCTCTGTGTTGGCACAGCAAGAGCGTCATGAGGATGTAATAGAATTATTTGAAGAGTTGAAAAAAAATGATTTTGAATGGAGCACATTATACCCATTTGCTGCGGTTGCATATGAAAATTTAGAATTGTACGACCGTGCATACGAATTTTACCGTTTGGCATATAATGATTTTAAGGAAGACGCAGCGTTTTTGGAAAAATATGTTTATTTCTTATTAGAAGAAGGAAAGCGTTCAGAAGCAAAAGAAGTACTTGGCAAATTAATAACTATTCAACCTGGTGAACTAGAGTGGCAAGAGAAGTTAGAAACCTTAGAATTTGAGTAAAGGAGGGAGTGGGTATGACTGCTTCTGTATCAGTTGTCGATAAAAAAGCATTTGTTAGATGGTTTTTAAAGAATTATCAATTGAAACGTCGTGAGTGTGTATGGATTTTGAATTACTTATTAAGCAACGATGAGTTATTAAAACGAATTCGTTTTGTTGAAGAAGCTCATTATTGCCCTAGAGCAATGGTAATGTCAACAGTTGACTCAACAGGTGTGCCATTTCGTTTCTACAAAGGTAATGTAATGACAGCAGATGCTGAGAAATCTTTTCATGATTTACGCTTACATGAACATGAAGATATGTATATACAATTGAATTTTCCTAATGTACCTCCAAGTGCACAATACTTAGCAGTTCTTGAAGAAAACCCTTATATGCCGGAAGCACTAATTGTCAGTGAAAAAGATCGCTTACTGGCAGAAGAGCTGCTTTCCAACAGCTTACTCGTATTCCAAGAAGAAAAATTACTCGCACAAATTGATGAAGCTCTCGATCAAGGAGATGAAGAGCGGTTTTATGAATTGTCTAATTTGTTACAAGCTCTAAAGGAAACAGCTAATTTACATTAGTTATAGGCAAAAATTGAATGTCCTTTATCTACCTCGATATGATAACATAACAAGTGAATGATTGTTTTCACTTTTTATTGGCTATCCTATTGAAGAGTGGAGAAGGGCATTTTTTTATTTTCATAACGCAATTACGTTATATGTAACATGAGGAGGTTTGTTAGATGTATTTTAATGCAAGCGATGTGACATCGTTTATGGCACAGAAGGAATTTATCGATACAGCAATTGTTCCACTCGTAACCGTCGATTTAACTCCTGAAAAAATGAAACAGAGTGGCACAGAGGCGGATTTTTTGTTATCGCTTACATCTTTTATCGAACAACAGTTTAAAGGTCGTCTTTTACTGATGCCACCATTTTCGTATAGTGCAACATTAAAAAACGAAGTTATGCCGAAGCAATTAGAGGCACAATTACATAATGCAGGATTTAAGCATGTGTTCTTCATTACTTGTGACCATTTTTGGACAAATATTGGAGAGGAAATAAATGTTGTTTGGCTACCAGCGATTCCGTTAGAAAGTATGGATAAAGGTGTGAAAAAATCTATTCTTGAAGATCAATTGCGACAAGTTATTCCGGTACTTTCGACCAAATGGGCACAGGTTTAACAATTTGTTTCAATAAATGTTCACATTCTCCAGCTTTCCACAGAATGCTATATTGACCAAGCTATGGAGTTGATATATCATAGATATGTCCTAGTATTACTATTTGTAAAAGAATGTCCGTTGGACTGACCTTTAAGTTAGAGGGGGGAAAAAAATGAGTAATAATCGAGTTTCACGTCGTCAATTCCTAAGCTATACACTAACTGGTGTAGGTGGCTTTATGGCGGCAGGTATGCTAATGCCGATGGTTCGCTTTGCGATTGACCCAGTGTTACAAAAGCATGGCGGTGGGGATTTTGTACAAACAGAGCATAAAATCGCTGATATTACTAAAGAACCTGTTAAAGTTGATTTGAAATTTGAACAAGTTGATGCATGGTACAAGTCAGAAGTAACAAACGTAGCATGGGTTTACAAGGAGGGCGATCAAATCGTCGCACTATCTCCTGTTTGTAAGCACTTAGGATGTATGGTGAACTTCGGACAAGATACAGCACACCCGGATCAATTCTTCTGTGCTTGTCATGCTGGACGTTACGAGAAAAACGGTAAAAACGTACCAGGAACACCACCTTTAGGTCCGTTGGATGAATATGAAGTATCAGAAAAAGATGGTTACTTAATGCTTGGTCCAACTAAAGCAAATACTCTAGTTAAATAAGTAAGGGGGTACAAAACAGTGCTAAATAAAATTTATGATTGGGTCGATGAACGCTTAGATATTACACCTATTTGGCGTGATATTGCCGACCATGAAGTGCCAGAGCACGTGAACCCTGCACATCATTTTTCAGCATTCGTTTACTGTTTCGGTGGATTAACATTCTTCAT
>Ga0209676_1002056_pt1 | contig 15706 bp, 12 predicted proteins | sample AraplaCvi_mLB_r2_FD_184282 | JGI IMG/M metagenome (GOLD analysis project Ga0209676, IMG submission 184282) | Arabidopsis root microbial communities from North Carolina, USA - plate scrape MF_Cvi_mLB_r2 (SPAdes) (version 2) | ecosystem: Host-associated > Plants > Roots > Endosphere | place: USA...
CGTTCTCGACGTGCCACACGATGCCCCCGAGCGGGCGCCACAGCCAGAACAGCACGATCAGCGCGACGCTCGACAGCAACGTGTAAGTGCTGCGTTCGGCGGATTCGGGAATCACGCGCGTCCATGCGCGCTTGAACGCCGGTCGCGCCATCACGCTGTGCTGCAGCGCGAAGAGTGCGAGCAGGCCCAGGTTTATCGCCAGTGCGATCGGCAGGCTCGTGTCGCGCGGCGAGTCCATGGACTTCGGCACCCCGAAACCGCCGACGAAGCCGATCGCGTACAGGAACGTCGCGAAGAACACCGCGTAGCACGCCACGCCGTAGAGCAGGATCAACCATCGCTTCATGACAGCCTCGAAAGCCCTGGGGGAAAGTGCCCGCAGCATCCTCCTGCGCGCGGCGCGGCCACAGGGGACGGACGTCCCGCCGTTGGCCCGGCGCGGGCGCTACCGGGTGAGGTTTGTCCCGACTAGACTGGCGGCGGGCACGACGAAGGCTTTCGACCATGAAGCAGTCGATCCGTTACCTCACCAGCCCCGAGGGCACGCGCATCGCGTGGTCGTCGATGGGGTCGGGCGTCACGCTGGTGAAGGCCGCCAACTGGCTCAGCCACCTCGAATACGACCTCGAAAGCCCGATCTGGCAGCACTGGACGCGTTTCTTCGGCAGCCACTTCCATTTCATCCGCTACGACGAGCGCGGATGCGGCATGACCGGCGGCGATCCTCGTGGCCTGTCTCTGCCGAACTGGCTGGGCGATCTGGAGAGCGTGGTCGATGCGGCCGGCCTCGACGAGCCGTTCGCCTTGATGGGCATTTCGCAGGGCGCGGCAGCCTGCCTGGCGTATGCAGTGAAATACCCGCACCGCGTTTCGAAGCTGCTGCTGTACGGCGGCTACGCGCGTGGCGCGTACGAGCGCGGCAACCCGGATGCTGCACGCATGTACCGGCCCATCGTCGACATCGCGCGTGGCGGCTGGAACGACCAGAATCCCGTGTTCCGGCAGGTGTTCACCGCGCGCTTCATTCCCGACGCCACCGACGCGCAGGTGCAGTGGTTCAACGAACTCGCGCGCACCACGACCACCGCCGAGGCCGCGGGCGCACTGCTGGAGGCCCGCGCGCACATCAACGTCACCGACCTGCTGCCGCAGGTGACGGTGCCGACGCTCGTGCTGCACAGCCGCCAGGACGGCGTGGTGCCGCTGGAAGAAGGCCGGCTGCTCGCGGCGAACATTCCCGGTGCGCGCTTCGTCGAACTGGAGTCGCGCAACCACGTCCTGCTGGAAAGCGAACCCGCGTGGACGCGTTTTCGCGAGGAGACGCTGCAGTTCCTCGGAGGCGAAGCGACAGACCGCCTTGCCGCACTGACCGAGCGGGAGCGCATGATCGTCCAGCGCCTGGTCGCCGGTTGCACCAATGCCGAGATCGCGGCCTCGCTGTTCATCAGCGACAAGACGGTGCGAAACACGTTGACACGCATCTTCGGGAAACTCGGTGTGCGATCGCGCACGCAGGCGATGGCGTTGCTGCGCGACGGCGGGGTGCTCGACCGTTAGGGCCGGCGGACGTTCACGGTGTGGGATTTCCGTCCGATGCGGTGGTATCCCGGTCCGCACGCACGCTGGCGCTACGCGCAACGGATTCTTCGGTCACGTACACGTTCGGCCCGCCTCGCCCCGATTGCGGATCGACTCCGTGCACCGTGCACGACGACGCGGCCTGCAGGCGGCGGAGCACATCGACGGTGACGCCGAACGCCTCGGCCTGCTGCGCCGGTTCGAGGGCTTCGGGCTGACTCGCCGCGTTCTCGCGATTGGTCAGCGCATGCCATCGCGCGACGGCAAACGTCACCAGCCACAGCACGAGCAGGGCGACCACCTTCAGGAAGGGCAGCGTATCGCGCACCATCTCGCCGGGGGGCCATGGCGGAGGCACGTCGACGCCGAGCACGCGCAGTACGTAGTACGCGGCCATCCATGGCAGGTCGCGGATCACGTAGAGCAGCACGCCCCACGCGAACAGCGTCGCCACCGTGTCGCGGACCACGACCCGCCGCGGCAGGTGGCCGGCATCGATGAGGGGAGGCCATCTCATTCGCGGAATCCCCGGTCGGGACTGATCCAACGCCCGCGCGGACCGCGCCGGAAGATCGCGCGGGGCAGGCCGACCACGGCCGTCGTCGCCTGCAGCAGCCAGAAGACGATCGGGTACCACACCACCCAGAACAGCGTGCGCATGATCCCGTGCTCGTAGCCGCGATCCAGGCTCGCCGCGACCATCGCCTGCAGCAGGTAATGGAACACCAGCACCATGCCGGCCTGTCCCGGGAAGAAGCCGAATCCTTCCAGCGTCAGGAAGTGGCCCAGACGCAGTCCGCCCATCCACCAGACCACCAGCATGGCGAGCATCGAGTACGCCCACAGCATCGAGACGAACCAGTTCAGCCAGATCGGCCACATGCGTAGGCCGCGCCTGCGGAACAGAGCGGGAATCGCGCGCAGAGCGACGTCGGTGCCGCCCTCGCTCCACCGCAGCCGCTGATGCCACAGTCCGCGCACGGTTTCCGGCGTGAGGATCCATGCCATCGCCTTCGGCTCGAACGCCATCCGCCATCCCGACATCTGCAACCGCCAGCTGATGTCCACGTCGTCGGTGATCGTGTGCGGCGACCAGCCGCCGACATCGTGCAGCGCCCGCTTGCGGAACGCGCAGATCGCACCCGATGCGGTGAACAACGTTCCGTACACGCTCTGCGCGCGTTTGATCAGGCCCACGATGCTGGAGAACTCGCCCACCTGCAGGCGACCGATCACGCTGGTGCGGTTGCGGATGCGCGGATTGCCGGTGAGGCCGCCGATGAGCGGGTCGTTCTGGAACCGTCGCACGAACCACGTGAGCGCATGCGGGTCCATCAGCGTGTCGCCGTCGATGCAGGCGACGAGTTCATGCCGCGCGGCCAGCGCACCGAAGTTCATCGCCGTCGCCTTTCCGCCGTTGCTCGCCATGCGCACCACGCGCAGGCGCGGATACAGCGCCGCGAGCCGGACAAGCCGCTCGGCGGTGTCGTCGCTGGAGCCGTCGTCGATGGCGACGATCTCGAAGTCGGGATAGGCCAAGCGGGCCAGCGCCGCAATGGTTTCGTCGACCTGGCGCGACTCGTTGTAGCAGGGCACCAGTACCGACACGGGCGGATAGTCCGCAAGCGTCGGCGGCTGGTCGAACGGCGGCTCGCGTCGTTCGCGCAGCACCTGGAACATCACGCCGCCGACGATCCAGTACCACGCCATCACATAGGGATAGCCGAAACAGAGCGCTGCGAGCACGAGTTCGAGCGTGAATTCGTTCATGGCACGCGATCCTGCACGGGTGGAAAGCGCCGCGCGGATACGAATGGCGCGATTGCCTGCGCGTCCGCGGGCGCTGCAAGCGCATCGTCTGGGCCCCACGCGATCACAGTGCCGCCGTTGCTCTGGAACGTACGTGCCGATAGCGCGAGGTCGTGCGTCGAGCGCGACGACGCGTCTGGCATGCGGAGGAAAAGGCCGACCCGTCGCGCGAATGCGGGAGGCGGCGCCGCATCGTCAATGCGTGCATCGAGCATTCGCGGAACCAGCGTGACTTCGGCCAGCGTGGAAGGGCGCTCAAGACCGTGACCCTCCGGCGCCAGCCAGTACGCCTGCAGGCCCGGTCGCATGCGTTCTGCCGCGAGGAATGCACGCATCGCCGTCGCATCGGCGTCCGGCCAGCCGGTGAAGCGTTCGGCCTCGCGTCGCCGTGCGACGTCCCATGGAGACTCGTCCGCACGTGCGGTCGCGTTGCCCAGCGAAGGCACCTCTTCCAGCACCAGCCCTTCGAACGTCACGTGGACGGCGAGGTCGCGATACAGCGTGACTGCACGCTGCGGATCGCCAACGCGGCGCAGCACCGCCGCATGCGGCAGGCGGACGATGACGTCCACGCCGGCGCGCGCACGCATCTGCGCCGCGAATCGACCCAGGACGTCGTCGCGCGGTGGCACCTGGGCATTGGGGAACCATGTGGATTCCAGCCGCCCGTCCGCCGAGACCGTCCCCGCATCGAGCATCACGTGCGTGGCGCCCAGCGCGACGAGGCGCTCGATCGCACGACCGAGTCGGGCATCGGTCTCCGCGTCGTCGCCGCCTTCCAGCTGCGCCGGATCGATCGCGACGACGCGGCGCGCGGAGGGCCACGGGTCGTGCAGCTGCAGGTTCGACACCCACGTCGACAGATCCGGGTCGCCCGTGGGGAGGAATCGTTCGATCGCGAACGGCCGCGTTGCGTCGGCCGGTCCGGGTTCCAGCGTCATGGCGAAGGTGAAGCCGAGGTCCTTCGCGATCGCAAGCGTCTGCTCGTTGTAGCGCCCGTAGGGCCACACGAGGGCGCGCGGCTCGAGACCCAGTTCCACGCGCATCCGCTCCCGCGAGCGCAACAGGTCGGCGCGGATGCGTGCGCGGAACGCGTCGTCGCCCTCGTAAGCGCCGTCGGAGAAAATGCGGTTCTGCCCGGCCGGCAGGAGGTTGCCTTGCGGATTGGCGCGCACCACGGTGTGCAGCGCATCGCTGTGCGAGGCGAATTCCACCGAGCCCGATGCCTGCATCTCGCGCGCCTGTGCCCAGCTGATGAATGCCGAACGGGGCAGGGTGCGTTCGCCGTAGCGAACCGTCCCGTCCGCAGGAACGTCCATCCACTCGCCAACCAGTGCCACGACGACGGGCACGCGGTATGCCAGCGCCAGCGGATACACGCGGGTGTATGCGCTGGCGAGCCCGTCATCGACGGTGACGAGCACCGCCTTGGGTGGCAACGGCGCAATGCCGCGTCGCGCGCGATCGATATCGTCCAGCGACACCGCCGTCCAGCCGTTGCCGGTGAGCCATTCCAGCAACGCGACGAAGCGGTCGCTGGTGATGCTGTCTTCATCCAGCTGGGCGGGCGTGTCCACCACGTCGTGGAGCGCGATGACCACGAACGCGGTTCCTTCGCCGTTGCGGGGTTCGGCCGCATGCAGCGCGCTGCCCGCGATCATCGCGACGAATACGAACAGGGATGCGATGCAGTAGCCGAAGCGCTTCATCGTCAGAACCTCTGATCCAGGCGCACGTAGAGGCTCACCGAGCGCTCCATGTCGCCGTCGTAGGCCTGCCAGCCGCACGCCACGCCGTACTGCCATTCGGTGCGCGGATCGTGCCGGTAGACCTGTCCGTACTCGATGCTGCCGACGGCATCGTGCCCGTAACCGGATTGCCAGTAATCGCCGATCGTCGCGATGAGCCGCTGCCCCAGGCTGCGCTCGTACCGGCGCCACAGGCGATGGCGCAGGTCGGCCGTGAGCGACACCGAACGGTCGCGTTCCGGGTTGAAATACGGCGCGTCGCGCAGCGAGTTTTTCGACGCGTACACCGACGGGCGCAGCACGAGTTCCAGGCCCGGCCGTTCGAACGCGACGCCTGCAAAATCGAACGTACCCTCCCAGCGGCGGTTGCCGTCCGTGAAATCCAGCGTGCTCGCCGACAGCGACGCGACGGCCGATTCGCTCCATGCATGCGTCGCGCTGACACTGGCGGCATCGGCGCGAATCCCGGCTTCGACCGCGCGCAGCGGCGTGGCCGATGAAAACGCTTCGTAGCCAGCGCCGAAGGTCCAGTGATCGTCCGGTTGCCATTCGACGCTGGCGTCGGCACCGCCGTGGGACAGCAGACCGTGGTTCGACCACGCGACGAGTTCGAACGTCACGTCGGGCCATCGCCCTTCGATGCCGGCGCCGTAGCGGTTGCGCGTGAGCCGGTCGTCGTCCGGCTCGTCGACTTCCCGTTCCGCCGCGGCGAGCAAGCGCCAGCGTTCGCCCAACGGGGACGTGTAGGCGCGTGCGGATGCGGTCAGTCCGCTGCCCGGTGCGTTGAGGCCGCCACCGTCGGCGCGACGCGGCTGGATCGACACCGACAGCTGCGCGCCGTGGTAGGCGTCGATCTCATCCTGCAGGCGTTGCAGTCGCGTGTTTTCGGGTTGGATCGCCGCGAGTGACTGCACCCGCGCTTCGGCCGCCCTCCACTGACGCCGGTTGAATTGCGCCTCCGCCAGCGCGATGCCGATGGTGGTGTCGTCCGGTGCGAGGCTTTGCGCGATGCGGATCTCGTCGTGCGCGAGGCGCGGCCAGCCGCGCGCGCTCGCGATTTCGCCCTGTTCCAGCCGCAGGTGCGGCGCGGCCGGCGCCTGCTGCGCGATGGGATGCAGCACGCGCCACGCTTCGTCGGGCATATCTCCATAGCGGCGCGATTGCGACCACAGGATCTGCGTGTCGAGCCAGTTGGGATCGGGTTTCAGGCGCTGCGAGATGCCGGACCGGCGCGTCGGCGTCGACTTCGCCGCGAGCGCATCGACCGTCGCGAACGCGGCATCAAAATCCTCCGATTCCACTTGCGCATAGAACAGCCCAATGCGTGCGCCGCGGTTCGTCGCGTCCTGCGTCAGTACATCGCGATATGCGACAAGTGCGTCTTCCGGCCGACGCAACGCGAGCAGCGCATCGGCCTGCGCCTGTCGCACGTAAGGCGGCAGCGGGCCGCCCATCTGCAGCGCTTCGGCCAACGCCAGCGCATCGGCCCAGCGCTCGCGATCGCGCAACGCGACGACGAGGTCGCCCTGAAGCCGTCGTTCGAGACCAACGTCACGCACCGGCATCGCGCGCGCTTCGACGAGCAGTGCGTCCAGTGCCGCGATCGCGGCGTCGGTGGTCTCGAAGCGACGCGTCGGATCGAGCGACACCTGCGCTCCCCATCGCACGGTTTCAGCGGCCATGCGGCTGCGCACGCCGATGTCGGCGTCCGGTCCGAGCACACGCGCCGCGGCCTGCGGCGCGCCCAGTTCCATCAGCACGTCGGCGACGGCGCGACGCGCGTCGCGATCGCCGGGATGCTCCTGCAACGCGAGTGCGAATTCACGCAACGCGGCGTGCCGGTCCCCGGCGCGAAAGAGGGCGCGACCCTGCTGCATGTGCGTTTCGTACGGGGGCGGCGCATTCCGTTCGCCCGCAGCGGCACCGGCCGCGCACATGGCCGGTAGCAGCAACGACAACGCCAGTCGAACTGCAGCGCCCATTGGCGGGACCGACCGTGGTTCCTCGGCCCAGAAGCGCCGAGCGGCGTTATGCGGGCGTGAAATGAACCCGCGTGGGGGACACGGCATCCGGACGCCAGCACCCGGATGCTGGGGCGAGGGCTCAGTGGCTGGCCAGGAACGGCAGGATCACGTCCATCGCCTGCTGCGGTTGTTCTTCCATGATCCAGTGGCCGGAGTTCTCGATGACGGCGCCGTCGACGTTCGTCGCGACGTACTCCAGTTCGGTCTTCATGTTGGCGCCATAGGACTTGTCGCCGCCGATCGCCAGCACCGGGATGGTGAGCTTGCCGGTCTTCGCAAAGGTTGCCTTGTTCTCTTCGGCGTCGCGCGAGAACGCCTCGAACTGCCCGCCGAACGCGTTGTGGATCGCGCCGGGACGTGCATAGAGTTCGGCGTAGTGCTGGCGCGTGGCTTCGTCGATGCGCGAAGGATCGCCGCCCAGGTCGTTGTAGAAACGGTCGAGCAGGATGCGCTCGCGTCCCGCGACCAGACGCTCGACGTCGGGCCCGCGGAAGTTGAAATGCCACACGCGCGGGTTCACCAGCTGCGCTTCCCACGTTCCCATGCCGGGCAGCGGCGCGTCCATGGCGACCCAGGACGTCACGCGGTCCGGGTAGTGCGTGGCGAGCGCATAGCCGACCATGTTGCCGATGTCGTGCGTCACCAGCTGCACCTTCTTCACCTTGAGCTGGTCGAGCATCGCGGCGAGATCGCGCGCCTGCGCGGCCTTCTCGTAGCCGGTTTCGGGGTGCGACGACAGCCCCATGCCGCGGAGGTCGGGCACGATCACGGTGTGGTCCTTCACCAGTACCGACGCAAGCGGCTCCCACATGTCGCCGGTGTCGCCGAAGCCGTGCAGCAGCACTACCGCCGGACCTTTGCCGCCAATGCGGACGTGCTGCGTGCCATCGGTCACGGCCATCTCGCGTTCGCGGAAGCTGGACGGGTAGGGGCGTACATCGGCGGCGGCTTCGACAAGCGCCAGCGACGAAAGCAGGACGACGGCGAACAACGCACGGACGGTGGACGGCGAGCGGTGCATGGCGATCTCCACGAGAGGTGAGGGTGTTGGCGGTGATGCGATCACCGCAAGGCCATCTGGTTCCAACGTAACCGCGCCGGCCGCACGGTCATTCCTGTGTCGTCGAGCCGACAGGCGACACGCGCGGGATGCGCGCCGCCGGCGAGGGTGGGCCGAGCGAGTCGCGCAGGTCGAGCATCGGTTGTTGCGGCACGTTGATCTTTCCCGTCGAGGGACGGTCGAGATCGACCACCAGCGTGGCGGCCAGCGTGAACAGGATCAGGAGCACCGTCGTCGATTTGCGATGTGCTGCCCGCTCGTAGCCGACCATCGCCGCGGCGAGCAGCGCGAACAGCCAGAGCAGGCGCAGGATGCGTTTGGGGATATGCGCCTGGCGCGTGGCAAAGCGCTCGGCCGCCAAGTCGATGGACTCATTCGCGGTGCTCACCAGCAGCGAGGCGCGCGGTGAATCGCGGAACGGCGCGATGACCGACATCAGCGCGGTCCACAGTTCCGTCTGCAGCGCTTCGGTACGCCTGTACTGGGCCAGTTCCTCGGCGTCCGTCTCGGCCTGCCCGAACGCGACCCGCGCATCGACGTATCGCCGCAACTGCGCTTCCATGCGCGCGCGGTCGACGTCGTCCAGCAGCTGCATGCGCAGCCACGTGGTGCCGATCGCGTTGGCTTCCTTCACGACAAGCTCCCTGCGCGCCTCGTAACGCGAGAGCGCGATGGAGAAGGTGAAGCCGATCAACAGCGCGAGCAGCCCCAGCACCGACGTCATGGCGAATGCTTCGGACTCGCCGGCTTCCCTCGGGCCCTGGCGCGCCCGCACGAACGCGCCGAGCTCGCGCGCCAGGATCAGGCTGGCGAAGAAGACCAGCGCCAGCACCCACAGCGGTGCGTACGGAAACGACGATGAAAACGACTCCATGCGATCCTCCCCGGAAGTCCACGAACATCGACGGCGCGGCCAGCCGCCGCGCCGTCGGCCCCAACGCGCGACTCAGTCGACGGCGAACGCCGCCGCCGCGAGCTTCTCCAGGTCGAGGTACTGCGTCTTCTCGACCGTCACGCCGACGAACTTGATCTCGCCACCCGTGAACTCGCCAGGCGAGGTGTAGTCCTCGCTCACCGCATCGCCGCTGTCGCGCCCGATGCACAGGCCGTCGCCGGACAGCGTGAACTTGCCCAGCTGCGTGCGCATGTCGCCTTCGGCTTCCACCTGGTCGTTCACGTACAGCTTCGTCCTGCCGAGCGATTCGCCGTGTTCGCCGGCCTTCTCGCGCGTGAACTCCATGCCGACGGTGTACTTGCCGGGTTTCAGCACCGTCTTCGACACGAACTTCTGTTCCGGCTTGATGCCGAGGAAGTTGTAGACGTAATGCAGCTTGCCGTCCTTCACGAACAGGCTGTGCCCGCCGAAGCGCGAACCATGCGCGAAGATCACGCCGGAGCACTGGCTGTCCTTGACCTCGATGTCGGCGAGGATCTTGTACGAGCGGCCGCGCACGTTGACCGCGACGCCCTCCGGCACGGGCGAGGTGCCGGGGTAGTAGATGTAGCGCTCGCGCGGTTCTTCCTCCGTCGGACGTTCGACGCCCAACACTTCGGCGGCGCTGCGGTCGTCGAGCGGCAGGACCTTGTTGGTCTCGGCTTCGTCGAACCACGCCTTGATCAGTGCGTCCAGCTTGTCGGGATGTTGCGAGGCCAGGTTCGTCGATTCGGAGCGATCCTCGTCGACGTGGTACAGCTCCCACTGGTCCTGGTCGAAATGGCCCTTGCCGGTGAGCGGCGCGTGCAGCGCGGCGGCCTTCCAGCCGTTCTCCCAGATGCCGCGCGTGCCGAGCATCGAGTAATACTGGCGCTTCTTCTGCGTCGGTGCATCGGGCTTCGCGTCGAAGGTGTACTTCATCGAGACGCCCGACAGCGGGTACTGCTCGACGCCGCGATACGTCTTCGGCATTTCCAGGCCGCAGGCCTCGAGTATCGTCGGCACGATGTCGACGGAGTGGTGGTACTGGTTGCGCACTTCACCCTTGGCCTTGATGCCCTTGGGCCAGTGGATGACCATCGGGCACGCGGTGCCGCCGGCGTACTCGGAGTAGCGCTTGAACATCTGGTACGGCGTGGAGAATGCGACCGCCCAGCCAGTCGGGTAATGGTTGTAGGTTTCCTGCCCGCCGAGGACGTCGAGGTACTTCAGGTTCTCGGACAGTTCGTCCGGGAAGTTGTTGAAGAACTTGTTCTCGTTGACCGAGCCGCTGGGGCTGCCTTCGCCCGAGGCGCCGTTGTCGGCGCAGTAGAACACCAGCGTGTTGTCGAGCTGGCCGCTTTCTTCCAGATAGTCGATGAGGCGGCCGACCTGCACGTCGGTGTATTCGGAGAAACCGGCGTACACCTCCGCCATGCGCGCGAACAGCCGCTTCTCGTCGTCGTTGAGCGTGGCCCATGGGCGCACCGCGTCGGCGGGATTGGCGACGTCGTCGGGCAGGGGATTGATCGGCGTGAGCTTCGTGTCCTTGGGCAGCATGCCTTTCTCGATCATCCGCGCCATCACCCACTCGCGATAGGCCTCGTAGCCGTCGTCGAACTTGCCCTTGTACTTGTCGATGTATTCCTTCGGCGCGTGGTGCGGCGCATGGTTCGCGCCGGGGCAGAGCCACATGAACCACGGTTTGGACGGATTGCTCGCCTTCTGGTCGCGGATCATCTGCAGCGCCTGGTCGACCAGGTCGCGCGAGAGGTGATAGCCCTCGTCCGGCGAATACGGCTGGTCGATGAATTTGTTGTCTTCGGCCAGGTCCGGATACCACTGGTTGGTCTCGCCGCCGAGGAAGCCGTAGAAGCGATCGAAGCCCTTCTGCACGGGCCATTCCGAACGGCTCGCGCCGGTCGCGATGTCCTGCTCGGGCACGTTGTGGTCCTTGCCGAGCCAGAACGTGCTGAAGCCGTTTTCCTGCAGCACCTGCCCGATGGTCGCGCATTCGGCCGGCAGGCGACCGCTCCATCCGGGATACCCCTGCGCGCCTTCGGTGATGCACGCCATGGCGTTGAGATGGTGGTTGCGCCCGGTGAGAAAGGTCGAACGCGTCGGCGAGCACAACGCCGTCGTGTGCCACTGCGTGTACGTCAGGCCATTGTCGGCGAGCTTCTGCAGGGTCGGCATGTTGATGCGACCGCCGTAGGGCTCCCATGCCGCCTGGCCGGTGTCGTCGTAGAGCACGATGAGGATGTTCGGCGCGCCCTTGGGTGCCTTCGCCAACGTGTATGGCGTCCAGTCGGGTTTGGAATCGCGGACGTCGAGCTTGATGACGCCCTTGAACGGCTTGCTGGCCATGCGCTTAGCCTCCTGGCTGCGGTGGGCACGCGTGGCGCCCGTGACGGAAGGTGTCGTGCGGCGTGCGTGTCAGGATTCCAGTCGTTGGTGCGCTTCGTGCTGCCTTCGTCAGTGGGACTTGCGTCGGGCGATCAGGCGGGCGAAGCCGCCGCGCAGCAGCAGATACGGAACGAAGGCGAGCAGGAGCGCGACGACGATCGCCTCCCACGGATAGAAATGCTTCAGCACGAAGGTCTGGTAGGCGAGGTCCATCACCAGGCCCATCGCCAGGATCTTCCCCGTCGCGTCCAGCCCTTCGAGCAGGCGCGCGCGACGGCGGACCGGATCGGTCATGACGGTCCAGAAGTAGGGCGAGCGGCCCGTCTCCGCGTCCTTTTTGCCGTCCTTCCAGGCGGCGATGATCGCCATGACCGGTTGCAGCAGGAACCGAAAGGACATCGGTCCCGAAGGCCGCTCGACGATGTCGAGCCAGAAGCGCTTCCACACGCCCGGTTCGGTGAACAGCGCATACGTGCCGAAGCACAGCGCCACGACGCCGAAGCCTATCGCGGCATGGCGGGTCCACTGCCGGATCGCGGGATTCACGGGATCAGGCCCTTGCCACGATGCATCGCGCACGCGCAGGCGAATCCCGCACGAAGGTGCGCGGGGGAACCGCCTCCATCCGCATCGCGAACGCCATGTGGGCGATCCGTCCACGCAGGGTGAAACGCGTGTCTACACCTTGGCGCGTGATCGGATGGTCAAACTTGCGCGTGCGGAACCTGAAGAAGCGACGCCGCCACTCGTTCAATAGCGCTCTTCGACGTACTTGTACGGGTAATCCGGCGGGGTGTAATCGCCGCGTTTCTGGCGCTTGGGGAACTTCACCTTCTCGCGCGGAAGCTCTTCGTAAGGCACGTGTTCGAGCAGGTGCCGGATGATGTTCAAACGCCCGCGGCGCTTGTCGTCGGTACGCGCGACGTACCACGGTGCGTGCGGCGTGTCGGTGGCGGCGAACATGTCGTCGCGCGCACGCGAGTAGTCGTACCAGCGGCTGTAGGACTTCAGGTCCATCGGCGAGAGCTTCCAGGTCTTGCGGCCGTCGTTGGCGCGTTCCTTCAGGCGGCGCTCCTGTTCCTCCTCGCTCACCTCCAGCCAGTACTTGAGCAGGATCACGCCCGACTTGACGATCGTCTTTTCCATCAGCGGGACGATCTGCAGGAACGTGCGCACCTTGTCTTCGGGCGTGAAGCCCATGACGCGTTCGACGCCGGCGCGGTTGTACCAGCTGCGATCGAAGATCACGATTTCGCCCGCGGCAGGCAGATAACGCACGTAGCGCTGGATGTACATCTGGCTGCGTTCGCGATCGCTCGGCGCCGGCAGCGCGATGACGCGGAAGACGCGCGAACTCACGCGTTCGGTGATCGCCTTGATGGTGCCGCCCTTGCCGGCGGTGTCGCGGCCTTCGAACACGATGCACACGCGCAGGCCCTTGGCGACGACCCATTGCTGCAGCTTCACCAGTTCGACGTGAAGACGCTCCAGCTGGTCCTCGTACTCGCCGCGCTTCATGCGGCCCGTGTCCTGTTTGGCTGCGGCGTCCTTGGATGCCCCGGGCTTGGCCTTCCCGTGGTTCGTCGAAGCGTGCTTCTTCTTCGCTTCGGTTTTCTTCGCGGCGGGTTTGCCGTTCCCGTCGGGGGATACGGCTTCGGACTTGCTGCGTTTCATGTCGGCGACTCCGCATGACGTGGCGCGGCCGCGGCTGCCTGCAGGCGCGCGACCGCGACTTCAAGGTTGAACAGCATCCGTTCCTCGCCCAGCACCTGGCCCAGCGGCGAGCGCTGGACCATCGCGTAGACCTCGGGATTGAGTTCGGCCAGCACCAGCTGCACGCCCGCGGCGCGATAGCGGCGCTCGGCTTCGACCAGCGCGTTGAGCGCGGAGTACTCCAGGTCGAACAGGCCGGACATGTCGATCACGACATAGCGCGGGCGATGTTGCACGATGAGCGGCCGGATCTTGTCCGCCACGCGTTCGGCATTCATGAAGAACAGCCGGCCTTCCAGCTTCAGCAGGAGTAGGCCGGGGAAGGTCTCGTCGTCGGGATGCTCCGGCGAGGGCGGGCGGAACACGTTCGTGCCGCGCTTGCGGCCGAGCACGCGCACCGGCGGATCGGCCGCCTGCTGCGCGAGCGCCACCAGCGACACCACGATCGCCACGAGGATGCCCTTGAGCGTGCCGAGCAGCATCACGCCGGCGAACGCCGCCAGCGCCCACAGGAATTCCGTGCGGCGCACGCGCAGGATGTCGCGGAAATCGGCCGGGTGGATCAGGCCGATCGAATACACGATGACGAGCGCGGCCAGCGTGGCGTGCGGCATCAGCCCGATCAGCGGCGCGAGAAGCAGCATCGTGGCGACCGTCGCGGCCGCGGTGAACACCTGCGCCATCTGGCTGCGCGCGCCGGCACGGCGATTCACCGCCGTTTGCGACATGCCGCCGCCGGACGGCATCGCGCCGAAGAACGCACTGACCGCGTTGCCCGCGCCGGTGGCGAGCAGTTCGCGGTTCGCGCGTGGCAGCGGCTCGTGCGGCGCCTGGAATGCGCGGCCGACGGCGATGGTTTCTGTGAAGCTCATCAGCGCGATGCCGCACGCGCCGGGCCACAGCTGCTCGACGAGATCGAGGTCTGGCATCGTCAGGTGCGGGAATCCGCTGGGCACCGTGCCGACCAGATCGATGCCGTGGGCCTGCCATCCGAGCAACCCGGCACCGGCGATGGCCGTCGCGACGGCGATCAGCGGCGCCGGCCACTGCGGCCGGAAGCGTTCGATCAACGTGAGCAACGCGATGGTGCCGAGGCCCACTGCCAACGTCGGCCATGACAGATGCCCGAGCCCGCGCACGACCTCGCCGATGTTGTGCAGGAACGAGCCCTTGTCGAAATGCAGGCCGAGCAGTTTCGGTAGCTGGTCGACGATGATCACCACGCCGATGCCGGCCTTGAATCCCACCAGCACCGGTAGCGAAATGAAGTTCGCGACGAAGCCCAGGCGCAGCAGCGACGCGGCGATGAGGATCGCGCCGACCATCAGCGTGAGCGTCGCGGTGACGGTGATGAGCCGCGCCGGATCGGCGTCGGGCACGATCATCGACAGTTCCGCGCCGGTGAGGATGGCGATGGTCGTCGTCGTGCTGACCGACAACGGCCGCGACGTGCCGAGCAGCACGTACACCAGCATCGGCACGAACGCGGTGTAGAGGCCGACTTCGATGGGCAGGCCGGCGATGGTCGCGTACGCCATCGCCTTCGGGATCACGACCGCAGCGGCGGTGAGCCCCGCGACGACGTCGCCGCGCAGCGGCCTGGTCCCCGGCACGGGCGACTCAGCGACGGCCACGTTCCTGTTCGTTCTCCAGTGCCTTGTTCACGATGTCGGCATACAGCTGCGAGATCCGCGCGCCGAGTTCATGGAACTGCGGATTGCGCTTGACGTACTGCTGGCCGCTTTTCGCATCGTCCAGCGCGGCCTTGAGGAAGGTGATGTCCTCGTCGGTGAGGCATTCGCCCGCATCGACGCGCTGCTTGACCGCGAGCGCGCGAGGAAGCCGGAACCGGAGCAGCCGGTCCAGCAGCGTCTGCAGCACGGCGTCGTCGTGTTCCTCGGGCATGGGGGGCTCCTCGCGGCCAACGCGACATGCCACCACCATAGGACCGGGCTGCGGGCGCCGGTATTGGCCCTTGGCCCACGTGCCCGGGCGATCGATGCCCGGATGCGGCGCGCGGCGTTTCCGTCAGCCGCCGATCACGTGCACCTTCGGCTGCCCGTTGACCTGCTCGAACCGGATCCGATAGGTCAGGGTGACCGCCTGCGGGACGCTCTTGCCGCCGGCGCAACTGGCATTCGCGCGTTCCTTGTCCTCCACGTTGCGGAAGACGCAGCGCAGCGCGGGATCGAATTTCCACGTCTTCGCCACGGTTTCGGACGCCGCGAGGAACTCGGGTTCGGCATCGGTGGCGCAGTATTCCGATGCCGGCGCCTTGTGGACCACGGTCACCGCGCCCTTCTCGCTGATGCCCACCATCAGGCAGACGGTGCGGGGCGGGAGGTTCCGGGCGAGCAGGCCCTGCGGGTAGTCCGGATGGACGTTCTTCGCGTCGTCCAGCGGCATCAGGAAGGATTCGTTGTCGGCCAGCACCATGCGGTTGTCGTGGGCGGCG
>Ga0209676_1002057_pt1 | contig 15689 bp, 17 predicted proteins | sample AraplaCvi_mLB_r2_FD_184282 | JGI IMG/M metagenome (GOLD analysis project Ga0209676, IMG submission 184282) | Arabidopsis root microbial communities from North Carolina, USA - plate scrape MF_Cvi_mLB_r2 (SPAdes) (version 2) | ecosystem: Host-associated > Plants > Roots > Endosphere | place: USA...
CCAATCCGCAAGCGCGCGGATGCCACAGGTGGTCAAGATTAGTGTCGGGGTGTGTCAGAGGGCGTGGTTCCTGGTTCGTGATTAGTGGTTTGATGCGGGCGCGCCAGTGGTGGGGCTACAGGCTACGGTGTCGGCCCCTGCCACCCACTAATCACGAACCACGAGCTTGGCGCCGGCTCAGGCCGCCTCTGCTTCACCGTCAGCGGCCACACCGGCTTTCCGCGCCGCCGACGCCCGGATCTTCTCGCTTTCGGACTTCAGCTGGCCGCAGGCGGCCAGGATGTCGCGGCCGCGCGGGGTGCGGATCGGGCTGGCGTAGCCGGCCTTGTTCAGGATGGCCGCGAAGCGCTCGATCGTCTTCCAGTCCGAGCACTGGTAGTCGGTGCCGGGCCAGGGATTGAACGGGATAAGGTTGATCTTGGACGGAATGCCCTCGATCAGCTTCATCAGGGCGCGGGCCTCTTCGGGGCTGTCGTTGACGCCCTTCAGCATCACGTATTCGAAGGTCACGCGGCGGGCGTTCGACAGGCCCGGATAGGCCCGGATCGCCGCCATCAGCTGCTCCAGCGGATATTTCTTGTTCAGCGGCACCAGCACGTCGCGCAGCGGATCGTTGGTGGCGTGCAGGCTGATGGCCAGCATGGTCTGGGTCTTCTCGCCCAGCTCGGCGATCTTGGGCACCACGCCGGAGGTCGACACCGTGATCCGGCGGCGCGAGATGGCGATGCCCTCGTTGTCCGAGATGATGTCGATGGCGTTGGCGACGTGGTGCAGATTGTAGAGCGGCTCGCCCATGCCCATGAACACGATGTTCGACAGGCGGCGATCTTCCTTGGGCGACGGCCATTCGCCCAGGTCGTCGCGCGCCACCTGGACCTGGGCCACGATCTCGGCGGCGGTCAGGTTGCGGACCAGCTTCTGGGTGCCGGTGTGGCAGAAGGTGCAGTTCAGGGTGCAGCCGACCTGGGACGACACGCACAGGGCGCCGGCCCGGCCCACGTCGGGGATGTAGACCGTCTCGATCTCGATGCCCGGCGCCGTGCGGATCAGCCATTTGCGGGTGCCGTCCTTGGACACCTGACGCTCGACGATCTCGGGGCGGGCCAGGGTGAAGGCCTCGGCCAGCTTGGCCTGCATGTCCTTGGCCACGTTCGACATCGCCGCGAAGTCAGTGACGCCGTAGTGGTGGATCCAGCTCCACACCTGCGACGCCCGCATCTTGGCCTTCTCGGGCGGACAGACCCCGGCGTCGATCAGCGCCTGCCGCAGCTCCGCGCGCGTCAAACCGGACAGGTTGACGGGGGCGATGACCTTGGAAGCGGTCGTGCGCGAAAGGTCGAGCGTCAGGCTCAAGGCGGCATCCTTCGGGTGGCGGGAGGCGGGCCTTATACCACAGATCGCGCTGGTTTTAAGGCGGGCTCACCTCCCCATTCGCGTCAGGCGAATGGGGAGGACAGATCGGCGCGTCAGCGACGATCAGGAGGGGGCGGCTCCGTCGGGGCCGGAGAGGTCGCGAATACCGGTGTCGGCGGGCCAATGTCTGACACCTGCGCCGCCCCCACCTGATCGCTGCGCGATCTGTCCTCCCCATCGTCTTCGACGACGATGGGGAGGTGAACTCAGTCCCCCTCATCCTCGATGTGATGGATCTGATCGTCATCGAGCCCGAAGTGGTGCCCGATCTCGTGGATCAGGACGTGGGCGATGATCTCGCTGAGACCGACGTCGCCCCGCTCGCACCACTCGTCCAGGATCGGGCGGCGGTACAGGAAGATGCGCGAGGGCTCGGCCGCTGGCCCCATGCTGTCTCTCAGGCCGATGTCGACGCCGTGGTACAGGCCCGTCAGCTCGAACGGATCCTCCATGCCGAAGCCCGCCAAAACCTCATCGTCCGCGAAGTCATCGACGCGGATGACCACGTCCCCAGCCAGACCCTTGAACGGCTGGGGCAGGGCATCGAACGCCTCGCGCGCCAGCCGGGCGAAGTCCTCGAGAGAGGGGGCGAGTTGGTCGGTCCATTCGGAGGGCATGACCGATAAGTGAGCAGGCAGCAGGCAGCAGGCAACAGGAAAGCGATAGTCCACACAGGCCAGAGCGTCGCACCACCTGCTGCCTGCTGCCTGCTGCCTGCTGCCTAATCCCTAGCCCCCCGTCCCCCATGCGGTATGGTTACCGAATCGGAGCGCGGGAGCTGAACACCGAAGATGGCCGAGGCGGACATCGCCTATGTCGCGACCGCGGGCGCCGCGGGCCTCGCCCTGGCGCTCAGCGCCTGGGCCGCGCGGCTGCGCGGGCGGCTGGCGGATCGCAACCGGACTCTGGAAGCCGCCATGGGCCGGGCCCACGGCGACATCTCCGCCCGTGACGGCGCCCTGGCCGCGTTCGAGGACGTGCGCATCGCCCTGACGCCGGGCGGCGGGGCGGATCGGCTGGGCTCGCCCACGACCTGGGATGTGATTGTCCGTGATCTGACGACCGACAGCGATGTCGTGCCCTCCGACCCCATTCTGGTGGTGCTGGACGCCGTGCGCGCCGCCGCCGGACCGCGCCTGGATGGCCTGATCGACCGGGGCGAGGCCTTCGACGCCGTGCTGGAAGGACAGTCGGGCGCCTGGGCGATCGAGGGCCGCTCCGCCGCCGGGGCCGCCTGGCTTCGGGTGTCGCGCCTGGGCCTGATGGGCGCCGCCGCCGAGAGCGGTCTGGGCCTGCTGGCCGACTATTATCCGGCCCCAACCTGGGTGGTCGACGCGGGCGGGCGACTGGCCTGGGCCAACCGCGCGTGGCTGGCCGAGATGAAGGTCGAGACGGTCGAGGCGGCCCGCGACAAGAGCTTGACCTTCGACCGCGGCGCGGACGCCATCGTCGCTGAGGCGGGTCGTCTGCATCAGCGCCAGGAAGGCTTCCGCTGGACCACGGGGGGCGGTCGTCGCCGCGCCTGGCGGATCGTGGCCGAGCCCGCGCCGGGCGGCGGCGTCCTGGCCTTCGCCCTGGACATGACCGAGGCGGAAGAGACGCGCGACACCCTGCGCCGTCACGTCGAAGCCCATGACGAGACCCTGAACCACATCGCCGACGCGGTCGCCATCTTCGGCCCGTCCAAGCGGCTGGCCTTCCACAACACCGCCTTCCAGCAGATGTTCAGCGTCGATCCCGGCTATCTGGACGAGCGCCCGACCCACGCCGAACTGCTGGATCGCCTTCGCCAGCGCCGCCTGCTGCCTGAGGTGATCGACTACGCCGGCTGGAAGGCGCGCGAGCTCGACTTCTACGGCGCCTCGGCCGCCGCGCCGGACGACAGCTGGTCCCTGCCGGACGGCCGCACCCTGCGGGTCGTGCGCCAGCCGCACCCGCTGGGCGGCGTGCTGCTGCTGTTCTCGGACATCACCGACGAGCTGAAGCTGCGCAGCCGGTTTAATGCCCAGATCCAGGTCCAGACGGCCACCCTCGATAAGCTGAACGACGCCGTGGCCGTCTTCGGTTCGGACGGCCGCATCCGCCTGCACAACGAGGCCTTCGAAAGCTTCTGGGGGGTGTCCAGCGAACAGCTGCGCGCCGCCGGGGACTTCGACGCCGTCGCCGCCCTGTGCCAGGCCACCATGCCCGATCCCAGCCTGTGGCTGGGGCTGAAGGCCCGCGTTGCCGATCCGGACCCGGAAAGCCGAGTGCCGATCTCGGGCGAGGGGCGCACCGCCGATGGCCGCGTGGCCTCCTGGCAGACCCGGCCCCTGCCCGACGGCGCCACCCTGGTCGCCTTCTCGGACGTCACGGCCCGCCGCGAGTTGGAGCAGGCCCTGGCCGCCAAGGCCCAGGCGCTGGAGGAGTCCACCGCCCTGAAGCGCGAGTTCGTGGGCAGTGTCTCCTATGAGCTGCGCACGCCGCTGACGACCATCGTCGGCTATTCCGAACTGCTGGAGCTGCAAGGTGATCTGCCCGAGCGCAGCCGCCAGCACGCCGGCGCCATCCGCATCGCCGCCAGCCAGCTGGCCAGCTCCATCGACGACGTGCTGGACATGGCTCAGATCGACGCGGGCGAGATGGAACTGACGCTGGGCGACGTCCGGGTCTGTGATCTTCTGGATGAGGCGGCGGACAAGGTCCGTGCACGGATCGAGGGGCGTGGAGCGACCCTGTCGGTCACTTGTCCGACCACCCTTCGCCCGATCCGCGCCGACGCCCAGAGGGTCGGTCAGGCGCTTGAACACCTGCTCGACAACGCCGCCCGGGCCGTGGCCGAGGGCGGCTCCGTCAGCCTGATCGCCGAGGGCTCGCCGTCCGAGGTGCGCATCCGGGTCGAGGACACAGGACGGGGCATCCCCTACCACCTGCAGGCCCACGTCTTTGACCGCTTCGTCCGCCGCGAGCGGGGCGGGCCGGGCGTCGGCCTGGCGCTGGTGAAGGCCCTGGTCGAACTGCACGGCGGCTGGGCCGAGGTGGAGAGCGAACCCGGCAAGGGCGCGGCCTTCATCCTGCACCTGCCGTTGGAAGCGGCGAGCGTGGCGGCGGCGCCGGAGTTGCGGCTGGGCTAGTTTGGTATAGAGCGGCGGAACACCCTAGGATTTCGCCGATGGCCAAGCCCCTCAAGACCGCCCTCATCTACGACTTCGACGGCACCCTCGCGCGGGGGAATATGCAGGAGGTCACCTTCATCCCCTCGATCGGGATGGGGATCGGCGACTTCTGGGGCGCGGCGGACAAGCTGACCCGCGATTCCGACGCCGACAACATCCTGATGTACATGCAGCTGATGCTTCAGCAGGCGCGGGAGAATGATCATCCGATCACCCGCAAGCTGCTGGCCGAGCACGGTCAGGACGTGAAGCTGTTCGACGGGCTGAAGTCCGACCTGACCGGCAAGGGCTGGTTTGACCGCATCAATGAGGTCGGCGCCAAATACGGGCTGGAGATCGAGCACTACATCATCTCCGCCGGGCTGGAGGAGATGATCGACGGCTGCCCGATCCGCGACGAGTTCCGCCACGTTTTCGCGTCGAAATTCGTCTACGCGGACAACGGCGTGGCCATCTGGCCGGCGGTGGGGGTGAACTACACCACCAAGACCCAGTACCTGTTCCGCATAAACAAGGGCGTGCTGAACCACTGGGACCACGAGCAGATCAACCGCTTCATGCCCGACGACGACAGGCCGGTGCCGTTCGAGCGGATGATCTTCCTGGGCGACGGGGACACCGACGTCCCGACCATGAAGATGATGCACACCAAGGGCGGCTTCTCGATCGCCGTCTATGATCCGCGCAACTCCGAGCGGGACCAGAAGAAGATCTACGGCCTGATCTCCGAGGACCGGGTCAACTTCGTCGCCGCCGCCGACTATCGCGAGGGCTCGGCCCTGGACCTGATCGTGAAGGGCCTGATCGGCCGCATCGCCATCAACGCCGGGACGATGCCGGAAGGCGTCTAGGCCCGCCTGTTCCGTTCCCTGACAAAGGCCACGAACGCCGCCAGGGCGGGCGGCGGATGGCGGCGCGAGGGATAGTAGAGGAAGGGGCCGTCAAACGGCGGCAGCCAGTCCTCGAACAGCGACACCAGCCGCCCGGCCGCGATGTCCTGGGCCACCCAGGGCTCGAAGGTGGCGAAGAAGCCCAGGCCGTCCAGCGCCGCCAGCCGCGCCATGGGGGCGTCGCTGATCGTCAGCGGCCCCTGCGGCTGGATGCGGATGATCCGCCCGTCCTTCTCGAACTCCCAGGAAATGACCCCGCCCGGCAGCCGCATCCGGATGCAGGGCAGATGGGCCAGCTCCTCCGGCGTTTCGGGCCGGCCGACCCGCTCCAGCAGGGCGGGGGCGGCGACCAGCACATAGCGTTCGGGGCCGCCCAGCGGCAGGGCGATCATGTCCTTGTCCAGCCGCTCGCCATAGCGGACGCCCGCGTCGAAGCCCTCGCCGACCACATCGGTGAAAGCGTTGTCGACCACGATCTGCATCTGGATGCCGGGATGGGCCAGCAGGAAGGGCGCGATCAGCGGCCCCAGCGCCGTGTCCGCGGCCCCCGGCGCATTGATCCTGAGCCGGCCCACCGGCGCGTCGGCGGGCAGGCCGGTCGCCGCCACCGCCTGGGCCAGATCCTCCAGCGCCGGACCGATCCGCGCCATCAGGGCCTCGCCCGCCTCGGTCGGGCTGACGCTGCGTGTGGTGCGGTTCAGCAGGCGGACGCCCAGCGCATCCTCCAGCGCCCGGATGCGCTCGCTCAGGCTGGACGGCGACACCCCCGCCTCGGCGGCGGCGCGGCGGAACCCACGATGGCGCACCACCGAAGCCAGCAGGGAAAGGTCATCAAGGGAAGGATTCATTGTTCGCCTGTCCGAACAGCTTATGCGGACATTGGCGGATTATCGAACGGCGGGGAAGGGCGCACATACCGCTCCACAGACACGGAGACCCGCCATGACCGCTTCCTTCCCCACCCGTCGCCTCGGCCGCACCGGCCCCGAGGTGTCCGCCCTCGGCCTGGGCTGCATGGGCATGTCCGGCATGTATGGCCCGTCCGACCGGGCCGAGAGCATCGCCACCATCCACGCCGCCCTCGACGCCGGGATCACGCTGCTGGACACCGGCGACTTCTACGGCATGGGCCACAATGAGATGCTGATCGGCGAGGCCCTGAAGGGTCAGGACCGCGACCGGCTGATCCTCAGCGTCAAGACCGGCGCCTTGCGCGATCCGGAGGGCGCCTTCAACGGCTACGACAGCCGGCCGGAGGCCCTCTACAACTTCGTGGCCTATTCGCTGCAGCGGCTGGGCGTGGATCACATCGACATCTACCGCCCTTCGCGCCTCGATCCGAACGTGCCGATCGAGGAGACCATCGGCGCCCTGAACCGCATGGTCGAGAAGGGCTGGATCAAACACATCGGCCTGTCCGAAGTGGGCGCCGACACCATCCGCCGCGCCGCCGCCGTCGCGCCCATCGTCGATCTGCAGATCGAATACGCCCTGATCACGCGCGGCATCGAGGACGAGATCCTGCCGACCTGCCGCGAGCTGGGCATCGGCGTCACCGCCTATGGCGTGCTGTCGCGCGGCCTGATCAGCGGCCACTGGTCGAAAGACCGGGTGCTGGGGCAGGACTGGCGCGCCGCCGGCCCGCGCTTCCAGGGCGAGAACCTGGACCGCAATCTTGCCCTGGTTGACGCCCTGCGCGCCGTCGCCGAGGCGCGGGGCCTGACGGTGGCTCAGGCGGCCATCGCCTGGGTGGCGGCGCAGGGGGACGACATCGTCCCGGTCATCGGCGCCCGTACCCGCGAGCGTCTGACCGAGGCGCTCGGGTCGCTGGATGCGGTCCTGACCCCCGCCGACCTCGCCGCGCTGGAGGCCGCCGCGCCCAAGGGCTCGGCCGCCGGCGCCCGCTATCCGGAAGCCCAGCTGGCGCACATGGACAGCGAACGCGGCTAAGGCTGCATCCAATCCGACCCCCGGCGGCTACCACCTCATGAAGGCGGATGGTCCGCCGGGGGATTTCGGATGTTTCATCGACTGGCGGGCCTGCTGGCCGCCCTCGCCCTGCTCACCTTCGGCGGCGCGGCCGCGGCCCAGACCGTGACCGAGCGGCCCATCGCGGGCTTCCCGCACGCGGTCCTCTACACCGTCGGCGACACGCCCAAACCGGTGGTGGTCATCCTTCACGGCGCGGACGGCAATGACGAGGCCAGCACGCGCTTCGGCCCCATCCTCGCCCGCATGGGCTATGCCGCCGTGGGCCTGCCCTACTATTCGCCCAACTGGGGCGACTACGGCCCGCCGCCGAAATTCCCGGACCTGCCGGGCAGCTTCATCGACATCCGCGTCGACCAGATCGCCGAGCTGCGCGACGCCCTGCGCGGCATGCCCGGCGCCGACGTCGAACGCTTCGGCCTGTTCGGCGCCTCCAAGGGGGCCGAGTTCGCCCTGATCGCCGCCAGCCGCTATCCCTGGATCGACAGCGTCGTCGCCTACGCCCCCACCGACGTGGTCTGGGAGGGCTGGGGCTTGGAGATGGTCGAGGCCGAAGGCACGCGCTCGTCCTTCTCCTTCGGCGGTGAACCCCTGCCATTCATGCCCTATCGCGGCTTCGTCGAGGGGCTGCTGGCCGGCCCCGCCGCCGACCTGCGCGCCATCCACGCCAACGGCCGTCTGGATCATCCGGAAAAGGAAGCCGCCGCCCGCATTCCGGTCGAGAACTATCCCGGCGACCTGCTGCTGATCGCCGGCGGCAAGGACGCCCAGTGGGACTCCGCCGCTGCGGCCGGAAACATCGTCCGTTCACGGATTCCGGCGAGCCGCGAGACCCTGGCCCTGGTCTATCCGGACGCCGGTCACGACCTGGTCGGCGACGGCGGCGTGCGTCAGGTGGAGCGCAGCGGCGGCTCGCCGGAAGCGGACGCGGCGGCCCGCCAGGACGCCTGGCCCCAGGTCGTGGCCTTCATGGCGCGGACGCTCAACTAGCGCCCGCCGGCCCGCATCCAGGCGGCGCGGGCCGCGGCGAGGCGGGAGGGGGTCAGGCCGCGCAGGCTGGCCTGGCCCTTCCGCTTCAGGCCAGCTTCGAGGCCCTTGGACCAAGCCAGCTCGGCTTCGATCACGACGCCCTGGGCGATGTCGATGACCTGGACCTGTTTCGGCAGGGCCAGGTTGCGGTCCAGCCGCACCTTGAGGCCCGCGCCCGACACGTCGGCGATCAGGCAGGGCATCTCCAGTCCGGGCGCGACGACGACGCCCCGCGCATTGGCGGGCGAGCGCGGCTCGAAACGACGGTCCTGGGTACTCATGGGGCGATAGTGACCGGCAATCGGTTTCGATCCAGTTGCACCGTGACGTCCGCGCGCACGCCGCCGTCGATCATGTGGCGGGTCAAGCGCTCGAAGGACTGGATGAAGACCGCGATCCGCTCGCGCTCAGCCCCGGTCAGCGGACGGCCCAGCAGATCGGCCTCCTGCTCGCAGCGCCAGTCCAGCACCACGTCGAAACTCGGGGCGCGCAGGAACAGCAGGGCGTCCAGCCAATAGGTCAGCGCCGCATGGACGCCCCCAGTGAAGCCGTTGACGGCTCGTCGCCAGACGCCGTCAGGGTCCCGCTCACGTTCCAAGGTATTCACCGGTTCGGTCAGTGCGGCCTCGTCCTGCGGGCGCGCGCCCAGGCACCAGCCGTCGATCAGGATGGCCCTGGGGCGTCCGCGAAACCGTCGCCATTCCGCTTCGGGCGCCCGGTCGTCGGCCAGCTTGTCGAAGGTCGGCAGCGGGGTCTCGTCCTCCGGCCCCGCCAACGACAGAGCCTCGACGGTTAGGGCCAGCAGCGCCAGGTCGTGGGTCCCCGGCGGACCCCGCACGGCGAACAGCGGATGGAGGTCGCGCGCCATCGCCTGTCGCTCGGCCTTGGTCAAATAGACGTCGTCCAGGGAGATCTGCACCGCGCCAAAGGCCTGCGCCGCCGCCTTGGCCAGGGTGGTCTTGCCCGAGCCCTGGGCGCCGGCGATGCCGATCAGGGGCGGGCGATCCGTCGGCCCCTCGGCGATCAGGCCGCCGATCCGCGCGACCAGATCGGGCAGGCCCTGGCTCAGTGCTGGTTTTCCGGCAGCCGGACGATCAGGCCGTCCAGGTCGTCCGAGACGCGGATCTGGCAGGACAGGCGGCTGTTCGGCTGGACGTTCTCGGCGAAGTCCAGCATCGACTCCTCCATCGCCGAGGCGCGGCCGGTCTCGGCCTGGAAGGCCTCGTCGACATAGACGTGGCAGGTCGCGCAGGCGCAGGCGCCGCCGCAGTCGGCGTCGATCCCAGGCACATTGTTCCGGATCGCGCCTTCCATGACGGACAGGCCGTTCTTGACCTCGACGGTGTGCTCGCGCCCGTCGTGCTCGATGTAGGTGATCTTCGCCATCAGGCCTCAAGTAGCGTCAGCGGCAGGGTCGCGAAACCCTTACGCCGACGCCTTCTCTTTCTTGCGGCTCGGCGAGACCATCAGCTTCTTGGTCTCGGCGATGGCCTTGGCCGGGTTCAGACCCTTGGGGCAGACCTGGGCGCAGTTCATGATGGTGTGGCAGCGGTAGAGCTTGAACGGGTCCTCGAGGTCGTCCAGGCGCTTGTCCGTCGCGTCATCGCGGCTGTCGGCGATCCAGCGATAGGACTGCAGCAGGGCGGCCGGGCCAATGTACTCTTCCTGGTTCCACCAGTAGCTGGGGCAGGAGGTCGAACAGCAGGCGCACAGGATGCATTCGTACAGGCCGTCCAGCTTGGCGCGGTCTTCCGGCGACTGCAGGCGCTCCTTCTCCGGGTCCGGCTCGTCGGACTGGAGGTAGGGCTGAATCGAGTCGTACTGGGCGTAGAACAGGCTCAGGTCGGTCACCAGGTCCTTGACCACCGGCTGGTGGGGCAGGGGGGCGATCGAGATGGTGTTGGACGAGCACTCGTCCATGCCCTTGGTGCAGGCCAGGGCGTTGCGGCCGTCGATGGTCATCGAGCACGAGCCGCAGATGCCTTCGCGGCACGACCGGCGGAAGGCCAGGGTCGGGTCGATCTCGTTCTTGATGTGGATCAGGGCGTCCAGCAGCATCGGGCCGTGATCGTCGGCCGAGACCTCATAGACGTCCCAGCGCGGATCGGCGTCGACCTCGGGGTCGTAGCGGTAGACCTTGTAGGTCTTGACGTTCTTGGCGCCGGCGGGGGCCTTGTGGACCTTGCCGGTGGTGGGCTTGGAGCCGCGGGGAAGAGCCAGCTGGACCATTAGTACACCCGCGCCTTGGGTTCGATGTAGGCGATGTCCTTGGACATCGGCTCCTTGTGCACTGGACGATAGTCGATCGTCACCTGCTCGCCCGGACGTTTCCAGGCCAGGGTGTGCTTCATCCAGGTCTTGTCGTCGCGATCCGGGTAGTCCTCACGGGCGTGGGCGCCGCGCGATTCCGTGCGGTTCAGGGCGCCCTCGATGGTGACCATCGCCTGATCGATCAGGTTGTCATACTCGAGGGTCTCGACCAGGTCGGTGTTCCAGATCAGGCCGCGATCGGTGGTCTTGATGTCCGCGCCCCGGGCGTGGATGTCGCGCAGTTTGGCGACGCCCTCTTCCAGCGTCTTGCCGGTGCGGAACACCGCGGCGTCCGATTGCATGGCGCGCTGCATCTCGATGCGCAGCTTGGCGGTCGGGGTCGAACCGTCGGCGAAGCGGAAGCGGTCTAGGCGGGCCAGGTGGCCGTCGGTGCTGGCGGCGGGCGCGTCCGGAACCTTGGACGCCTTGTCCACCACCTCGCCGGTGCGCAGGCCGGCGGCGCGGCCGAACACGACCAGGTCGGTCAGGGAGTTGGAGCCCAGGCGGTTGGCGCCGTGCACCGAAACGCAGGCCGCCTCGCCTACGGCCATCAGGCCGGGAACGATGCTGTCCGGGTTGCCGTCCCGCAGGGTCAGGACCTCGCCGTGATAGTTCGTCGGGATGCCGCCCATGTTGTAGTGGACGGTCGGCAGGACCGGGATCGGCTCCTTGGTCACGTCGACGCCGGCGAAGATCTTGGCGCTTTCCGAGATGCCCGGCAGGCGCTCGTGCAGGATGGCCGGATCCAGGTGGTCCAGGTGCAGGAAGATGTGGTCCTTGTTCGGACCCACGCCGCGGCCTTCACGGATCTCGATGGTCATGGAGCGCGAAACCATGTCGCGCGGGGCCAGATCCTTCACGGTGGGCGCATAGCGCTCCATGAAGCGCTCGCCTTCCGAGTTGGTCAGGTAGCCGCCCTCGCCGCGCGCGCCTTCGGTGATCAGGCAGCCGGCGCCGTAGATGCCGGTCGGGTGGAACTGCACGAACTCCATGTCCTGCAGCGGCAGGCCGGCGCGCAGCACCATGGCGTTGCCGTCGCCGGTGCAGGTGTGGGCCGAGGTGGCCGAGAAGTAGGCGCGGCCGTAACCGCCGGTGGCCAGGATCACCATCTTGGCGCGGAAGCGGTGCAGGGTGCCGTCATCCAGCTTCAGCGCCGTCAGGCCGGTGCAGACGCCGTCCTGCATGATCAGGTCCAGGCCGAAATACTCGACGAAGAACTCCACCTCGCGGCGGACCGACTGGCCGTACAGGGTGTGCAGGATGGCGTGGCCGGTGCGGTCGGCGGCGGCGCAGGTGCGCTGCACCGGGCCCTCGCCGAAATTGCGGGTCATGCCGCCGAAGGCGCGCTGGTAGATCTTGCCTTCATCCGTCCGGCTGAAGGGCACGCCCCAGTGTTCCAGCTCGTAGACGGCCTTGGGCGCGTTACGGACCAGATATTCGATGGCGTCCTGGTCGCCCAGCCAGTCCGACCCCTTGACGGTGTCGTACATGTGCCATTGCCAGCTGTCCTCGCCCATGTTGCCGAGCGAGGCGGAGATGCCGCCCTGGGCCGCGACGGTGTGCGAGCGGGTCGGGAAGACCTTGGTCACGCAGGCGACCTTCAGCCCCTGCTGCGCGGCGCCCAGAGCGGCGCGGAGGCCCGAGCCCCCGGCGCCCAGCACCACGACGTCATATTCGTGATCGACGAATTCGTAAGCGGCCACCGATCAGGCTCCGATACCGGCCGGGAGCGGGGCCGAGCCCAGCGCCAGACGCACGATGAGGAAGACGCTGACGGCCGCCAGCGTGAGGAAGACGAGGTTCAGACCGCCGATGGCCAGGGTCTTGGCGACCGGGGCGTGGATGTAGTCCTCGATGATCACCTTCCAGGCCAGGCTGACGAAGGTGAAGAAGGCCACCGTCGTGACGATCAGCAGGCCGGCGTTCAGCGGGCTGGCGAACCAGGCCAGAACACCCTCATAGCCGGCGTCCGACAGGGTGAAGCCGGTCGAGGCGATCCACACGCCCAGCGGCATCAGCAGCGCCAGGGCGACGCGCTCGATGGTCCATTCGCCGGCGCCGTGGCGCTCGGAAATCTTGACGTTGTTACGGAACTTTGCCGGACCGCTCACAGCGAAACCCTCCCCGTGGCGAACAGGACGACCCAGAACAGCACCGCCAGCGGGATCGGGCCCCAGACCGCGATGTTCGACAGCAGGTTGGCCGACTTCAGCGTCAGGCCGTTGCCGGTGTCGTTGAACAGGTGGCGAGAGCCGTTCAGCACGAAGGAGAACAGCACCACCGTCAGGCCGAAGCCGATGAACAGGCCGAACGGTGAGGTGGCGAAGGTCCGCGCGGTGGCGAAGGCGTCGGGCCCGAAGGCGACGGCGGCCAGCCAGCCAATGGCGATCACCGCGCCGACGCTGATCGCGCCGATGGTGACCCGGAACAGGATCGAGGCCGTCATGGTGACGTGCCAGCGCCAGATCTGAAGGTGCGGGGACAGCGGCCGGACGCGGCCATTGGGCTGGCGCACGAAACGGCCGGTGCGATCGGCGGCCGGATCGTTGGAGGCGTCGCCCGGCAGAGGGGAGCTCGACATATTGCGAATGGTTCTCAAAAACCTGAGCGAAATCAGGCGCTCGAAATCGGTGAACAGGCTTTAGTCAGCGGCGGCGGGAGGGTCAACGCGGCCAAGGTCGAGTTGCGGCTCGCAGATGCGTGATCGGGGTGTGCGCCGCACATCACGATTTCGCGTGTGGCGCTTCTGCACTAGGCGCGGCGGCCTTCGCACGGCAGCTTTCGATCCATGTCGGGGTTCATCGTTCTCGCTTTCGCGGGCGCGCTGCTGCAGCAGTCCGCGCCGCATCCGTCCACGCAGACGCTCTATGCGGCGCCGGCGATCCGGCCGTTCGAGCCCGCCTCGGACTTCGGCCGCGAGACGGCCCAGGGCGACGGCGAGACCGAGGCCCATCGCCGCCCGCTGGAGGCGCCGGTCGCGGTCGAGGCCTACGTCCGCTCCTATGAGTATTCGCCGGGCGATACCGAGACGGCCTACGACCAGGGCGTGGCCTCGGCGGAAATCCGGGTCGACCAGAGCGCCGGTCCGATGGACGGCACCTGGCGCGTGTCAGACGAGCACGGCCAGACCCTGTTCGGCCTGGTCCTGGACGACGACGGGCGCGGCCCGGTCGAGGGCGGCTGGCGCGGCGGCTCCAGCGCGGGCGCCGCGACGGTGGACGGCCGGACGGTGACGCTGGAAGGCCTGGGCGCTTTGGCGCTGGAGCCCGCCGGTCACGGCTGGCGCGGAACCCTGACTGAGGGCGATCGCACCCGGACGGTGACGGTCAGCCGGCCTGGCTGAGCCTGAGCCGCGACACGGCGGCTTGCAGCCCTGAAGCGCCATAGGGGACCGCCGGTCCCCGGCCCCAGACCGGATCGGGCCACAGGGCGTCGTCGTGACGGCGGCCGACCACATGCACATGCAGTTGCGCCGTGACATTGCCGATGGCGCCGACGTTCAGCTTCTCGACCGGCTGCCCCGCGGCCTGACCCAGCAGCCGCACCGCCTCGCCCGCCTTCAGGATTTCATCCATCAGGGTGGTGCGCTCGGCCGGGACCAGATCCTCCAGTTCGTGCAGGCCCGCCCGCTTGGGGATCAGGATCAGCCACGGGAAGCGGGCGTCGTCCTGAAGGCGCACCTGGCACAGCGGCCAGTCCAGGGCGATGACGGACCCGGCGTCGAAGGCGGGATCGGCTTTGAAAACAACGGACATGACGCTTCGGTCGCGCGGCGCGGCCGGAGCGTCAAGTCACCTCTCTTGATGGGGTCAGTCCAGGCCGTAGACCACGCAGGCCTGATCGGTCAGTTCGCGGAGCGGCGGTTGCAGCGCCAGCCGGGCAGCCTCGATCTGCTGCTCCGTCGGCGCGGCGGCGCCGCGGGCCATCGGGGCGGGCGGCGGAGGCGGCGGGGGTGGGGGCGCGTAGGCCGGCTCGTACACGGCGTCGGTCGCCATGCTGCCGCCGCCGCCATAGGACGGCCAGCCGGCCAGCACATCGGTCTGGCAGGCGCGGCCCGTCGGGTCGATCACTCGGACCCGACCCAGGCTGGTCGCGGCATTCGAGGCGGCTTCCCGCGCCCGGCGAGCGGCGTCCTTGACGGCCTCGCCCTGGAGCCAGGTTTTCAGCGCGTTCTCCGGCTCCAGATTGAAGGAGACCGGGCTGATGGATGCGGGCTGGGAGGCGACGACGGTGGCGTAGACCCGTTCCAGCACCGCGACGTCGCGGATGGTGATCGAGACCGAGGCGTCGGCCTGATAGCGCTCGATCCGGTCGGCGCGGACGTTGTCGCGCAGGACGCCGTCGGCGTCGCGGTACTGATCATACAGCGGCCGGGTCATGATGGTGGTCTCGACCCGAACCACGTCCGCGCCATAGGCGCCCAGCGCCTGGCTGAGGGCGCGGATCTGGTCGGCGGCCTTGCGCGAGGCCTCGGCGGCGGTGCGGTCGACGGACTGGAAGCTGGCCCCGAAGCCGGCGCGGTTGGCGGGCACCTGGGTCCGTACATAGCCGATCGAGGCGATCACCGGATCGCGCATCCACCAAGGGGCGGGGACATAGCGGTCGCCGATGCTGGCGGGCGGGGTCTGGGCGGCGGCGGTGGTGGGAAGGGCCGAAAGCGGCAAGGCGGCGGCGATCAGGACGGCGGCGGTGAGACGGCGCATGCGAGAACTCCCTGTTTTCCCGAACCTGACCTTTGCCGTGGCCGCGGTAAAGCCGCCGGGGTCGGATCGTCAGGTGGAGTCAGGCTATCCGCGCCATAAAAATAATCTATCGATCAATCACCTATCCAACGATTGACTTTGTGCAGCGCAACCGCCATTTCGCGTCTGCGGCGCCGCTCCCCCGGCGCTCCGGATTTCCA
>Ga0209676_1002066_pt1 | contig 15614 bp, 15 predicted proteins | sample AraplaCvi_mLB_r2_FD_184282 | JGI IMG/M metagenome (GOLD analysis project Ga0209676, IMG submission 184282) | Arabidopsis root microbial communities from North Carolina, USA - plate scrape MF_Cvi_mLB_r2 (SPAdes) (version 2) | ecosystem: Host-associated > Plants > Roots > Endosphere | place: USA...
GCCGTGCGCGTCGCCTCCAACTCCGACGAGGCCATGGCCGCCATCCGCGCGCGCCGGCCCTCCCTGGCCCTGCTCGACATCTGGATGCAGGGCGGGGGCCTGGACGGGTTGGAGCTGCTCGACCTGATCAAGGAGCTGGATCCGGACCTGCCCGTGGTCATGATCTCTGGTCACGGCAATATCGAAACCGCCGTCAGCGCCCTTCAGCGCGGTGCCTATGACTTCATCGAGAAGCCCTTCAAGTCCGACCGTCTGGTGGTCGTGGTCCAGCGCGCGCTGGAAGCGTCGGCGCTGAAGCGCGAGAACCGCCGCCTGCGCGCCCAGGTCGCCGCCCCGACCGGCCTGATCGGCAAGTCGGCCGCCGCCCAGACCCTGCGCTCGACCATCGCCAAGGTCGCCCCGGCCAACAGCCGCGTCCTGATCTCGGGTCCGCCCGGTTCGGGCAAGGAGCTGGTCGCCCGCCAGATCCACGAGGCCAGCGCTCGCGCCCGCGGCGAGTTCGTCGCCATCGCCGCCGCCGGCATGACGCCCGAACGCCTCGATGTCGAACTGTTCGGCGAGGAGGGCGGCGACGGCCGTCCGCGCAAGATCGGCGTGTTCGAACGCGCCCACGGCGGCACCCTGTATCTGGACGACGTCGGCGACATGCCGCGCGAAAGCCAGAGCCGCGTCCTGCGCGTGCTGGTCGAGCAGCGCTTCCGCCGCGTCGGCGGCGAGCAGGACGTCCAGGTCGATGTGCGCGTCGTCACCTCCACCTCGCGCGACCTGAAGACCGAGATCACCGAGGGCCGCTTCCGCGAGGACCTGTTCCACCGCCTGAACGTGGTGCCGATCCGCGTGCCCGCCCTGTCCGAGCGTCGCGAGGACATCCAGGAGCTGGTCGACTACTTCATCGAAAGCCTGGCGACCTCCCAGGGCCTGCCGCGCCGCCGTCTCGGCGACGACGCCATCGCGGTCCTCCAGGTCCACCCCTGGCCGGGCAACGTCCGCCAGCTGCGCAACAACGTCGAGCGGCTGCTGATCCTGGCCACCGGCGACATCAACGATCCCATCGGCGCCGACGCCCTGCCGTCCGAGGCGACCAACGCCGGCTCCACCGGGGCCCTGGGCGCCGAGCGCATCATCGCCCTGCCGCTGCGCGAGGCGCGCGAGGTGTTCGAGCGCGAATATCTGGCCGCGCAGATCATGCGCTTCGGCGGCAACATCAGCCGCACCGCCGCCTTCATCGGCATGGAGCGTTCGGCGCTTCACCGCAAACTGAAGTCGCTGGGCGTCTCGCCGTCGCGCGGCGGCGAGGAAGAGGAAGAAGGGCCCGTCGAGGAATGAGCCGCGTCGCCTACGTCAACGGCCAGTACGTCCCTCACGGCCAGGCCACCATCCATGTCGAGGACCGGGGCTTCCAGTTCGCCGACGGCGTCTATGAGGTCTGGTCGGTCTTCGACGGCCGCCTGGCCGATTTCGACGGCCACATGACCCGCCTGCACCGCAGCCTGACCGAGCTGCGCATCGACATCCCCATGTCGCGCGAGGCCCTGACCCAGGTGCTCAAGGAAACCGTGCGCCGCAACCGCGTCCGCAACGGCATCGTCTATCTGCAGGTCACGCGCGGCACCGCCCGCCGCGACCACCCGTTCCCGCCCCAGGGCACCCCGCCCAGCGTGGTGATCACCTCCAAGTCGATCAGCCCGATGAAGACCGACGCCATCGCCGAAAAGGGCGTGGCCGTGGTCACGACGCCGGACATCCGCTGGGGCCGTTGCGACATCAAGACGGTGGGCCTGCTGGCCAACGTCCTGGCCAAGCAGCAGGCCAAGGACCGGGGCGCCTATGAGGCCTGGATGGTCGACGACATGGGCCTGGTCACCGAGGGCTCCTCGACCAACGCCTGGATCATCGACGAGCACGGCAAGCTGCGCACCCGCGACACCCAGGCCAACATCCTCAAGGGCTGCACCCGCACCACCTTGCTCGACATCCTCAAGGAAGAAGGCATCGAGCTGGAGGAGCGCGCCTTCACCGTCGAGGAAGCCAAGCGCGCCAAGGAAGCCTTCTTCACCGCCGCCGGCGCCTTCGTCATGCCCGCCGTCTCCATCGACGGCGTCAAGATCGGCGACGGCAAGCCGGGTCCGGTCGCCACCCGCCTGCGCGAACTCTACATCGAGCGCGGGACGCGGGACGCGGTCTAGGGCTCAGCGCTGCGGGGGAGTCCTGCCGAGCACGCCGTTCGCGGGGTGTGAGGGCTGGGTGCAGACATCATCCGTCGCGACCACGACGGGCGGGTTGGCCAGGTCGTACTCCTGCAACCGGATGACGTCCTCGCGCGGGAAGCCGACGAAGACCGTGCACGTGGGTGCGCCCGCCCAGCATTGCCGGCTGATCACAGGATAGGTCCGCGGCCGCATGCCGGCCTGTACGCAGACCTTCACCTGCTCGCCGTCCGTCAGCAGGTCAGGCGTCGCGATCGCGGGCAGGGCGACAGTCCCCGGCGGCGGGGAGGCGACGGTCCACTCCGGTGCGCTGCGCGCGCCGGCCAGGCTGAGCATCAGGAGCAGGCCTGCTCCCAGGGCTTTGACGGTCTTCGGCATGGGGTCCCCGCGCGTGCGCGATTGATTCCGCTGGGGCGATTTCAGCTTATGCGCGCATGGGATGCAATCGCTCGGTATCAGGTGGCATTCGCGGTTGCGACCCTCGCTCGGGCCGTTAAGGTGAGGGGACCGGCATCGACCGGTCCCGCGCCGCTCTCCCGGCCGGAGAACAACAAGACCAGGGATAACCTGCCATGTCGCAAGACAAGCGTCAGAACCTTCAGGACACCTTCCTCAACTCGGTCCGCAAGACCAAGACGCCGCTGACCATCTTCCTGGTCAACGGGGTCAAGCTGCAGGGCATCGTGACCTGGTTCGACAACTTCTGTGTGCTGCTGCGCCGCGACGGCCAGTCCCAGCTCGTCTACAAGCACGCCATCTCGACGATCATGCCGTCGGCCCCGGTGCAGCTGTACGAGCCGGACGCCGACGAGGACTGAGCGCCGCTCCATTCTGCTACCGTCATCCCGGCGAAGGCCGGGACCCAGCGGCGCCGCGACGGCGGCGAAACACCGACCTGACGAACAGGCCCGGTTTGAGGACCTGCGTTCCCGACAGCTTCGCGCTAACGCGCGCCGCTGGGTCCCGGCCTTCGCCGGGATGACGATAGCGGGTGGAAGGTGGCCCAGCGGCCTCTGACTTCCTATCTATTCGTCAGCACCGGATCATCCGGCCCTCGGGTCGAGCCCGAGGATGACACCCAAGGAAAAAGACTTCTGACCACCAAACTCATCGACCATTCCGTCCCTCTCATCCGGGCGGTCGTCATCCATCCCGACGGGCGTTCGGACAGCCCGCGCCTCGCCGAAGAGCGTCTTGAGGAAGCCGTGGGCCTAGCCCGCGCGCTGGACCTCGACGTGCGCGCCGAGGAGATCGTCCGCGTCCGCAAGACCACCCCCGCCACCCTGTTCGGCTCCGGCAAGGTCGACGAACTGGCCGCCCTCGTCCGCGCCGCCGAGGCCGAAGCCGTGGTCGTCGATGACGACCTGACCCCGGTCCAGCAGCGCAATCTGGAGAAGGCCTGGGAGTGCAAGGTCATCGACCGCACCGGCCTGATCCTCGAGATCTTCGGCCGCCGCGCCCGCACCAAAGAAGGCCGGCTGCAGGTCGAGCTGGCCCGGCTGGACTATGAGCGCTCGCGCCTGGTCCGCACCTGGACCCACCTTGAGCGTCAACGCGGCGGCACCGGCTCGACCGGCGGCCCCGGCGAAACCCAGATCGAGCTCGACCGCCGCCTGATCGCGGACCGCATCGTCCGCCTGAAGGCCGAACTGGAAGAGGTGCGCCGCACCCGCGGCCTGCATCGCAAGGCCCGTCAGAAGGTCCCGTTCCCGACGGTCGCCCTGGTCGGCTACACCAACGCCGGCAAGTCGACCCTGTTCAACCGGCTGACGGGCTCTGAGGTCTTCGCGAAGGACCTGCTGTTCGCCACCCTGGACACGACCCAGCGCACCATCCGCCTGCCGCAGGGCCGCCCGGCCATCGTCGCCGACACCGTCGGCTTCATCTCCGACCTGCCGCACGAACTGGTCGAAAGCTTCCGCGCCACGCTGGAAGAGGTGGGCGAGGCCGACCTGATCCTGCACGTCCGTGACATCGCCTCGGCCGACAGCGACGCCCAGGCCAAGGATGTCGAGGCGGTGCTGAAGCAGATCCCGATGGTCGAGGGCAAGACCCGCAAGATCCTGGAGGTCTGGAACAAGATCGACCTGCTGGACGAGGAGGCGCGCGAGCCCGTCCTCGGCCAGGCCGAGCGCCTGCGCGCCCAGGGCGAAGCGGTCGCCGTGTCGGCGTGGACCGGGGAGGGGATCGATCCCCTGCGCGAGACCATCGCCGCCCTGATCGACGACGATCCGGAAAGCGCCCTGGTCCTGCAGCCGCATCAGGGCGAGGCCTTGGCCTGGCTCTATGAGAACGGCCGCGTCACGGGCCGCGAGACGGACGACGAGGGCCGCACTCACGTCACCGTCCGTCTGCACCCGTCGGCGCTGGGGCGGTACGAGCGGATGTTCGGCTAGGCCACGTCCGTTTTCGCCGCATCCGCATGCCATACTGGGCGCTCGGGTGATTCAGGCTTGGAGATGGACGGAACGTGCAATCGTCGGGGTGTGAAATAACAATGGGTTATGAGCAGGTTTCACACTGTTCACACTCATCACACCCGGTTTTTCCGTCGGTGCGGAACGCCTGCCCGTGCATCTGATCGAAACCAGCCTCCTGCTTCTTCTGGCCGTGGTGGTGTCGGGCTCGATCGCCCGCATCACCCGCATCGCCCTGCCTCTGGTCCAGATCGCCCTGGGCGCCGGGGTGGTGCTGGTCACCGGCCGGGCGGTGGATCTCGAGCCGGACATCTTCTTCCTGCTCTTCCTGCCGCCCCTGCTGTTCCTCGACGGCTGGCGCATTCCCAAGGAGACCCTGGTCCGCGACCGGGCCATCATTCTGGAGCTGGCGCTGGGGCTGGTCATCTTCACCGTCGTCGGCCTCGGCTTCCTGCTGTGGTGGATGATCCCGGAGATGCCGCTGGCGGTGGCCTTCGCCCTGGCCGCCATCCTGTCGCCGACCGATCCCATCGCGGTCCAGGCCATCGCCGCCCGCGCCCCGATCCCCAAGCGGCTGATGCACATCCTGGAGGGCGAGTCCCTCCTGAACGACGCCACCGGCCTGACCGCCATGCGGCTGGCCATCGTCGCCGCCTCGACCGGGACCTTCGTCCTGACCCAGGCCCTGACCAGCTTCGCCTGGCTGGCCCTCGCGGGCGTCGCCTCCGGCGTCGCGGTCACCCTGGTCATCAGCACCGTGAAGGGCTGGATCAGCCGCCGCTGGGGCGAGGACGTCGGCGCCCAGATCCTGATCAGCCTGCTGATCCCCTTCGCCGCCTATCTGGTGGCCGAAGAGCTCCATGCCTCCGGCATCCTCGCCGCCGTCGCTGCCGGCGTGACCATGAGCTTCACCGAGCGGGGCGGCGCCTCGGGCCAGTCCCTGGCCATGACCCGCATCCGCCGCGCGGTCGTCTGGGACACCGTCCAGTTCGTGGCCAACGGCATCATCTTCGTCATCCTGGGCGAGCAGATGCCGTCCATCCTGTCGCGTGCCGCCGAGGTGGTGGCGGGCACCAGCCGACCCGAGGTCTGGTGGCTGGCGGTCTATGTCTTCGCCATCGTCGCCGCCCTGGCCGCCCTGCGCTTCATCTGGGTGTGGACGTCCCTGCGCCTGACCCTGTTCCGCAAGCGCCACAAGGGCCCGACGCCCAAGGTCGGCCTGCGCCTGACCGCCGTCATGTCGCTGGCGGGGGTGCGCGGGGCCATCACCCTGGCGGGCATCCTGACGGTGCCCTTCACCCTCGACGACGGCACGCCCATGCCCGCGCGGACCATGGCCATCTTCCTCGCCGCCGGGGTGATCATCGTCTCCCTGGTCGTCGCCACGGTGGCCCTGCCGAAACTGCTCAAGAACATCGAGCTGCCGCCCGAGCCCTCGCACGCCCATGAGGAAGATCAGGGCCGCATCGCCGCCGCCGCGGCCGCCCTGCGCGCCATCGAGGACGCCTCGCACGACATGGCCGAAGGCAAGCCCAACCCCGACCTTTACTCCGACATCGCCAGCCGCCTGATGGGCTTCTATCGCGAGCGGATCGAAAGCCGCACCCGCACCGACGCCGACGACATCGACGCCGTCCGGCTCGCGGACTCAATCGAACGGCAGCTCCGCCTTGTCGGCCTCGCCGCCGAACGCGACGAACTGGGCCGCATGGCCCGGGCGCGCCTGATCGACGAGGCGACCGCCAAGCGCCTGATCCGCGAGATCGACCTGCAGGAGCTGCGCTACACCTAGGGTTGGTAGGGGATCAGGGGGGTGTCTCCCCTCAGGTAGAGCGGATGCTTGGGGCTCCCGTCCCCGTTGGTCCCGAAGGACCACAGGGTCACCCCGTCCTCCCGCAGGGCCTCGATCAGGGCCTTGCCCGCCGGGACCAGCGCCTTGTTCAGCTTGCCGTGGCACAGCACCACTAGCCCGGCCCCCCGGGCCGCCTCGCGGATGGCGGGCAGGTTCGCGGGCGAGGAGGCCTCGATGCCGGGCTCCAGCAGCATCTTGGGGTGGGTGGCCCGGTAGTCCCCGACGTTGGCCTTGACCATGGCGTCGAACCCCTCCCGCTGGGCGAAGGTCCACTCCCGGGCGCAGGTCGGGTCGTTGACGCTGGCGTCCGCCGTCGAGGGGTTCATGCCGATGAAGAGGACGTACCGCTCCGGGAAGACCGGCCCCAGCCACCGCCGCATCAGCTGGCGGTAGCGGCCATCAGCGCTGAAGGTCGCGTCGCCGTTCACGCCCGGCATCAGCGCCAGCCGGACCTTGCCGCCGGGATCGTGCTGGTCGGCGCTCATGCCCGCTCCGCGACCTTGGCCGCGTCCCACAGGCTGTCCATCTCGGCCAGGTCCGACTGCGCCGGCGTCCGCCCGTCCTTGGCCAGCTCGGCCTCGATGAAGGCGAAGCGGCGGACGAATTTGGCGTTACAGCCCCGCAGGGCGTCCTCGGGCTCGACCCCCAGCTTGCGGGCCAGGTTGGCGACGACGAACAGCAGGTCCCCGACCTCGCCCCGCGCCTTGTCCAGGTCCCCGGCGGCGATCTCGGCCCGCAGCTCGGCGACCTCCTCGTCCAGCTTGTCGAACACCTCGTCGGTCGAGGGCCAGTCGAAGCCCACACGGGCCGCCCGCTTGGTCAGCTTGGCGGCGCGGGCCAGGGCGGGCAGGCCCGCCGGCACGTCGTCCAGCACGCCGTGCTGCGCCTTGGACGCCCGCTCGGCCGCCTTGATGTCCTCCCAGCGGGCCTTCTGCGCCACGCCGTCCGGCTTGGCCGCCTCGTCACCGAAGACATGCGGGTGCCGCCGTTCCAGCTTGTCGGCGATGGCGTTGGCGACGTCGTCGAAGACGAACAGGCCCTGCTCCTCGGCCATCCGGGCGTGGAAGACGACCTGGAACAGCAGGTCGCCCAGCTCGGACTTCAGGTCGTCCATGTCCCCGCGCTCGATGGCGTCGGCGACCTCATAGGCCTCCTCCAGCGTGTAGGGGGCGATGGTCTCGAAGGTCTGCTCCACGTCCCACGGGCAGCCGCCCACGGGGGCGCGCAGCCGGGCCATGATGCCATTCAGGCGGTCGATCGGCGTGGTCATGCGGGCGGCGAAGCCCCGGCGGCGTCGCGCTCATCCAGCGCCCGGCGGATGTCGTTGTGCCGCTGCGCCGTCAGGGGATAGCCCTTCAGCACCCAGGCCGACGCCGCCATCAGCAGGGCGGGGACCAGGACGAAGAGGACCTGCAGGGTGATCAGCGACATCTCGCTATTGCCGCCCGGCCCCGGCAAGGCGCGGAAGCCGACGAACTGCAGGATCAGATAGGGGACCAGGGCGACGACGTGGCCGATCTTGGTCGTCGCCGACAGGATGGACAGCATCAGCCCGGTCCGGTCCACGCCGGTCTCAAAGCGCTCCTCGTCGCCCGCGTCCGCCATCATGGCGCGGGTCAGGAACAGGCCGGCCGCATAGGGCAGACCGGCGATGAACATGACGACGGCGGTCAGGACGAAGTTGTGCCCCGGCGCCAGCGTCGCCCCGAGATAGAGGACGGCCGACGAAATCCCGGCGATGGCCAGGCCGCGATCCTTGCCGACCCGCGTCGCCAGCCACGCCCAGAATGGCGCCCCGCACAGGCCGCCGATGAAGTAGAGGACCATGAGCGGTCCGGCCTGGGCATGGTCGTAGCCCTTGATCTGGCCGAAGAAGAAGAACAGCAGCGAACCGGTGATCCCCGGCGCGATGCCCAGCAGCAGGTCCGCGAACAGCAGCTTGCGCACGACCGGCTTCTTGAACAGCGACACATAGGCGCCGAGGCTGCCGTGCGGCTGGCCTCCACTGTTCGTGGGTTCGGGAACGGCCAGCAGCGCCAGACCCACGGTCACCGGCAGGGCGATGACGATGGCCCAGCCCATGATCCGTACGCCGTCGGCATAGTTTCCGATGCCGGTCTTCTCCACGACCGTGGGCAGGATCAGGATCAGCACCACGCCGATGATGTTGAAGACCTGCCACCAGCCATAGACGCGGCTGCGTTGATCGTATTCGGGGGCCAGGACGGCGGCCCAGCCCAGCTGGCTCAGCGTGCCGATCGAGAAGCCGAGATACAGGACCAGCAGCCAGGCGAAGAGGAAGACCGGGCCCGCGCCCGGCTGGACGGCGACGAACATCATATAGGCCGCCAGCATCAGGATCGGCGTCGCCAGCACCAGCCACGGGCGGTAGCGCCCGAACTGGCTCTTGGTCCGGTCCATGGCCCAGCCGATGAAGGGGTCGAAGGTGATGTCGATCAGGCGCACGATCATGAACATCGCGGCCACGGTCCCCAGCTCCAGTCCCACGAAGGTGGCGTAGAAGTCCGGCAGGGTGACCGGCAGGGCCACGCCGAAGGCCGCCAGCGGCAGGCAGACGGTCGAGAAGGCGGCCAGCACCGCATTGGAGCGGCGAGCCGGAGGAGGCGGTGCGACGTCGGTCATGGACGGGTCCGGAGCGACGGTCCCGAGTCGGCCGTCGCCGCCACCATGCCCCAGCGCGGAGCGCGGGCGAAGAGGCCTTGCCGGGGACATGATCTCCGGGCCACCATCCCCGCATGATCCGGGGCGCCTTCCTGTCGAGACTCGCCGCCTGCGCGGCCCTGCTGGCGGGGCTGTGTCTGGCCGGCACCGCCTCGGCCCAGTCGCGCGACGGCTGCGACGCCGATCCGGTGGAGTGGGGCGGCCCGGCCTTCGCCAACGCGGTCTCCTTCCAGCGCATGGAATGGGCCCCGTTCAGCGCCACCGAGTTCGGCTGGGAGACCTATCTGCCCCTAATCCAGAAGGAGATCGGCACCGACTGCGCCCCGGCCACGCCGCGCTTCGCCCGCGCCCTGGCCGAGTTCCAGTACAGCCACGGCCTGCCGCCCACCGGCTGGTTCGACGCGGTCACCTTCCAGGTCTTCCGCGGCGTCTGGCAGGAGCGGCGGCCCTTCATCATGGCCCGGGTGCGCGAACAGCCCTGTCCCGATCCGCCGCCGCTGTACCAGCTCGGCTATCTGGTCGAGTCCGAGGAGCACGCCGACCGCCTGACCCGCCTGCTGCGCCGCGACGTGCTGGACGCCTATCGCGAACTGGTCGCCGCCGCCCGCGCCGAGGTGCCCGAGGTGGCGAACGATCCGGAACTGCTGCAGATCTTCTCCGGCTTCCGCGATCCCGAGGCCGACGCCGCCCGCTGCGCCCAGCAGGGCAATTGCGACGGCCTGCGCCGCGCCGCCTGCTCGCCGCACCGGACGGGCACGGCGGTCGATCTCTACGTCGGCCAGATCGCGGGCCTGGGCGTGGACAACACCTCGGCGGTCAGCCGCCTGCACATGACACGAAGCCCGACCTATCGCTGGCTGGTCAAGAACGCCGGGCGCTTCGGCTTCGTCCCTTACGTCTACGAACCCTGGCATTGGGAGTGGGTCAGCCCGACCGGCGGCTATGTCGGCGCGCCCCCGCCGACCTGATGCGGCCGCTGACGCCCGGCGAGATCGACCTGGCGCGCGAAGCCTTCGGCGACAGCCTGGACTACGCCGCCATCCGTCTGCTGCCGTCGCCCTGGCCGTTCGACCGCGCCTTCGTGCCGGGCCGCTGGTTCGGGCTGAGCTGGATCGTCTGGCCCAGGGCGTCGCTACCGAAGGACGTGTCCGAGGCTCCGCTGAAGGCGCAATCGACCTTCATCCATGAGCTGACGCACGTCTGGCAGGCGCAACTGGGCGTGAACCTGCTGACCGGCAAGCTGAGGGCAGGGGACAGCCGCGCCAGCTACGCCTACCCGGTCGCGGCCGACTGCGACTGGGACCGTCTGAACATCGAGCAGCAGGCGATGGTGGTCGAGCACCGCTTCCGCTTGTCGCGCGGACTGAACGTCCCCGCCGACAAGGCGTTCTACGACCGGGTCTGTCCGATCAATCGTCCCTGAAAAGCTTTTCCGCGCGCAGGGCCCTTGCGTCCGGTCGCTGTCCATCCGAAATAAGCACCGCGACTGTTACGTATAACCCTCAGGAGACTGTCATGGCCCGCGTTCTGGTTCTCTATCACTCCACCTACGGCCACATCGAAGCCATGGCCGAAGCCGTCGCCGATGGCGCGCGGTCTGTCGAAGGCACGGTCGTCGATATCAAGCGCGTGCCGGAGCTGGTGCCGGAAGAGCTGGCCAAACAGAGCGGCTACAAGCTGGATCAGGGTGCGCCGATCGCGGTCCCGACCGACCTGGAGAACTACGACGCCGTCATCGTCGGCGCCGGCACCCGCTACGGTACGGCCGCCTCGCAGATGCGCAACTTCTGGGACCAGACCGGCGGCGTCTGGATGAAGGGCGCCCTGGTCGGCAAGGTCGGCGCGGCCTTCACCTCGACCGCGACCCAGCACGGCGGTCAGGAGACGACCCTGATCGGCCTGATCCAGACCCTGCTGCACCACGGCATGATCATCGCGGGCCTGCCCTATGCCTGGAGCGGCCAACAGACGATGGACGAGATCACCGGCGGCTCGCCCTACGGCGCCTCGACCATCACCGGCGGGACCGGCGCGCGCATGCCCAGCGACAATGAGCTGGACGGCGCCCGCTTCCAGGGCCGCTACGTCGCCGAGACGGCGAAGAAGCTGGTCGGCTGATCATGCGGCAACCGGCGATCTTCTTCGGTCACGGCTCCCCGATGAACGCGCTGGGCGGTCCCTATGCGGACGCCTGGCGCGCACTGGGCGAAGCGGTGGGCAAGCCGAAGGGCGTGGTCATGATCTCGGCCCACTGGGAGACCGGCGGGCTGGGCGTGACGGCGCAGGACGCGCCGGAAACCATCCATGATTTCGGCGGCTTCCCGGCAGAACTGCATGCGATGCAGTATCCCGCGCCGGGGTCGCCGGCGCTGGCCGCGGGGGTGTCGGAACTGACCGGCGCGATCCAGACGACCCAGTGGGGCTTGGATCACGGAACGTGGTCGGTGCTGGCCCACGTCTGGCCCGAGGCCGATGTGCCGGTCGTGCAGCTGTCGCTGAACCGGCAGCTGGACGCGCGGGGCCACTATGAGCTGGCCAAGCGCCTGGCGCCGCTGCGGGACGAGGGGATCGTGATCGCCGGCTCGGGCGACTTCGTGCACAACCTGCGCACCTGGAAGCGCGGCGGCGGGGAGCCCTACGACTGGGCGAGCCATTTCAACGAGGCGGTGAAGTCGGCCTTCAAGCGGGGCGACGACGACGCCCTGATCGACTGGGTCGGCCTGGCCGAGGACGCCCAGCTGAGCGTGCCGACCGACGAACACTATCTGCCGCTGCTCTACATCGCCGCCCAGCGCCAGCCGGGCGACGATGTGAGCTTCTTCAATGACGTCATCGAGGGCGGTTCGATCTCGATGACGGGTGTCAGGATCGGCTGATCAACCGCGCTTCATGGCGGCGTCGATCGACCACGGACCGGGGCCCGCGGCGACGAAGTACAGCCAGACGAAGCAGTACAGGGCGATGGTCTCGCCGCCGTTGATGATCGGGAACGCGCCCTGGGCCGCGTGAACCATCCAGTAGCCGACGGCGCAGAAGCCGGCGGCGAGGAAGGCGACCGGCCGGGTGAACAGGCCGAGCACCAGCAGGATGCCGAACACCAGCTCCAGCGGGCCCGAGAGGCCGGCCAGGCTGAGGCCCGGGGCAGGCACGCCCTCGACCGCCGGGAAACCCAGCACCTTGGCGGTGCCGTGGCACAGGAACAGAAGTCCGGCGACGATGCGCAGCACGCTGAGAAGCTGCGGCTGGTAGGCGGAGAAGCGACTGAACATGGAACCCTCCCTTGTTGTTGGAGGGGCACTGTGAGGCGGAGTCGGCCCGCCGCACAACGTCGCCGTTAGGCTGCCTTGTCGAGCTCGACCATCTGCTGGATGGCGACGTAGTCGGTCTTGCCCGTGCCGAGCACCGGCACCTCGCCCACGCGCATGATCTTCTTGGGCACCGCCAGCTCGGGCGCGCCGTGCTCGCGGGCCCATTCGGCCAGGCGGGAGACGTCGGCGTCCTTGCGGTCGGTCACCAGCACCAGCTTCTCGCCCTTGCGGCTGTCGGGGATGGAGACGACCGCGTGGCGGGCCTCCGGCCAGACGGCGCTGGCCAGGCCCTCGACGGCGGTCAGGGAGACCATCTCGCCGCCGATCTTGGCGAAGCGCTTCACCCGACCGAGGATCTCGATATAGCCCTCGTCATCGAGGGCCACGATGTCGCCGGTGTCGTGCCAGCCGTCCTTGAGCGGCTCGATGGCGCGCGGGTCGTCGGCGGACAGATAGCCTTCCATGACGTTGGGGCCGCGCAGATACAGGCGGCCGCCCTCAGTGATGCCGGGCACGTCCTCCAGCTTCCACTCCATGCCGGGCAGGATCTGGCCGACCGAGCCGGGGCGGTTACGCTCCGGATGGTTCACGGCCACCACCGGCGCGGCTTCGGTCGCGCCGTAGCCTTCCAGCAGCTTCAGGCCGTGGAAGCGGGTGTTGAACAGGTGATGGGTCTCGTCGCGCACGCGCTCGGCGCCGGCGACCACGAACTCCAGGGTCGAGAAGTCGTCCGGCCCGGCCACCCGGGCGTACTGGTTCAGGAAGGTGTCGGTCGCGAACAGGATCGACGCCTTCACCTGCGGCAGCAGTTCGACGATCTGCTTGGCGTGCAGCGGGGAGGGGTACTGGAAGGCCTTCATGCCCTGCAGCAGGGGCAGCAGCACACCGCCGGTCAGGCCGAAGCAGTGGAAGGTCGGCAGCGGGTTGAACATCACCCACTCCGGCTTCAGATGGATGTGCTGGGCCACCTGACGGCAGTTGGCGACCAGGTTCCACTGGCTCAGCACCACGCCCTTGGGCGCGCCGAAGCTGCCGGAGGTGAACAGCACCACGCCGGGCGAATGCGGATCGGCCTTGGCGGCGAAGCGGCGGGGCATCATGCCCGCCATCAGGCCGTACAGCTTGTCCTGCAGGCCGATGGTGGCGCGGACGTCGTCCAGCCAGACGATCTCGGCCACGGTCTCGATGTCGGCGATCAGGTCTTCCAGCTTGGCCTGCTGGATGAAGCGCTTGGCGGTCAGGACCTTCTTCACGCCAGCGGCGGCCAGGGCCGCCTTGATGTTCCGCTCGCCGGCCGTGAAGTTGATCATCACCGGCACCCGCCCGTGGGCGTGCAGGCCGTAGAAGGTCACGACCACGCCCATGCTGGACGGCAGCAGGATGCCGACGCGCTCTTCCGGCTCGGTCATGGCCGCGATCTTGCGGCCCAGCACGAAGGCGGCGCGGATCAGGCCCGTGTAGGTGAGCGGCTTGCGATCCTGGTCCTCCAGGATCTCCTTGTCGCCATAGGTCTCACGCGCGGCGATCAGGGCGTCGAAAATGCTCTCTTCGCCGACCTTGGCTTCCAGCGGTACGCGCAAAACTCATCCTCCGTCGACGCGTTGTGCCCGCGCCCGTGCTTTGAGCGGGCGAAACTAGAGCGCGGCGTTCACCTTGAAAAGATGCGTTACCTTGCGTGAGGTTCCGCCGTGCCTTGCCATCGCCGCACGGAAAGACGACATACCGCCTTCAAGCCCCCGGAGCCCGAGCCCCCGCCTTGGTCACCCTGATCGACACGCTGAAGAAGACGCCTGGCGAACTGCGTCACCCGGAAAAGCAGAACCGCCCGGAAACCGCGGTGCTGAAAAAGCCGGACTGGCTGCGCGTGAAGGCGCCCGGATCGGGCCAGTACAACGCCACGAAAGAGATCGTCCGCTCCAAGGGACTGGTGACCGTCTGCGAAGAGGCCGGCTGCCCGAACATCGGCGAGTGCTGGAGCCAGAAGCACGCCACCCTGATGATCATGGGCGACACCTGCACGCGGGCCTGCGCCTTCTGCAACGTGAAGACCGGCCTGCCGCAGCCGCTGGACCGGGAAGAGCCCGGCAAGGTCGGCCTCGCCGTCCAGCAGCTGGGCCTGAACCACGTCGTGATCACCTCGGTGGACCGCGATGACGTGTCCGACGGCGGCGCCGCCCACTTCGCCGAGGTGGTGCGCCAGATCCGTATCCAGGCCCCGAACACCACCATCGAGATCCTGACGCCCGACTTCCTGCGCAAGGACGGGGCGGCGGCGGTGATGATCGACGCCAAGCCGGACGTCTTCAATCACAACCTGGAAACCGTGCCGCGCCTGTATCTGAAGATCCGGCCGGGCGCCCGCTACTTCCACAGCCTGCGCCTGCTGCAGATGGTCAAGGAGCGCGACCCCAACCAGTTCACCAAGTCCGGCATCATGGTCGGTCTGGGCGAGACCAAGGAAGAGGTCATGCAGGTGATGGACGACATGCGGTCCGCCGGCGTCGACTTCATCACCATCGGCCAGTACCTGCAGCCGACCCGCAAGCACGCGGCCATCGAGCGCTTCGTCACGCCGGAAGAGTTCAAGGCCTATGAGGCCATCGCCCGCGCCAAGGGCTTCCTGATGGTGTCGGCCAGCCCGCTGACCCGCAGTTCGCACCACGCCGGCGACGACTTCGCCCGCCTGAAGGCCGCGCGTCTGGCCCAGACCGGACGCTGAGCCCCGCTTGGCCGTCCACCGCGTCACGAAAATCCTGCCCTATCAACCGGATCAGCTGGCCGAGCTGGTGGCGGACGTGAAGGCCTATCCGGACTTCGTGAAGTGGGTGACAGGGATGCGGACCTGGAACCGGCGCGAGGAGCGCCCGGGCGTCTGCGTCGAGGACGCGGAGGCCTCGGTCGGCTTCTCTTTCCTGACCGAGAAATTCTCGACCTGGGTGCGGCATGACAAGAACAGGCCGTTGGTCGAGGTCGGCCTGCTGCGCGGTCCGTTCCGGCACCTGAAGAACCGTTGGGAGTTCTTCCCGGACCCCAAGGGAACCCGGGTGGAATTCATGATCGACTTCGCCTTCCGCTCGCCGCTGCTGAACGGGATGCTGCAGGCCAATTTCGACCGCGCGGTCTCGGCCCTGATGTCCAGCTTCGAGAC
>Ga0209676_1002068_pt1 | contig 15601 bp, 12 predicted proteins | sample AraplaCvi_mLB_r2_FD_184282 | JGI IMG/M metagenome (GOLD analysis project Ga0209676, IMG submission 184282) | Arabidopsis root microbial communities from North Carolina, USA - plate scrape MF_Cvi_mLB_r2 (SPAdes) (version 2) | ecosystem: Host-associated > Plants > Roots > Endosphere | place: USA...
GGCCGAGATCGAGGGCCTGGTCGGCTACAAGGGCCCGCAGGTCGCCATCCACCGCGACGACCTGGTGCTGGAGGGCGACGCATGACCCTCGCTGAACAGATGCTCGAGAGAGGCCGCCGCGCCCGCGCCGCCGCCGACATCCTCCGCCTGGCCGCGCCCGAGACCCGCACCCGCGCGCTCGAAGCCGCCGCCGACGCCCTGCGCGCCCATGCCGACGCCATCCTCGCCGCCAATGCCGAGGACACCGCCCGCGCCCGCCACAATGGCCTGTCCGAAGCCCTGATCGACCGGCTGGCGCTCAGCCCCGCCCGCCTCGCCGCCGTCGCCGATGCGGTGGCCGAGGTCGCCGCCCTGCCCGATCCCCTGGGCCGCGAGACCGCCCGCTGGACCCGGCCCAACGGCTTGGACATCGCCCGCGTCGCCACCCCCATCGGCGTCCTGGCCATCATCTATGAGAGCCGCCCCAATGTGACGGCGGACGCCGCCGCCCTGTGCCTGCGCTCCGGCAATGTCGCCGTGCTGCGCTGCGGTTCGGACTGTCTCTCCTCCTCGCTGGCCATCCACGCGGCCATGGTCGAGGGGCTGACCTCCGCCGGCCTGCCCTCTGACGCGATCCAGCTGATCGACACCCCCGACCGCGCCGCCGTCGGCGCCCTGCTGACCGGGCTGGAGGGGACCATCGACCTGCTGATCCCGCGCGGCGGCAAGAGCCTGGTCGCCCGGGTCCAGGCCGAGGCGCGCGTGCCCGTGCTCGGCCATCTGGAGGGGGTGAACCACACCTATGTCCACGCCGCCGCCGATCCGGAGATGGCCGAACAGATCGTCCTGAACGCCAAGATGCGCCGTGTCTCGGTCTGCGGCGCCACCGAGACCCTGCTGATCGACCGCGTCTGCGCGCCCGCCCTGCTGCCCCGTCTCGCCAAGGCGCTGGAAACCGCCGGATGCAGCCTGCGTGGCGACGAGGCCAGCCGCGTGCTCGTCCCGTCCATCGCGGCGGCGACCGACGACGACTGGACCACCGAATACCTCGCCCCCATCCTCGCCGTCCGCGTCGTGGACGATCTGGATCAGGCCATCGAGCACATCCGCCGCCACGGCTCGGGCCACACCGAGGCCATCGTTACCGAGGACGCGGACGCCGCCGCCGCCTTCCTCAATGCCGTCGACAGCGCCATCGTCATGTGGAACGCCTCGACCCAGTTCGCGGACGGCGGCGAGTTCGGCTTCGGCGGCGAGATCGGCATCGCCACCTCCCGCCTGCACGCACGCGGTCCCGTCGGGGCGGAGCAACTGACCAGCTACAAATACGTCGTGCGCGGCACGGGCCAAACCCGACCCTAACCGATCGTCAGGTCCAGCGGCCGCGACAGGTGCAGCGTCCCCTTGCCCAGATCCAGCGCCACGCGCCGGTCGGTGAAGGCCTCCATCCCCACCAGGCCGCCCGGGAAGTTCGGCAGCGGCGGCTGGTCGAACACGCCGACATCCACCCGCTGATACAGCTGGTCCGCAAAGGTCACCGTCCGCGCCTCCACGATGGTCGAGCGCATGGACCCGCCCAGCACCAGGCTGACGCCCTCGCGCTGGGGCCGCCCGTCCAGCAGGCCCACGGTCGTCGCCGCCTCGCGGCTCAGGCCCAGCAGGGAGGAGGCGCCGGTGTCCACGATGGCCCGCACCGCCGCCCCCTCCACCGTCAGCTCCGCCACCAGGGCCGTGCCCTGCCGATGCACCGCGGTCTCCAGCAGGTCGGGCGGCCGCACGAAGGCGTCGCGCCGCACCAGCCGCGCGTATCGCCGCTGCGGGTCCAGCGCCAGCACCGCCTCGCCCAGCACGTCCTGTCCCAGGATCAGCGGCGTCTTCAGCCCCTCCTCCGACGCCAGCGGGCCGAGATTGAGAATGCCTGCCCGCAGCCCGCTGACGGTCAGCCCGGGCAGCTCGAGGTCCAGCGAGGTTCCCCGCCCCACCTGCGCCCCGCCGCCGACGCCGTAGGCCACCAGCGGCATGTCGAACAGCGACCGCCCCTCGGCGGGCAGGCCGGCGAAGAAGGTCCGGTCGATCACCGAATACTGGGCGCCGGTGTCGATCAGGGCCAGCACGGTCCGCCCCTCGACCGTCACCCGCACCGTCGGCGTCACCGAGCGCCTCGCATAGGGCAGCCAGGGCGTCGCCCCTTCCGGGCCGAAGACCAGCTTCGGCTTGGGCCACAGCAGGTTGTCGCGCGCCCACCAGGCTCCGCCGGCGACAGCAAGCAGCCCGGCGGCGCGGATCAGGAGGTTGCGGCGGTTCATCCGGGCCAAGATGGCGCGTGCGGCCGGGCGGCGCCAGCGGCGTGAGGTCGCGTCGATGTCGGAAACTGGGGCCTGAGACGACGAACCGGTCGGCGCCCCCCGACGCCGACCGGCCCGCCTGCAGGGCCGGTATCCCCCGTACCCCCGCGAACCCCGGATCCAAGACCTCAGGGTTACCGGGGCGTAAATGGCCTCAGCCTGACACCGTTGTCCATCGCCTTCGCCGTCGGGGCGAGCGAATTACGGCCTAACGGTGTCCGAACGGCACCACCTTGTTCGCCCCGTCATGGCCGATGTCGGCGGCGCCGAGGTAGGCGATGCCCGACCGTTGGCACCAGTAACGGACGATTTCCTCGGCGGTCAGGCCGAAGTCCGGGTCGTTCTCCACGATCTCCGACACCCGGCCCAGCCGGATGCCCGCCACCCGCCGGATCGACGGCTGGGCGGTCAGGTGGAACATCATCCGGTCGATCCGGTACAGGGGCTCGGACACGTCCTCCAGCATCAGCACATGGCCGGTCAGGTCCGGCTCCAGATAGGTGCCGACCAGGGCGTCCAGGATGCTCAGGTTGAAGGCCACCGCCGGGCGCGGGTCCTCGTGCAGCGACGGCTCCCACGACGACGACGCCCCGCTCTTCAGCCAGTTCAGCGCCCGCCAGGCGGTGTCGTCATGGCGCACCGCGTCCGACGCCATCGGCCCGTGCGCCACATGCGGGAAGCCGGCCTTGTAGAGCATGGCCAGAAGGCTCCCGGCGTCGGAATAGCCCAGGTATCGCTTCTTCCGCGCCACATCGGTCAGTCGCGGCAGCACCGCCTCGGCGATCCGGCACGAGCCGTAACCGCCCCGCGCGAACCAGACGGCGTCCAGCCTCGGATCATTGGCGAACTCGACGAAAGCGTTGGCCCGCGTGGCGTCATCGCCGCCGAAATGGCCGTGCTTCTGAAAGACGGCCGGATGGAAGACGATCTTGAACGACTCTTCCGGCACATTGGCCGCGAACCACACCTGGATGGCCTCGCCCCGCGCCTGCGAGAAGCGCGAGCTGGCGTTGACGATGCCGATCTTCATTCGGGAGATGCCGCCTTTAGTGCCTCACCGGCTTCCGCACGGCGCCGGTAGTATTTCGCCACCCATTCCTGGCCGAACCGGACCATGAGATTCGCCCCCCATGCTCCAAAGAACCAAGCTTGGGAGATTCGGAATTCCACGAATGGAAGCAGCCCCCAACTCCATAGAAGGGTGACCAACATGCAGCCGAACGACACGAGGTGAAGGACAAACAGGACATCCGTCACCACCCGGGGCGGCCGAGCTGCGGCAGCGAGCCCATCAGGCGTCACCGGCTTGCCGAACACGATGTCCAGAACACGGCTCACGAAATTAGGCTGGGCGGCAGAGGTCATCGACAACCGTCAGGGAGAACGATGCGAAGCTTAGGCCGGGCGCCGCGTTTCCGAAAGCCGCCTTACCTGATCCGGTCTCTTCCCCTTCCCCGCTTCGCCCTCTACTCAGCCTCTCATGGCGAACGACTACTTCTTCTGCGGCGTGGGCGGCTCGGGCATGCTCCCCCTGGCGATGATCGTGCAGGCGCGCGGCAATCGCATCGAGGGCTCGGACCGGTCCCGCGACCAGGGCCGGACCCCTGAAAAATTCGCCTGGCTGGAAGCCCACGACGTTGCCCTGCACCCTCAGGACGGCTCTGGCGTCACCCGCGCGGACCAGATCGTCATCGCTACCGGCGCGGTCGAGGACACCGTCCCCGACATCGGCGCGGCCAGGGCCGCCGGCGCGACCATCAAGACCCGGCCCCAGCTGCTCAGCGAACTGTTCAACGCCGCCCCGGCCTCCATCGGCGTCGCGGGCACCAGCGGCAAGTCCACCATCACCGGCATGATCGCCTGGATCCTGCACAAGGCCGGCCGCCAGCCCACCGTCATGAACGGCGCGGTGATGAAGAATTTCGCCGACGCCGACCACCCCTTCGCCAGCGCCCTGATCGGCGGCCCCGACCTGTTCGTGTCCGAGGTGGATGAAAGCGACGGCTCCATCGCCCGCTACGACCCGACCGTCGCCGTGGTCTCCAACATCTCGCTGGACCACAAGTCGATGGAGGAGTTGCGCGAGCTGTTCGGCGGGTTCACCGCCCGTTCGACGACCGCCGTCCTCAACCTGGACAACCCCGAGACTGCCGCCCTCGCCCAGACCCTGCCGGCCGACAAGGTCATCACCTTCGCGCTCGGCGAGGAAGCCGCGACCCTGAACGCCCACGACCTGGAGCCCCGCCCAACCGGGATGACCTTCACCCTGACGGAACAGGGCGGACCCAGGCACGCCGTCACCCTCAACGTCCCCGGCGCTCACAACGTCGCCAATGCGCTCGCCGCGCTGGGCGCCGTCAAAGCGCTCGGCGTCCCGCTGGCCGACGCCGCCGAGGCCCTCGAAGCCTTCTCCGGCATCCGCCGCCGCATGGAGGTGGTCGGGACCGCCAACGGCGTGACCGTCATCGACGACTTCGCCCACAACCCGGACAAGATCGCCGCCACCCTCAAGACCTTGCACGCCTTCGACGGCCGCCTGCTGATCCTGTTCCAGCCCCACGGCTTCGGCCCGCTGAAGCTGATGAAAGCCGAGTTCATCGAGACCTTCGTCGGCCTGATGCGCGAGGACGACGTCCTGCTGATGCCCGAGCCCGTCTATTACGGCGGGACCACCGACAAGTCGGTCGGCAGCGAGGACATCGCCTCGGGCGTCCGCGCCGAGGGCCGTAACGCCGAGGCCCTGCCGACCCGCGACGCCTGCGGCGACCGCATCGTCGAACTGGCCCGCCCCGGCGACCGGGTCATCGTCATGGGCGCCCGCGACGACACCCTGTCCGTCTTCGCCGCCGATCTGCTGAAGCGGTTCCAAGCTCCGCTTACGGACTGATATTCAAGAGAATATCTCGAAACATTCACGTACGGCAAAGCTCACATTAAGGGGCGGCGCTTATCCGACTCCCCGTGATCGGGAGTATGCGTGCATGGCCAGAATCGGGGACTTCGCCAGCGGCGCCGAGCCGATCTCCCCGGAGACTCCGGGCGCGCATGTCTTCGAACGGTTCGAGCGCGAGCCCGACACCCTGGCCATCGCCGTCGTCGACGCCGACCACCGCCCCGTCGGCCTGGTCGAGCGCAACGCCTTCACCCTGCGCATGGCCGCCGAGTTCGGCCGCGCCCTCTACGCCCGCCGCCCCGCCTCCAGCTTCATGGACCCGTCGCCGCGCGTGCTCGACGCCGACGCGGACGCCGAGACCCTGTTCGAGAGCATCGACGCCGCCAATCTCGGAGCCCTGCTGAACGGCTTCGTGGTGGTGTGCAAGGGCCGCTACACCGGCGTCGGCGCCGGGGTGCACCTGCTCCAGGCCGGCAGCGCCATTCACCGCAAGCGCGCCCAGGCCATGAGCGTCCTGGCCCGCGACCTGGCCCGCGCCGAGCAGGAGGCCCGCACATCCAGCCGCGCCAAGTCCGAGTTCCTGGCCGTCATGAGCCACGAGATCCGCACGCCCCTGAACGGCGTCCTCGGCGTCGCCGCCCTGATGGAGCGCGAACTGACCCAGAAGGCCATGCGCCCCTACGTCCGCACCATCCTGGACTCGGGCCAGAGCCTGCTGCGCCTGCTGACCGACGCCCTGGACATGTCCCGCGCCGAGGCCGGGCTGATGACCTTCGAGACTGGCGTGGTCTCGCTGGAGGCCGTGGCCCGCGACCTGACCGCCCTGTGGCGTCCCCGCGCCGAGGAGAAGGCGCTGGACCTGAGCGTCGCCTGCGATGCGCCCGACGCGGCCCACGTCGTCGCCGACGAGGTCCGCCTCAAGCAGTTGCTCAACAACCTGATCGGCAACGCCATCAAGTTCACGCCCTCCGGTCAAGTCGAGGTCCGCATCTCCGCCGCCGCCGAGGGCGAAGACGCCCGCGTCTCAGTCACCGTGGACGACAGCGGCCCCGGCGTGACCGAGGAAGCCGCCCGCAGCATCTTCGAGCCCTTCAACACCGGCCGCGCGGGCCGCGAGGGCGCCGGCGCCGGCCTGGGCTTGGCCATCTGCCGCCAGATCGTCGAGCGCATGGACGGCCGCATCACGGTCGAGCGCTCGCCGCGCGGCGGGGCCCGCTTCGCCTTCGACCTGCGCCTGCCCCTGGCCGCCGCCGACGAGACCGCCGCCACCGACGCCCCCGCGCCGCCGACCCCGCACGAGACACTGCATGTGCTGGTCGTGGACGACAACGCCACCAACCGCTTCGTCGCCGGCAAGGTGCTGGAGCTGTTCGGCTGCACCTCCGAGACCGCCGAGAACGGCCGCGAGGCGCTGGAGCGGGTGCAGACTGCCCGCTTCGACCTGGTCCTGATGGATGTGAAGATGCCGGTGATGGACGGGGTCCAGGCCACCCGCGCCATCCGCGCCCTGCCCGGTCCGGTCGCCGCCCTGCCCATCCTGGCCCTCACCGCCAACGCCGATCCGCGCGACGAGGCCGACTATCTGGCCGCCGGCATGGACGGAGTGGCGCAAAAGCCGATCCAGCCGGACGTCCTGCTCAACGCCATCCGCCGCGTTCTGGCCGCCACACCCGGGACCGAAGCCGCCGCCCAGGCCGCCTGAGCGCGCAACCGGGGCGCATCCCGCGTATTGTAGCGCTTCATGTTCCAGCTTCCCCCGCCTCCGGCCGCCCTTCCCGAAGTCATCGTCACCGGCGCCCGCCTGCCCCCCGCGGCGGGCGAGGCGGCCTTCGCCGTCATCCGCCTGGACGACCGCGACCTGCGCACGGAGCAGAGACTGGACGAGGCCCTCGCCTCCGTCCCCGCCGTCTCCCTGTTCCGCCGCACCTCCAGCCTGGCGGCCAATCCGACCACTCAAGGCATCAGCCTGCGCGCCATCGCTCCCTCCGGCGCGGGGCGGACCCTGGTCACCCTGGACGGCCAGCCGCTGAACGATCCCTTCGGCGGCTGGGTCATCTGGTCCCAGGTCCCGACCGAAAGCCTCGCCGGCCTCGACATCGTGCGCGGCGCCGGGGCCGGTCCCTATGGCGCGGGCGCCCTGACCGGGGTGATCCAGCTGCGCGAGCGCGATGCGGGCTGGACCGTAGACGCCTCCTTGGCCGAGCGCGGCGGCGCCCGCCTGTCCGCCTCCGGCGCCACCGATCTCGGTCCCGCTCGCCTCATCGCCTCGGGCCTGTACGAGACCAGCGACGGCTATGTCCCGGTGCGCGGCGCGGTCGCCGGCGCCGCCGACACCCCGCTGGATCTGGAGGTTCGCAGCGGCTCTCTCCGCGCCGACCTGCCCTTCGGCCCCGCCACCGTCTCGCTGCGCGCCTCGGCTTTCGAGGAGGATCGCGGCTCCGGCCTCGCCGGCGCCCGCTCCACCGCCAGCGGAAACGCCCTGTCCGCCACGGCCGCCGCCCAGCCCTCCGCCGACCGTCCCGGCTGGCGACTGCAGGTCTGGCGGCGCGAAAGCGACCTGGCCAACACCTCCGTCGCCGTCGCCGACGACCGCTCGACCACCACCCCCGCCAACGACCAGTACGAGACCCCCGCCGTCGGCTGGGGCGTGAACGCCGCCCTGCGCCATGTCACCGTCAGCGGCGTCGCCCGCGTCGAGTGGGAGCTGGGCGCCGACGCCCGCTTCGCCGACGGCGAAACCCACGAGCGCTTCCGCTACATGGCCGGGGCCTTCACCCGCGACCGCGTCGCGGGCGGCCAAACCTCGGTGGCCGGTATCTATGCCGAGGGCTCCTGGACCCACGGTCCCTGGCTGGTCGCCGGCGGCCTGCGCGCCGACCGCTGGGACAGTACCGACGGTCACCGCATCGAGCGTGACCTCGCCACCGGCCTGCCCACCCTCGACGAGACCGACCCCGACCGCTCGGGCGAGGTGGTCAGCGCCCGCCTCGGCGTCCGACGCGACATCGGCTCCAGTCAGGCCGTCCGCCTCGCCGCCTACACCGGCTTCCGCCCCGCCACCCTGAATGAGCTGCATCGCCCGTTCCGCGTCGGCAACGACCTGACCGAGGCCAACGCCGCCCTGGAGCCCGAGACCCTGACCGGGGTCGAGGCGGGCTGGAGCTGGACCGGCGACCGCGCCGCCGTGACCGCAACCGCCTTCTGGACCCGGCTGGACGACGCCATCGTCAACGTCACCATCGGAACCGGCCCGGCCACCTTCCCCCGCGCCGGCTTCGTCCCGGCGGGCGGCGTGCTGCGCCAGCGCCAGAACGCCGGAACCATCGAGGCCACGGGCATCGAGTTGGACAGCCGGTTCACCCTGACCGAAGCCGTGACCCTGCGCGTCGCCCTGTCCCTGACCGACGCCGAGGTCGACGGCGGGACCGCCGCGCCCCAGCTGACCGGCCTGCGCCCCGCCCAGGCGCCCCGCTTCAGCGCCGTCGCCGGCGCCGACTGGCAGGCCACGGACCGCCTGACCCTGGCCGCCGACCTGCGCTGGGAAAGCGACCGCTTCGAGGACGACCTGAACAGCCGCGTCCTGGGCTCCGGCGGAACCCTGGACCTGCGCGCCGACTGGAACCTGAACGACACCGCCGTCCTGTGGGTCAGCGCCGCCAACCTGTTCGACGCCGAGATCGAGGTGTCCGAGACCGGAACCGGCGTCGCCGGCTTCGCCCCGCCCCGCACGCTGGCCGTCGGCCTCAGGCTCTCGCGCTAGGCGTCCGTTTCTGACGTACCGGCGCTGTAGGGTGCGACGGAGCCGAGGCTCGGGGCCGTACCATTCGCACCTGCTTTTCGCGGATTCTGATTCACACCCTTCACACTCTTCACACCCTGTTTTTCCGGTGCGGATTCCGTTCCCCTGCGGCGCGCCGCCACTTGCAAACGGTTCTCAACTTGGGCATTAGCCACCCGTGACCGACGCCGCCGCGACAGCTCCGAAGCCCAAGAAGGCCCTGAACGCCGCGCGGTCGTTCTGGCTGAAGCAACTGCACCAGTGGCACTGGATCTCGGCGGCCGTCAGCCTGATCGGCCTGTTCCTGTTCGCAATCACCGGCATCACCCTGAACCACGCGGCCTCGATCCCGGGCCAGGTCAACACGGTCGAGACCACCGGCACCCTGCCCGCCCCCCTGCTGGAGCGGTTGCATGGCTTCCCGCAGGAGACCACCGAGCCGGCTCCGGACTATGTCGTCCGCTGGGCCTCGGACCACTTCAAGGTCTCCGTCGCCGGCCGCCCCACCGAGACCACGCCGGACGAGGTCTACATCGCCCTGACCGAGCCGGGCGGCGACGGCTGGCTGACCATCGACCGCCACAGCGGCGCGGCGTCGCGCGAGCGCACCACCCGCGGGCCGATCGCCTACCTCAATGACCTGCACAAGGGCCGCAACACCGGCAAGGTGTGGTTCTGGTTCATCGACGTCTTCGCCGCCGCCTGCATCGTCTTCGCCGTCACCGGCTTCGCCCTGACCTGGATGCACGCCAAGCAGCGCCCCTCCACCTGGCCCCTGCTGGGCCTGGGCCTGCTGATCCCCGTCATCATCGCCCTGATCTTCATTCACTGACGAGCTCCCCCATGCGTCCCCTGACCCTCGCCGCCTCCGCCGCCGCCTTCGGCGCCATCGCCGCCCCGGCCGTGGCCGCCGACCTGACCGTGACGGTGACCCTCCCGCAGCAGACCGGCGCCGCCTATCACCGCCCCTACGTCGCCCTGTTCATCGAGCGTCCGGTCACCGGCCAGCCCGCCGTGCCGGTGCGCACCCTGGCGGTCTGGTACGAGGTCTCCAACGTCGCCGAGGGCAAGGACTGGCTCAAGGACATGCGCAGCTGGTGGCGGGGCCTCGGCCGCGGCATGACCCTGCCCGCCGACGGCATCTCCAGCGCCACCAAGGCGCCGGGCCGCCACACCGTCACCATCCCGGCCGCCCGTCTGCGTGACCTGCCCGCCGGCAACTACACCCTCGTGGTCGACGCCGCCCGTGAACTGGGCGGCCGCGAAGCCGTCCGCGTGCCCTTCGTCTGGGGCCGTGCCAACACCGCCCGGGGAACCGGAAGCACCGAACTGGGCGCCGTCACCGTCGCCGTCACCCGCTAAGGAAGCCTGCCATGAAGAAGTCCATCGCTCTCATCGCGGCGCTCGCCGCCCTCGCCCTGCCGATGTCGGCCCAAGCCCACCGCGCCTGGCTGGCCCCGACCTCGACCTCGCTCTCGGGCGCTGACGCCTGGGTCGGCTTCGACGCCGGCATGTCGAACGGCGTCTTCATCCCCGACCACGCCGCCATGCGCCTGGACGGCCTGACCATCACCGCCCCGGACGGCTCGACCGTCCAGGCCGAGAACCGCAACACGGCCCGCTACCGCTCGACCTTCGACCTGCACCTGACCCAGCAGGGCACCTACCGCGTCGCCAACGTCATGGGCGGCGTCATGGTCAGCTACAAGCAGGGCGGCGAGCAGAAGCGCTGGCGCGGGACCGAGGCCGACATGGCCGCCAACATTCCGGCGGACGCCACCGACGTCGTCGCCACCCGCTCCAACAGCCGCATCGAGACCTTCGTCACCCTCGGCGCCCCGACCGTCACCGCGCTGGCCGCCACCGGCCAGGGCATCGAGCTGGTCCCGGTGACCCACCCGAACGACCTCGTCGCCGGTGAAGCCGCCACCTTCAAATTCGTCCGCGACGGCCAACCGGCCGCCGGCCTGGAAGTCACCGTCGCCCGCGGCGGCACCCGCTACCGCGACAACCCCGAGGAAATGACCGTGACCACCGGCGCCGACGGCTCCTTCACCGTCACCTGGCCCGAGCCCGGCATGTACTGGGTCAACGCCTCGGTCCGCACCCCGGCCGCCGGCGATCAGATGGCCTCCAACGCCCAGTACAACGGCGTCGTGGAAGTCCTCCCCTGACCCGGCCAGGAGGCCCGTCCTCCAGCCGCAGCACGCCGCCCCCGATCCTCGTGGGCGGCGATGCTGTGCCGCGCCCTGAAAACCGGGTGCTGATCCCGACCCACGGCCTGACCCCGCCCAAGCCGGGCTCGGCCCTGATCTGGGACTTCGCGGGCGAGAGCATGGGCACCAGCTGGTCGGTCCGCCTGGTCCCGCCCGAAGGCGCCGAGCGCGAGACCTTCCAGTCCGCCATCGACGACGAACTGGCGCGCATCATTTCCCTGTTCAGCCACTGGGACCCGCGCTCCGAACTGGCCCGCTTCAACGCCGCGCCGGAAGGCTTCTGGGCGGTGTCCGAGCCCTTCTGGCTGCTGCTGAACGAGGCGATGAACATCGCCGACGACACCGACGGCGCGGTCGATCCGACCCTGGGCGCCCTGGTCGACCTGTGGGGCTTCGGCCCGCCCGGCCCGCGCCCGCTGAATGGCTTCGGCGACGCCCCGTCCCTGCCTTTCGAGGAAGAGATCGAGACCGCGCTCAACGTCTCCGGTTGGGGCCGCCTGCGTCTCAACCGCGACCGCCGCGCGGTCCAGCAGATCGGCGGACTGAAGCTGGACCTGTCCGGCATCGCCAAGGGCCACGCCGTCGACCGCGTCTCCGACGGCCTGACCGAACTGGGCGCCGTCCACCACATGGTCGAGATCGGCGGCGAGCTGCGCGGTCGGGGCGTCAAGCCCGACATGCACCCCTGGTGGGTCGAGCTGCAGCAGGGTCCCGGCGCCCCCGGCCCCCGCACCGTCGTCGCCCTGTTCGACCTCGCCGTCGCCACCTCCGGCGACTGGATCCGCAGCTTCGAGGCCTGGGGCCAGACCTACAGCCACACCCTCAACGGCCGCACCGGCCGCCCGATCGACAACGGCGTGGCCTCCGTCACCGTCCTGGCCGAGACCGCCATGTACGCCGACGCCATGGCCACCGCCCTGACTGTCATGGGTCCCGAGGAAGGCCCCGCCTTCGCCACCGCCATGAAGATCGCCGCCGCCTTCGTCGTGCGCGGCGAGGACGGCCTGACCGAGATCGTCACCCCCGCCTTCACCGCCATGACGGAAGAGGGCGCGTGACCACCGATCCGTCGCGCCTGACCTGGGCGGCGATCGCCGTCGGCCTGTGGCTGCTCAGCATCCTCTGGGTCGTCGTCAGCCGCGCCCTGGCCAGACGCGCCGCCGCCCGCAAGGCCGCCGCCCTGGCCCCCGCGGCGGGCGCCGACGCCGTCCTCGTCGCCTTCGCCAGCCAGACCGGCCTGGCCGAGGAGCTGGCCTGGATGACCGCCCGCAGCCTGTCGGACGCCGGCACGCCCGCCCGCGTCGCCCTGCTCGGCGATCTCGACCCCGCCGAGCTGAAGGCCGCCCGCCGCCTGCTGGTCATCGCCTCCACCACCGGCGAGGGCGATCCGCCCGACAGCCTGTCGCGCTTCGTCCGCCAGAGCATGAAGGCGCCCGCCGACCTGACGGGCCTGTCCTACGGCCTGCTGGCGCTCGGCGACCGCACCTACGCCGACTACTGCGGTTTCGGCCGCGCCCTGGACAGCTGGCTCCAGCGGTCGGGCGCCACGCCGATCTTCGACCATGTCGAGGTCGACAACGGCGACACCGGCGCCGTCCGCCACTGGCAGCATCAGCTGGGCCTGATCACCGGCTCGGCGGTCCAGGCCGACTGGACCCCGCCCGCCTACGACCGCTGGCGCCTGGCCGAGCGCCGCCTGCTCAACGCCGGCAGCCCCGGCGGCGAGGCCCATTTGCTGGCCTTCGAACCGCTGGACCACACGCCCGCATGGGTCGCCGGCGACATCGCCGAGATCGGCCTGCCCGACGCCGCCCAAGGCAGCCGCGAATACTCCGTCGCCTCCCTGCCCTCGGCCGGCCGCGCCGAGTTCATCGTCCGCCGCATGACCCGCCCGGACGGCACGCCGGGCCTCGCCTCCGGCTGGCTGACCCGCGACCTGGCGCCCGGCGCCGAGGTCGGCATGCGCATCCGCGTCAACCGCAGCTTCCACGGCCCCGACGCCGCCACGCCCCTGATCCTGATCGGCAACGGCACCGGCCTGGCCGGCCTGCGCGCCCATCTGAAGGCCCGCGAGGGCCAGCCCCACGGCGGCGCCTGGCTGATGTTCGGCGAGCGCACCCGCGCCCACGACGCCTTCCTCGACGACGAGCTCCAGGCCCTCCAGGCCTCCGGCGTCCTCACCCGCCTCGACCGCGTCTTCTCCCGCGACGCCGGAGACGGCCGCTACGTCCAGAGCCTCGTCACCGACCAGGCCGACACCCTGAAGGACTGGATCGCCCGCGGCGCCACGATCATGGTCTGCGGCAGCCTCGAAGGCATGTCCAAGGGTGTCCACGAGGCGCTGGAAACGGTCGTCGGCGCGGAGGCCCTGCTGGGCCTGACCGAGAGCGGGCGCTACCGGCGGGACGTGTACTGACCGCTCGACGGAGCGCTGGCGGCTGATGGCGAGCCCGGAACGTGGTTCGTGGTTCGTGGTTCGTGATTGGTGGTTGCAGCGTCTCTGCTGGCGGAAGGGCGACGCGGACCGTGCCGCCACAGGCTATTGGCCAGCCACTAACCACGAACCACGTCCCAAGCTCCAGCCTCCCAGACCGGGCCCAAACCGCAGCAACCGCTCAGACCTCCGCCCAGCGCCGCATCAGGTTGTGATAGACCGCCGTCAGCTCCAGCACGGCGGCGTCCTTTGGGCCCTTCTCGGCGTTGACGCGCTGGATGGCGACGTCCAGCCGGAACAGGGTCTCGCGGTCGGCGTCGTCGCGGATCAGGCTCTGCAGCCAGAAGAAGCTGGCCACCCGCGCCCCCCGCGTCACCGGCGTCACCCGGTGCAGGCTCTTGGACGGGTAGAGGACGAGGTCCCCCGCCGCCAGCTTCACCGACTGCGGCCCGTACATCTCCTCGATGATCAGCTCGCCGCCGTCATAGTCCTCGGGCTCGGACAGGAAGAGGGTCGCCGACAGGTCGCTGCGGATGCGCACGCCCGCTCTGTGGCGGATGGCGTTGTCGACGTGGACGCCGAAATGCTCCCCGCCCTCATAGCGGTTGAACAGCGGCGGAAAGATCGTGTGCGGCAGGGCGGCCGAGACAAACATCGGATTGGCGTTCAGCGCCTGCAGGACCAGCCCCCCGACCTCGCGCGCCTGGGCCGAGTCCTCGGGCAGCTGGCGGTTCACCTTGGCGGTCGCCGACTGGTGGCCCGAGGTGACGTTGCCGTCCGCCCACGGCCCGCCGTCCAGCGTCGCGCGCAGGGCCGCGACCTCGGCCTTGGAGAAGACTTCCGGAATGTGCAGCAGCATGCGCCGCCTCCTTGGAGCGTCCGGACGCCGGACGCGAAAAACCCGGGGTCAGGCCATCAGGGAAGACACCTGAACCCCGGGTTCTACGACAGCGGGCTTTCGGGCCGAAGAGCCCGCTGTGTAGATTTCAGCCTTAGTAGCGCAGGTTCAGCGTCAGGATCGCCTGACGGGCCGGCGCCACATCGGCGTGGTGCACGCCGTTGGTGCGGATGATGTATTCCTCATCGCCCGCGTTCTGGACGTTCAGCTGCAGCGTGGCGGTGTCGTTGATGTCGTACGAGGCGAACAGGTCCACGCGGGTGTACTCCGGCGCATAGACCCGGTTCGTCCCGCCGCCGGCGCCGCCCTGGTTCCCGCCCAGGCTTTCCGAGACGTAGTACAGGCCGCCGCCCAGGCTGAACTTCGGGGTCACCCGATAGGTGCTGAACAGGCTGAACGAATGCTCCGGCGTATTGGCCAGTTGCTGGCCGTTCAGCGGGTTCGGCAGGCCGCCCGAGGTCAGGGCGCCCTTCACCAGCTCGGAGTCCATGTAGGTGTAGCCGCCGAACACCTGCCACTCGGGCGTGATGTTGCCCGAGATGCCCAGCTCCAGGCCCTGCACGCGGACTTCACCGTCCTGCACCACCGTCGGGGTGGTCTGGGTCACCGCGTTCTCACGGTCCAAGCGGAAGATCGCGGCGCTCAGCTGCAGCTGGTCGCGGAACAGGCTGGCCTTGGCGCCGATCTCGTAGCTGGTGGTCTCTTCCGGATCGAGGATCGACTGGGCGGCCGTCGGGGCGGTGTTCTGGTCGCCGGCGGCGATGGTCGGCGGGGTCGAGGAGGTCGAGTACGACGCATAGACGCTGCTGAACGTCGTCGGCTTGTAGACCAGGCCGATCTGGTAGTTGACGAAGTCCCACGACGCGCTGGTCGGCGTATAGACCGGCGCCGCCAGGGTGCCCGAGGCGGTGCGGCCTTCGACGGAATAGTCGTCGTAGCGCAGGCCCAGGTTCAGGATCCACCGCTCTCCGAAGCTGATCGAGTCCTGGACATACAGGCCCGTCGAGTCGGTGACGCTGTTCGAGGTCAGCCCCTTCACGATCGTGCCGGGGCTGACC
>Ga0209676_1002069_pt1 | contig 15601 bp, 12 predicted proteins | sample AraplaCvi_mLB_r2_FD_184282 | JGI IMG/M metagenome (GOLD analysis project Ga0209676, IMG submission 184282) | Arabidopsis root microbial communities from North Carolina, USA - plate scrape MF_Cvi_mLB_r2 (SPAdes) (version 2) | ecosystem: Host-associated > Plants > Roots > Endosphere | place: USA...
TTCAGGTGATTTTAGATTAAATAAGTCTTTTAACGTCTCGTATAACCTGTATCATATAAAAATGGAAAAACATGTTACCCTTTCTAAAGTGAATGCAGAGAAAGGGTGACATATTTTTAAGAATCTGCCGATTCAATCAGAACTCCAATTATTTAGTCACAGTGATGTTTCATTCCGCATTGTTGGATGAATTTTCAAGAACTAATCTTTGATCAATGACGATATTGTTGCGGTGTTATTAGCCGAAAGGGAAGAACGCATTTTCTTTCATTCCGTATAGAAGTTTTGTAATCCGTTCAATAGACATTGTATACAAATTATACACGATTGTGACACCATTAATTTTGCTATAAGAATGTAGAAGGAGGATTGTAAATTATGAGGGTTGCGTTACATCATGTTGAAATAAATGTTTCAAATATACATCATACGAGAGAGTTTTGGGGCTGGTTTCTTCAAAAACTAGGCTATCAGGAAGAAGAGAATATGGATAAAGGTATAGTGAACTACAGACTCGGAGACACGTATATGGTATTTGTTCAACGCAAGAAAAATTTTTAGATATACCTTACCACAGGTGTAGAGTAGGTTTGAATCATTTAGCTTTTCATGGAGATAGATTATTAATTGATGAAATAACAAATGAATTGGACAAAAGAGGTATCAATATATTGTATCGGGATAAACATCCATTTGCAGCAGGAGATGAGTATTATGCGGTCTTTTTTGAGGATCCTGATCGGATAAAAGTAGAAATCGCCGCATATTAATTGTTTGTCTGAAACGACATTCACGGTCATTTGGAAGAGTGTGTTGAAACGTACGTTCAGTTAAATCAATAAAATGAGGTGGAAGTCAATGGATTCAATTCATTCAAAGCCTTCAATGGCTTCTTTGTTAAAGAATCGCTACATCCAAACAATTTTAGCAGGTAGTTTATTTACACAGGTGGGAATATGGATACGTAATTTTGCCATTTTATTGTTTGTTATGGAAAAGACGAAAGGGGATGCGCTAGCTATCTCGCTCATATCTGTAGCAGAATTCGCACCGATTTTTATTTTCTCATTTATCGGCGGAGCATTTGCAGACCGGTGGAGACCTAGACGAACGATGATTTGGTGCGATTTATTAAGTGCGGCCTCTATATTTTTAATTTTACTCGCACTACTATTTGGCACGTGGAAAGTCGTATTCTTTGCTACGTTAGTGTCTGCCATTTTATCACAGTTTTCCCATCCTTCAGGTATGAAATTATTTAAAGTGCATGTACCTGGAGAGCAAATGCAGGCGGGAATGTCATTATTCCAAACAATGATGGCAGTGTTTATGATACTCGGACCAGTACTAGGGACGTTTGTATTTCAACAGCTAGGAATCTATATTTCTATGGGGATAGTAGGAGTCGCTTTTCTCTTATCAGCACTCATACTAACAACATTACCTAAAGACCAGGCAGTAGAAAAAACAGAAGATGAAACGTCAATTTGGACAGAGATGAAACTGGGATTCCAATATGTAGGATCTCGAAAAACGTTGATTACCCTGGGGGCAGTGTTTGCTGCTGCAGGGTTAGGACTTGGATTTATCCATCCTTTGGCCATCTTTTTAGTAACCGAGCATCTTGGTTTGGATGAAGGTTACCTACAGTGGCTATTCGCAGCAAATGGGACTGCTATGATTATTGGTGGTGGGTTAGCGATGATGTTATCTCATAAGGTTGCCCCACACATCCTACTAATGGTAGGTATGATGGCTATGGCCATTGGCATATTTGTCATGGGTGGGTCTACTATGTTATGGCTCACTTTGCTAGCAGAATTCGTTATCGGATTGTTTATGCCAGCACTTCATATTGGTATTACTACGATTATTTTAAATAATACTGAAGAGAGTTTTGTAGGGCGTGTGAATGGGATTCTGACTCCTCTATTTATGGGTTCAATGGTAATCACCATGAGTATCTCTGGTTTTTTAAAAGAGCAAATTTCACTTTTTGCAATTTATCAATTTGCATCAATGCTCTTTGTAATTGGAATCTTCGTGATGTTACCTATGTTCAAATTCCATCGAACGGAAACAAATGGATAAATAGTTCGATGTAGGAAGAGGTATTAGTTAAGTAATATAATAAATTTCATTTTTTGTATATATAATGTATACAATTTATAAAGAATGTTATATAATTTATTTGTTTAGTTTTTCAAAGTTGTGTTTGCCAGACACGACCCTGGACTACTTACGTAGTAGATAGAATGGACTACCTAAAGGTAGTCCACGCTATCAAAATCGGTACATAACAATAAAAAATAGTTATGTAAGACAGTGTCAATACTGTATACGATGTTATTTCACATATGTTGATTTTCAAAGATTGTGCAGTTGTTTGTTAACATAAACAACCTATTTTGGTTATGAACAGTGGACTACCGTAGCACCTAACTATAGATTGTTAAAAAGAAAAACATCCTCAACTTTTTCAATGAAGTTGAGGATGTTTTATTTCTTAGTGGATTATGTCATTATCAACATAGATGTATACAATGCACAAAATAAAATCTCTAGGGAAATTTGTACAATGAAGAAAAGAGAATTACAATTTAGTCTTTAAGAAGAATGACCTTATCGGTTCATTTTTTAATTAATTTTAAACTGTATAAGAAATTAACGGTTGCTTAATGCAGCATCAGGTGTAGAAAATAATTGTGCAGAATTGATTTCAGGTTGTTGACTATATTTCTTGACCCAACCATGTAGAGTATTCACATTTATCCGAGTTTTCCTAGCTACTTGATTTACTTTTTATTGTTTTCTAAGATATACTTTACTGTATCGTGTTTAAATTTTACATCATAGTGATTGCCTTTTACTTTAGCCAGTAGACATATCCCTTAATTGTTATTGCTTACTATTATAACAATTAAGAGGTATGTCTACTTTTTAGTCTAGCATCAGTAAGACTAACCATAGAGTAGCATACAGTATACTAAACACAATTTTACATACAATTATGTTTAGTAGTTATTGCTATAGACTTTTCTACTACCATACCTTTTTATAGTTTGGTTTATTTTTAATATATTGCCATTACTTTCCAGACTCATTTTATCAATAATTTCTTTAATTGAAACTTGCAAAATATTATATTTTTTAATGGTTCATTTTATTGATTCTCCTTTTGTTTTATTGTATAAAGCCTTACCAGAGGTTTGTGTAGTAATGGGACAGAAAACGGCAATAAGGAAATAGAGATAACTATCTTTCTGTTTTTTAGTTTATAAAGTATTCAATAAGATGTATAAGAAATGGCTATTTAGTACAGTGTTTTATACTTCTGGCCAAACTTGTATATTTGCTTTAGCGTGATGGATGTTTATTGACACCCCTATTTTTTCTTAGATGACGTGAAATGCTACTATATAGTTCAGAGTGAAAACGTAAAGAAGTATCGAATAAATCCGATATAATGAATATATATGAATGTCTTATAAACAGTGATTGATGTATTTCAGGAAGGTGTGGGACAGGTGACAAAAGTATTGCAAGTACTAGTGTTAGTTGTAATTTTTTCCTTTTACGTAATAACAGTACCATCGCTGGGGTTAGCTCAAGTGAAAGCTCCTAACGTCAGTGCCCCCAAAAAATATCCAACACTATCAGGAGTAATGGTTGTTACAGAACAAGTGCGAAAGTGGAATCAACAGGATTGGAATCGTTCTCTAGAGAAGATGAAGCAGATTAAGGTCGATACAATTGTTCTGCAATATTCGGCTCAAGAAACGGCGGATGAAAAATTAGTAACGTATTTTCCATCAGAAAATGCGGTGTCAGATAAGTTGCAAAAGCAGCAAATTAAATTAGCACTGGAAGCTTCTAAAAAATTACATTTGCAAGTATATATTGGCTTACAAGTGAATGAAGATAAGTGGTTTGCAAATTACGCTTCAGATGAGCGTTGGTTACAGCACGAAGCACGGGTGTCACAAGAAGTTGCACAAAAAATATGGAAAACCTATCATACCGAATACAGCAATACAATTGCAGGGTGGTATCTTCCTTTTGAAATTTCAAGTGGCAGCCATTTTGATGGGATAACTGAACAAAAATCCATCGTTAATCATTACCTGAAACCCGTTTCTGAGTATTTAAAAAGTAAAACTGATCAAGGAAAGCAAATCATGACATCACCACTTATGTATCCAAATAGTAATCAAACAGAGAACAATAAATTACAGTCGAGTTGGTATGGAACCTGGAAATACCTACTAGAAAAAACAAAAATTGACATTGTTGCGCCACAAGACGGGATAGGATGGCAATCTTCAACGACAGAGGATATAGAACCATGGTTTAAGACAACCAGACAAGCCATAGATGAAGTTAATAAAATTCGGATAAAGTCTACGTACTATCCGCAGAAAGTACAATTATGGGATAATGCAGAGAACTATAATATGAACGGCGGAGATGCAAATCTCCCTATGTCAGTTAATCTTTTCATCTCGAATATAAAGGCGGTTGAAAAATACGTTGATAAAATAATTAGTTTTAGTCTTCATCGATTAGATCCAGTGGGAAATCATGAAGGTGGGGCTCAGAACATATATTATTATAATGCGTATCGTTATTATGCGTTTCATGGGAATACTCCCGTTTCAAATAGTCATCTTCTTCCCCCTGTTCATTTAACGGCTACAGTAGGACGAGATGGTTTGTCAGCTCGAATTATCATGCAGCCTCGGGGGGACACTGAAAAATTAGTAAAAATTAATAAGCGAACAGCAAAATCGGTAAGTTTTAATTCATCACAAAAAATAGCAGGCTATAAAATATTTCGAAAAGAAAAAAATTCAGCATGGTTTGAACAAATTATGGAGATACCACAATCAAATGCATCAATCGTTGTTAGTGATGTACAACTTAATCCCGGTACAACTTACGTATATCTAGTGAAATCATTTGATGCTTTCGGTCTCATGTCAAGTTACGGTGCTTCAGTCGAAGTTCGAATACCAGATACGATTCGTACGGGGCAACAATTACTACGTTTAGAGAATACAAGATCAATACGTGCTGTAAAGATAAGTGGGGTATCAAATCAAAATGAGAATATTGAACTTACTAATTCGTTAGGGAAATTCAATGAAAGGTATTTAGAATCCTATACAAGGGGTGAAGTGTACTGGTTAATAGATGGGGAAAAGGCAAATGTAGATTCCTGGTGGGATTCTCACTGGGACGGATTCCAAAATTTAAAATCCTATACAGTTGAAGTTGTACTTGCGCAAGAGTCGAATATACATGAAATAGCAATCGATTTTCTCGAAAGTAGAGATGTAGGAATTCGGTTACCAAAAAAAGTGTTGTATGAAATAGCGCAATCTGATACTGGAGAATATTCTTTGTTAGGAGAAGCTACTAAACCAAACATACCGCAAAATTTGCCTCATCGAGTGTTTAGTTGGACATATCGAACAATTAATTTAACCGAAAGTGTTATGAAGGTTAAACGTATAAAAATAACTGTTGAACCAGAATATTACAATTCGGCATGGAACTACATAGATGAAATTCAACTATTTAGTATGAAATGATTGCACTGCGGAGTATGCTTTGTTGTTCTAAACCAATCTTGTATATACGTGCAATGATCCGAGAGAGGGAGTCGTAAAATTAGTGTTATAGGTTCAAATCTGTCGACTACCCTTTTCAAATTTTAGATGTTGATGAAACGAACTCTGAAAGAACTTCGATTGAATATTTATATGTGATAAAGGTATTTTTGGAATGCCCTAGAATTTTAATGAGAACAAATTTTTAATTTACCAAATAGAAATTTTGTGGAATTTGTATACATTTTTGATGTAATGTGTTATATTTCAAGAGTATTATGAATTTTATTATTTTTTGATAAATAGGACGTCTTCTGTTGATGTAGCGAAAACAAAAGGGCCTACCCGTACTTGGGTAGGTCCTTTTGTTTTAAAACGGTTAAGATGAGTTTTAGTATTATACCATAACAAAAAATCTTAATCAAATACGATACAAATATATATTGTTCACTATAACCTCTTTGTTTAAGTGGTCTTCTCATAAGTGAGCACCGACATCAATAGGGTTTATATTACATAAACCTATCGCTGTATCTGTAGAATCAACGGATCATATTATTTATAGCGTTGCTTATATTGGTAAACATATCCATGTGAATTAATGTATACAAGTTGTATATCGTATAGTATATTTTTATGTATCATTGTTTCGGTATTTTGATTGAAAATTCTACATTCTGTTGAAGGTATCGTCAAGTCCAAATAAGTAGTAAAGGGGTAGTAAATTGAAAACTATAACGATTCTAATACCTGCATATAACGAAGAAGAATCGATTAACTTTCTATATGAACGTCTCGGATCTGTCGTAAAAGCGTTAACACAATATCGATTTGAGATACTTTTTGTAAATGATGGTAGTACAGATGCGACGCTAGATATTATTAAATCATTGAGGAAGAGTGACAGGCTAATATCATACGTGAACTTATCTCGAAATTTCGGGAAAGAAACAGCCATGATAGCTGGACTTGATCATGCTAGAGGGGACGCTCTAATCATAATTGACGCAGACTTACAGGACCCTCCGGAGTTAATTCTAGAAATGGTTAAATATTGGGAAATGGGGTATGATGACGTTTACGCTAGAAGAAGAAGTCGACTAGGGGAATCCGTTGTAAAGAAAGGGACAGCAAACCTTTTCTACTATCTGATTCAAAAAACAACAAGTATACCTCTGCAGAAAAATACTGGAGACTTCCGTTTACTGGATCGGAGATGTATGGAGGCACTCAAACAATTACGCGAGACCCACCGTTATACGAAAGGTTTGTTCAGTTGGATTGGCTATGATAAGAAGGAAATATTATTCGATCGAGACCCAAGAATAGCTGGAAAAACGAAGTGGAACTATCTTAAATTAGTGAACCTAGCAGTTGAGGGAATTACATCTTTTACCATTTCACCTCTTCGTATGTCCACGATCCTTGGAGGGGCTATTTCTTTATTAAGTTTTTTGTATATTATTTGGGTCATCATTAAAACGTTTCTATGGGGAGAACCTGTAAGAGGGTATCCTTCTTTACTAGTAACAATCCTATTTTTAGGCGGAATTCAATTGATATTTCTAGGGATAATTGGGGAATATGTCGGAAAAATTTTTAATGAGAGCAAAAATAGGCCTCTTTATTTTGTGAATGAATACAATGATAAAAGAATTTCTAATCACTCGATTCAAAAAAATGAGGAGTTAATCTATCGTGTATAAAACAAGGCTTAGCTGAATGAATAATAGTAGGGTGTATCTAAACTATCTCTTATTCGGAGCACTTACCACATTTGTTAATATGCTAACCTATGGGGTGTTAACAACTAAGGCATTAGATGTCGATTATCAAGTGGCCACTACAATAGCATGGATTCTTTCAGTAATTACAGCTTTTATTACGAATAAAAAATATGTTTTCAAAAGTAATTTGGGAGGAAAACGTACTTTTCTAAGTGAATTTTTTTATTTTGTTTTTTTCGATTAATATTTTTCAGCGTTGACCTTGGTACGATGATCGTTTTAGTATGCTATTTTGGTACAGATGATCTGATTTCAAAAATGATCACAAACATCATCGTGATTATATTAAACTACTTTGCTAGTAGATATATAATTTTCAAAGTGCACAATAAATCATATTAGATAAGTAATTAAATGTCACACATTTACAATAAGTAGCTCTACAAAATCATAAATTAGACAGCGATGTTAGTAAGGACACAAAGGAGTAGAGAAGTATGCCGTTCAATCGAATAATGTCCCTTGTAGGAGGCGTTTTTTTAACAGTCTCATTATTGATATTTACTTTTTTTTCATTCAGGTCATTAGAGGGGGAAAATGAAATAACCAAACCCACCCGTTGGTTTGATGCAAGTATAGTAGATTCAGGTGCAAGTGTCATAATGTCTGGTCTATTTTTTTTAATATTATGGATAGTTTCAATTGTATTATGCGTTTTTGTGATACAAAGAAATAAAAAAATTCCCAACATACTAATCATTTTTTGCTTTACACTGCTTCTAGGGTGGTTATATAACATGATTGTATGGAGTGCTCCTTTACCGACAAATGATTCAGGATACTACCATGATATCGCCTATAAGCTAGCAAGTAATATTCCAATTCCATATGATACTTCAACTGCACTTTCAGCTTTGTATCCGCATGTTACATTCATTTCTTGGTTTCTTTCGAAATTATACATACTAGGGAATTCAACTGACTATAGTGTAGTACAGATGTTTAATACATTTTGTGGAGCTGTGACTGCGGTTATTATCTATCAATTGATTTTATTATCTTCCAATGGAAGATCCGTTAAGTTAGCCATCTGTGCAAGTATAACATTCATATTATTTCCGGCACGTTTAATTTTAGAATCCTTTGCGAATACAGAGTCTATCTCGCTTTTATTGAATTTATTAGCCATCTATCTACTTTGTAGATTACTGAAAAAGAAAGAATTCCTAACAAGTATAAAAAATTATAGTTATAGCATAGTGACTATTGGAGTTATTTTGGCGATTGCACAGTGCATACGAGCAGATAATCTAGTTCTCTTAATTGCATTGGCAATTACTATGGTAATTGCCAATGCAAATAAAATGAAAGTTAAAAAAATAATTTATTTTTTAGGAATCATATTAGGTGTTTTCTGCGTAACAACTACTACCATCCGTTGGGGGATTAAACATTCAATGGAAATTCCAATAGCTGATAGTTCGCTTAATTATGCATTAGCTACTGGTCTATATATTGATCAAGACAACTTACTAGAAACAGGTAAATTTAATAGTGAGGGATGGAATAGGCAACTGGATGCATATAATCAATACAGTCAAACAGATATAAATAAAGTGAACGACGTCGCGATGAAGCAGCTGTATAAAGAACGTAAAGAGTACATTAATGAACATAATTTATGGGATGAATTGATTTATTATAAATCACTAAACTATTTTAAACAGTATGATTTTGCATTTAGAATTTTTTACGAGGTATCTAATGAACAGCGCGTTATTGATATGGGGTTTAATACGGATACTCGTAAGTATATACGAACACAAAATTTCTTTAAACAACCCGATTTGTTGAAGCCTCGAGGTTTAACATACTCGTTTCAATTAATTAGTACATTATTGTTGTTTATTTCATTTTTATTAGCCGGCCTACACACCTTCAGAAATATGAAATGGCAATTACTCGAATTCCTTTTGATTTTATCATTTGTTGGTTCATGGATAGTGTATGCATTCTTTGTAGAAGTACAAGGTAGATATAGTTATTTATATTTTGTACTTTTAATTATCGCCATTTTCAGTATGACTTCTAAATTAGAATTCAGAAAGTGAAGACAACTTGACTTGGTGGGTGCAAGTAAAAAGACATCCTCTTTTTTTAGAGGACGCCTCCTATTGTAGGCAGAAGGTATTCCGAATTAGCCAACTCGGGTGCCTTTTGTCATTTTTGTACCTAACCCTCTTTTAAATAATGCTCATGGTTGCAATCGACTTTACCGATATTTAAACAAGAAGAATCATTTTTACAAAAGTTCTTGTATATCGGGGGTGTAAAAGGATGATTTTCTTGGGATGACCCGATCATTTAATACCTCGAAATAACAGTTCTTAGATCTATAATGCGTTCTTGCATAACCTTTTGAATTATTCTTAAGAAGTTTAGATATAGAATCAGTAGCAAAAAAAGAACCCCTGTTAGATTGGAAAATACCCTTACTTGAGATTGTAAACAAATCCCCCAAAAAACGGATTGCCTACAGTTTTTTTGTATAATTAAGTTACTACTATAAATATTGTGGGATGAAAATGTTGACGACAAACACACAAATGAATCATGATCAACTTGAAAGGATTCATTTGAACAACTTGTACCAAAAAATCATTCTCTCCAGATGAATTTGAGATGGACGAAGAAAAAGAAATTAAAGAAAGTGCAACTGATCTAGAGAGTGGTTACTATGTAAAAGATGAGAGAACGAAGCAGTTTGCCTATTCTTTTCCTGCAGCCTAGGATAAGAATGGTTTTATCTTAGGATCGATCGTCACACCTGGCAATATTCATGACAGTACAATGTTTGAACCTTTTCTTGAAAAAGTCATTGAGAACTCTGGGAAACCTATCGCTGTAGTTGCTGAGGCTGGATACAAGACTCCTGCAATCGTTCAATATTTAATTGAAAATGCAATTCGCCCTGTTTTACCTTATACACATTCCCGTACAAAGGATGGTTATTTGCGTAAGAATGAGTATGTTTATGTTTATGATGAGCAGTATGACTGTTATCATTGTCCGGAAGGACAGGATTTAAACTATAGTACAAATACGACAGAGGGTTATCGTTAGTACTCTTCTAATCCAGTTCAATGTAAGAGTTGCCCAGTATTGTCACAATGTACACAAAGTAAAAAACATCAGAAGCGCATTCGACGGCATGTCTGGGAAAACTATTAAGAAGAAGTTGAACATCTTCGACATACCGAAGAGAATAAAATTATTTATGCAAAACGAAAAGAAACAATTGAACGTGTTTTGCATCCGTGAATTTAAAAAAGATAGCTAGTTGGACTTGGTTAAGTCCAAAAATAGTATATAAAATAATCTCGGAGAGGTCTGTTTAATAGAAATTGGGTATAAAAATGACAAAAGGCACCCGAATTTGCTAATTCAGAATACCTTTTGTCTACAATCTGAACGCGTAAGATATTACGCGTTTTCTTTTCAGTTAAGGAACATTAAAACGTACTGATATTGATTTATTTGACTTTAGTGGTTATTGAGTGAATTGAACGCTTGTTTTGTTTTTGTAAAGGTCGATTCGTTTCATCTATATGCTTACGTAGAACATTAAGTTGTACTTTTGACATGGTAATTGCCTGTTTGTAAACGATCCATTCGACATTTTCGGTGCACGGAGGTGTAGTTAGTGAACCTGTATATCGAAAAGCAGAAAGATTGTCAAATGGGAATAACCCAAGCACACTGACCACTTCAGTTACGGCTTGTGGTTTTTGTAAGTCATTCTTTTTAATCGTTTGGATGTAGTTCTTTGCTGCTAGACTTTCTGGTCCTTCATTGATTAAAACGCTCAAAATACTTTGTTTTCCTTCCTTGTTTTCAAACATCCATTCCATTTCTAAGTCGGCATTTTTTCCATCGATGGTATGTTCGCTTGGCATATGTAACTGGGTTTCTTTCCATGTATATGTGTCGGAACCAAGTGAGACAGAATTTAGTTCTTTTGCAGATGCATCTGTAGGTACCATGCGAACTAGCGGTCCAGATTTCTCTAAGGTCATCTTTGTTGGACGGAATTTTAAATCGACTTTATTCATGTTTTGATTTGCTTTGCCATTACTTGTTTCTATATTAATAGGAGATTGTGATTTACCAGATACACAAATCGCATTTTTACTTGATACATTTGCCCACTCATTCGGACCTGTTTTTTTATTGTATGACCAATGAAGATTTGAGGTGTCCGATTTTTTTTTATCCTCATCTTTTTTTTGAGCACATGCGATTGATAGGGTACAGACGGTTGCAAGAATGATGGAGAAATGTACTTTTTTAGTTAGATATTTCATAGTTGTCTTCCTTTCTTGTAAACCTCCTTACAAAATACTGTAAAAAGAGGGGGGTCATTTTAGACGAATTAGTTTGTGTAGCTGTTTTGGATATAGACTTAGTTTATGATAAAGAGATTTTTCTATACATCTGATTTTTATCTACCTATGTTGTCGCTAAAATTACAATTGACATTCAACCAAATGTTTGGAATGATCGACAGTTTGTTAAGAGTATGCGCTTAAGATGGTATATGTTGCTGCAAGAGTGATAAAGAGACTGAATGTTATGTGGAATCGAACATTGGAGCCTTCCTTTCTTTCTTTTTTAAGCTCCCTCCTCAAGCAAAAGAGGGTAGAGGAGGGAGCTAGTTTATATTTGTTTCATTGGATCAATTCTTCTCAAAGCCAGAAGTTAGGACGACGATTCCTCAATACGTTCTGTTTTAATCCATCCATTTTTCCCTTTTATTTGACGGTAAAAAGCCATCCAAATACTTGGTATAACCAATAAGTTATACAATGGAAGGAGTAATCCTGCACCTAGGCATTTCCACAGTGGCTCTTCTTTGTTGATCATTGAATAGTGAATCAGTGACCACGTCAGTGAAGGGCCGTAAATTAGTAATAGCCAAATTAAGATAGATGTTGCATTCATCCATGTCGGATTATTAGACATCAAAAATTGAAAGTCACTTGTAAAGAGGAGTTTATTTGTTAAGAAAATCCATGATAGAAACATTAACATGCTACCAGTTAAGTTCATCCAAGGTTGTGCTAAGAAATACATGATATCCAGCTTTGCCCCTTTACTTAGTGAAGATTGAATCAGGGGTTTCCTATAGTGAACAGACTGGATATTCCCTTGAACCCAACGAGAACGTTGGCGGATAAAGCGTTTGATAGATGTAAGTCCTTGCTGGTATACAATCCCATTTTGAAGGTGTCTGATTTTCCAGCCATTCAGAGTTAAACGTAACCCGAAATCAAAATCCTCTAATAGACAGTCTGTCCATGGTTCATCCCCAAATTCTTGCATAGCACTTAAACGTGAGAATTGTCCATTGCCCCCTAAGCCGACACTTTGTGCATATTCTCTACTGTTTTGAATAGCTGTAACCATTGTAAAGAATTCCATATCTTGTAAAAATGGCAAAATTTGTTTGCGATTTGTCATACGAATGCGTGCTTGTGCGGCTCCAATTGTTGGATCTGTAAATGCAACAGATGTTTCTTCTAATAAGTTCATACTCGGTCGGCCGTCTCCATCAATAATACCAATAATCACCTGAGAAGGTTGGACTCCTAAACGACGAACAGCTTTTGAAATACGTTGGTATGCATAGTTTAATGAATGCCCTTTTCCTAAGCGAGCATTCGGTAATTTTCGTTCGATTATACGTACACGAGAATCGCCAATCTCACGTACACGATTTACCGTCTCATCGTTTGAATGATCATCAATAACGATAACTGTGATATTTGGATGTGGCAGCCGTAAGATTGAACGGACTGTGTTTGCAATTACGCGCTCTTCATTTAGACACGGAATGCAGAAGACATAATGCAATGGTTCAGATAGAGTTTGTTTTTTTGATTTATATCGAGTAACCGGAGGAAGCAGCGCTAAGAAAGTTGTATACATAAAGTATAAAAATACTAATGGAAGTGATGCCCAAAATAAAACCTGAAATAGTGACTCCATACTCAAAACCCCCTTTTGATTATATGTTTAATCAATCTGAACTACAGTTTGTTTCTTTCATTTTCAAGTGGGTATAAGATAACGACGATTTTTTTTTGATACCCACCTTTTTCACGAACAAAATTACCTGTACAAGTAATTAATGTGACACGAGTTTCTCCGGATAAATCCATCACAGATGAGGGGATTTGATCTAATGAATACACACGCTTGGATACCGTCACAAATGTTCGAGACTCTCCATCTTGATAGGTGATTTTCACTCGTTCATTTTGATCGATCGTTTCTAAATAATGGAATGATCCTAATTTTCCTTTCCAATCTCGGTGTCCCGCTATGAGAGCGTTGCCTGCATTTCCAGGAATCGGTCCGTTTTGATACCAAGAGGTGGTTTCTAGTCCTTCTATAACACCCATTCGATTAAATTGATCGACACCGACCGGTGAAATGGCTGTTTTCTCTTTCGTTCGTTCCCATTCAACTGAGATAGGCATCGATGTGATTTCCTGCACCGATGGTGCGATAGGATGAGAATCCTTTGATGCTACTTGGTATTCGTCGATATCCGTTGGGTTAAGAAAGGATTGTTGCCAAAACGATAAAAAGGATAGCCCTGATAAACAAAGTAAACAGAATACCCATATCGACATACGTGATTTCATTATGATGCCTCCTTAGGAGTTTTCCGCGGGTTTCCACAAAATGGCCCCTTGATTTGGTATTTATCCATGAATAAATCGTTTGGTGAGAATGGCTTCTTTAATATAGATATAGGTGTGATTGGTTTCCATAGATGAAACGTTCATACAATCGACCTCCTTATTGTTACTTTAATTAGAAAGTGTAGTTTAACAGTAATATACATATTGGATACAACCTGAGCATAATCATTGTATCGAGATACTTGCGGTTTGTAAATGGTAAATTTTTACGTCTATTTGTATCGCATTTTGTTCTATTTAATCGACCTTGGAATAGTCTTTGTATAAATTTATTTAATCGTGTTACTTCCATATAAGGAACAAAATTGATTTCGTGTTGAAAATGGATTTCATAAATAGATGGACGTAGTACTTTCCATACAGTATTGACTCAAAGAACAACTGTTTAGTACTAAAGAGGATTGCGATGTAAAAAAATACCAACAAAAAACTATATACATTTAGTATATATTTCGTATACAATAAGTTTTGTAAGAAGGTTAAACAGTAAGCCAACTTCTGTAGAGGATTCGAACAGATAAGCTGGAATGGATAAGGTTTCATCTAGTTTATTTGCTAGCTTTCTTGAAAATAAGCAGTAGAGATGAGTGGGGATATTCATTTTAGTATAAATTTATAAAAACTATATAAATTTGTATACAAATGAAGTGTAATAATTCGTGTTAATCATATACAATCTTCTGCGGAAGTTCGTATATATATAAATTACAAAACAGTTAGAAAGGGAGTTCTATATATGTATTCAGGTGGGAATGTATTGGTACCAGCAACTGGTTTTGGACCGATTATGGGTACTGCATTTTTAGCAGGTTACCCAACCGCAGCTGCGATAGTTGGTGTCCTTTGTGCAGGAGTTATTGTTTTCCTGTTGATGCGTGAACAGAAACAAAAGCGTTCTTTCGAGTGATGCTCTTGTGGTGACCAATTTGAAAGTCTGAGGAGTAAAGAAAAATACTATATATAAAGGGGATAAAATGATGGGAAAAACTAACCCGTTCAAAAAGAATGTAGCATATGCAGTTTTATCGACAACACTAGTAACCACGATATTTACACCATTTATGTTTCAGGCGAAGGCAGAGCAACCGAAAAAAAATATTCAAACAGCAAGTGCAGGAAGTATTGCTAGTATCGTGTTCGAAGATTTAGATCGAGATGGCGTGAAAGATGCTGGAGAAAATGGCGTAGCTGGAGCTACAGTAGAATTATTTAGTACATCTGGTGAAAAAGTAGACGAAGTCATGACAGATAGTACTGGCGCATACACTTTTACAGGTTTAGATGCAGGTTATTATTATGCGAAATTGACACTTCCTGCGAATTTTAACTATGTTTCAGGTCAGTACGGTCCTTCTGATTTGACATCAGGATACCTGAATGTAGAGGATGGAGAAGAAACAAGATTACCAGCAGGTCTATTACCTAAGGTAACTGGATCAATTGGTGATACGGTATTTATGGATACAGACAGGGATGGTACACAGGATCCAGG
>Ga0209676_1002071_pt1 | contig 15583 bp, 15 predicted proteins | sample AraplaCvi_mLB_r2_FD_184282 | JGI IMG/M metagenome (GOLD analysis project Ga0209676, IMG submission 184282) | Arabidopsis root microbial communities from North Carolina, USA - plate scrape MF_Cvi_mLB_r2 (SPAdes) (version 2) | ecosystem: Host-associated > Plants > Roots > Endosphere | place: USA...
GGCGCCCGAGAACAGCTTGGCGTTGGAGGTGACCTGCGCATGGACCTCGAGGCCGATCACGACCTCCCACTCGCCGGTTTCGCCCTTGATGCGATAATCGCTCATCTTACCACCACTTCTCGGCGCGAGCATTGAAGCCCGCCCGCTCTTCAATTGCGAGCCCGGCGTTCAGCACGCCCTGCTCGTCGAATGCCTTGCCGATGATCTGCAGCCCCAGCGGCAGCCCTTCGCGGTTTAGCGCTGCGGGGACCGACATTGCGGGCAGTCCCGCAAGGCTCGCGGGCACCGCAAACACGTCGTTCAGATACATCGCCAGCGGATCGGCCATCTTTTCGCCGAGCCCGAACGCCGCCGACGGCGCGGTCGGCGCGAGGATCACGTCGCACACCCCGAACGCCTGTTCGAAATCGCGTGCAATCAGCGTCCTAACCTTTTGTGCCTGCGTATAATAAGCATCGTAGAATCCCGCCGACAGCACATAGGTGCCGATCATGATGCGGCGCTTGACCTCGGGCCCGAAGCCGTCGGCGCGCGTCGCGGCATACATGTCCTGCAACCCCGCCTTTTCGGGCAAGTCGCGCAAACCGTACCGAACGCCGTCATAACGCGCGAGGTTCGACGACGCTTCGGCGGGCGCGATGATATAATAAGCGGGCAGCGCATATTTGGTGTGCGGCAGGCTGATCTCGACGACCTCGGCCCCCGCATCCTTGAGCATCGCGATGCCCGCGTCCCACATCGTGTCGATGTCGGGATCGATGCCCTCCAGCCGATATTCCTTGGGAATACCGACCGTCTTGCCCTTGAGATCGCTCGACAAAGCGGCTTCCCAGTTCGGAACGGGCAGTTTCAGGCTCGTCGCGTCCTTCGGATCGAAGCCCGCCATATTTTCGAGCATGATCGCGCAGTCCTTGACGTCGCGCGCCATCGGCCCCGCCTGATCGAGCGAGCTTGCGAACGCCACGATGCCCCAGCGCGAGCAGCGGCCATAGGTCGGCTTGATCCCGCTGATGCCTACAAAGGCCGCGGGCTGGCGGATCGAGCCGCCGGTGTCGGTTCCCGTCGCCGCGGGGCACAGCCGCGCCGCGATCGCCGACGACGAACCGCCCGACGATCCGCCCGGCGCGAGCGCGGCATTGCCGCCATCCTTGCGCTTCCACGGGCTGATCACATTGCCGAAGTAAGAGGTCTCGTTCGACGACCCCATCGCGAACTGGTCGAGGTTCAGCTTGCCGAGCATGCCGCAACCCGCGTCCCACAATTTCTGCGAAACGGTCGATTCATAGCGCGGCACAAAACCTTCGAGCATATGGCTCGCGGCGGTCGTCTGCACGCCGTTGGTCGCGAACAGATCCTTCATCCCGATCGGCACGCCCGAAAGCGGCTTCAGCGCCCCCGCCGAACGGTCGGCATCGGCCGTCTTCGCCGCCGCGATCGCATGTTCGGGCGTCTCGACGATGAACGCGTTAAGCGCCTTCGCACCCGCCACATTGGCGTTGAACGCTTCCGCCACTTCGACGGCAGAAAAATCGCCCGCACGGTGCCCGTCGCGAATCTGCGCGACGGTCAGGTTGGTAAGCTCGGTCATTATTCGATCACCTTGGGAACACCAAAGAAGCCGTGCTGCGGCGCCGGCGCATTCGCGAGCACGTCGTCACGCCGGCCACCGCCGGTCAGCGGATCGGCGTCGACGACATCATCGCGCAACCGCAGCGTATTGGGGATCACCGCGGTCATCGGCTCGACCCCGGTTACATCGACTTCGCCGAGTTGCTCGACCCAGCCCAAGATGCCGTTCAATTCGCCTTCCATCGCGGCGGCTTCCGCATCGCTGATCGCGATGCGCGCCAGCGACGCGATTTTCCTTACTGTTGCCTGATCGATTGCCATTCTTGTCGCCTTATCGGGAGAAGCTGCGCCGCTAGCATCCCGCCCCGCGCGCTTCAAGGTGCGGCTATTCGAAAGTGCCGGATTCCGGTACCCCGTCCACCAACACGCGACGTTGCTGCACCGCCTCGACCTCGATCCGCGCTTTCGACAGGTCGATCTCGGGCTTTTTGGACGGTGCCGCTTTAGCCCAATCGCCCTGGCTCCACTGCCCCGCATCATTCTGTGTCACGAAATCGAAGTTGAGCGACTCGCCCGGCTCATCCTGCCCGAGCACGCCGATGCGTTTGTCATCGAGCCAGATCGCGACGCACGCCTTTGCCCGGCTGCACATATAGCTTCCCGCAATCCGGTCGAGCGCTCCGGCCGGCAAGGTGCGTCCCTCGGGAAGCACACGCAGCCGCTCGGCCAGCGGGCGCAGCAGCAGCACGCCGCGCGGCCCGTTCAAATCCCAGCGATTCTTCGCCGCCAGCGCCGACTTGGCCGCATCGGCACGCGCCTTTTGCGGCGAGCGCTCCAGTTGTTTCAGCGCCGCGCGCCCGCTCGGCCCGAAATCGAACGCCATCGCCGCCCAGTCGAATTTCTCGACCGGCGTCCCCGATTTCAGCCGCGCCAACTGGTCGCGCGTCGAGATCGCCCCGAAATCGAGGATCGGCAGCGCAAGGAACAACGCGAGCAATGCCAGCCCGATCGCCAGCTTCTGTTGCAACGGCCGCAGCACGTCGTCGAAATCGCGCCGCCCCATCGCCACTGACCACAGGCCGGCCAAACCATAAGCGAGCGCGATCGTCGCCGCGATCACGCCCCAGATGCGCTCGGGGGTCCAGCCGTACTGGATCACGCGCAAATGCATCGAGTAAAAAGCGATGCCCGCAAGCGGCAGCACCGCGACGACCAGCACCGGCGCCGCCCAGCGCAGCATCGGGCTCGTCGCGCGGTCGTCGTTGCCATTGCCGATCACCGCATTGGCGAGCAGCACCGCGAACGCCGCGACCGCCATCATCACCGCGGCGGTCGAAAACCCCGAATCCCAGAGCTTCTGAAGCCCCGTCCCCGCCAACGACAACAGGAACAGCACCAAAGCGACCGCCAGCACCGGCGCCAGCACCGCCAGCACCATCATCACCAGCCGTTGCAGGGTCGCGACCAGTCTGTCGCGCTCGCGCAGCAGGCCGACCGCACCACCAAACGCCGCCCCCGCGAGCATCCAGCCGAACCATTCATCATTGAGCAGGTCGAAAATCAGATTGATCCCGATCAGCTTGAACATCTGACCGATCAGCACGACGAGCAGGAAGGTGATGCCGACGAACGCAAGGCTCGCCGCCCCGATCACCGCATCGGTCCACGCATGGCTGTGGAGGCGCTCATAGGGCATCTGCCACAGCTTCCAGAACCGCCAGTCGGGCGCGACATCGCGCCGCGTCTGGAACAAGGGCGTCGCTACCAGCACCGCGAGAATCCCCGACCAGAACGGCCATTCGACCGGATTGCCCTGAATATTATACGCCGCGGTCTGCCACGCGATCAGCCCGAGGATGACGCCCCAGCCGAGCGCAAACCCCAACGCCCAGCGCCAGCGGCGCAGCTCGACGCCGAGGACGAACGCCACCGCCGCGACCGCGACGCCCGTCGCCAGCGCGCTCCGCCAATGCGACAGCGCGTCGTCATAATCATGGTCGATCAGCAGGTGGAACGCGAGCCCCGCCGCAGCGCAGATCGCCGCCATGATCCACGGGCGCAGCGGCCACGGCAGATCATTCTCATCGAGCCGCGCCGATAGGCTCGACGATCTGGCGGACGAATCGGGGGCGGCGGGTGCGGTCGCGTCGGTCATGCACGAAGCCTATCGCGTAAAATCATCATGCTGAACTTGTTTCCGGATCCGAACTCCGCATGACGAGTTATTTGTAGCCGAGCACCGGAGCCGCTAGAGAGGCCCGAAATTCATCTCTCCCGACCGTATGGAACCCCATTTGGCCCGCAAATTTCTTTACGTCATCGCCGCCGTCATCCTGCTGATCCTCGCCGCCGGGGTCGTGTACCAGCTGTTCCCGGGCTGGATCGCGCGCACGGCCTTCGTCCCCAGCACCGAATTCAAGCCGCAGGCCGCAGTCGCGCCCAACGCCTATGACGATCCCAAAATGTGGTTCGCGCGCCCGGGCATGGACAAGGACCCGTCGGCCTGGCGCCCCGCCGCCGACGGCAGCGAGACCCCCGGCACCGAAGACACCAAGACGGGCGGCCAGCTCATACCGCCTGCCAACGCCGCACAGACGACAGGTGAAACCCCCTTCCCCAAGGGCGACGCCGCAGTCTTCTTCGTCCACCCGACGAGCTATTACAGCCGCTCAAGCTGGAACGCCCCGCTCGAAGACCGCGATTCCGACCACCGCGCGAACCTCTTCGTACAAGGTATGGCAAGCGCCTTTGCCGATGCGGGAGAAATCTGGGCGCCGCGCTATCGTCAGGCGACGCTCGGCGCCTTCCTCGCCGAAGATCGCGTCACCGCGGGCAAGGCGATCGATTCCGCCTATCGCGACGTCGAGGAAGCCTTCGACGCGTTCCTCGCCGCGCAGCCCAAAAACAGGCCGATCATCCTCGCGGGCCACAGCCAGGGCGCGCTCCACCTCACGACCCTGCTCAAGAACAAGATCGCGGGCACCCCGCTCGCGAAACGCATCGTCGCGGCTTACGTCATCGGCTGGCCGATCAGCCTCGACACCGACATCGCCGGGCTCGGCCTGCCCGCGTGCCAGACCCCCGAGCAAAAGGGCTGCATCCTCGGCTGGGCGAGCTTCGCCGATCCCGCCGACCCGATCATGGTCACCGACGCCTATGACGGCACGATCGGCTTCGACGGCCGCCCGCGCGCGGGCACGCGGATGCTATGCACCAACCCGCTTACCGGCATCCCCGACACCGAGGCGCCGCCCGCGGCGAATATCGGCACGCTCAAGCCCACCGAGGGCTTCAAGTCGGGATCGCTGATCGCGGGCAAGATCGGCGCCAAATGCGACGACACGCACGGTTTCCTGATGATCGGCGATGCCGAGATCGCGAAAAATTACGTCGTCGCGGGCTATGTCCTCCCCGGCAACAACTACCACGTTTACGACATCACCCTGTTCTGGGCGAACGTCCGCTCCGACGCCCTCCGCCGCCTCGCGACTTATGAAGGCAAACCGTCGCCAGTGCCGCCCGCCGCAGCGCCGACTGCGCCTCCGACGCCTGCAACCGTCCCAACGCCCAAATCCTAACCCGTCATTGCGAGGAGCCGAAGGCGACGCGGCAATCCAGAGTTACGTGAGTCGCCCTGGATTGCTTCGCTCCGCTCGCAATGACGATATTTTGGGACTAGACGCAGCAACATGATCACCGCCGCCGCCCCCGACTTCGCCGCCCATTTCCCGAACGGCGGCCGCCTCGCGGGCCTCGACGTCGGCACGAAAACAATCGGTGTCGCCTTCTGCGACGTGAACTGGAGCTTCGCGACCCCCGACAAGACGATCATCCGCAAGAAATTCTCGGTCGACCTCGAAACGCTTAAAGGGCTCATCGCCCAGCACAATATCGTGGGCCTCGTTGTGGGCCTGCCGCTCAACATGGACGGCACCGACAGCCCGCGCACCCAAAGCACCCGAGCCTTCGCGCGCAACCTCGCGCCGCTCGCACTGCCGTTGCTGCTCTGGGACGAACGCTGGTCGACCGCCGCGGTCGAACGCGCGATGATCGCCGCCGACGTCAGCCGCGCCAAACGCGCCGAACGCGTCGACAGCGCCGCGGCCGCGTTCATCCTGCAAGGCGCGATTGATGCGATGACGCGGGGTTGAGCGAATATATCCTGATCTGGCTGGGCGTTGCGAACGGCATCGCCTTCGGCCTGATGGTCGCCGACAAGCGCCGCGCCGAGGCGGGCACGCGCCGCATATCCGAAGGCACGTTGCTCGGCTGGGCGTGGCTCGGCGGCGCCATCGGCACCTACGCCGCCTCGCGCGTCGTCCGGCACAAGACACGCAAACAGCCCTTTGCGGGAAAAATGGTCCTGCTCTGCGCCGCTGAAATCGTCCTGCTCGGGCTTTGGGCGCTCGATTTGCTCGATCCGATCGTCGCCGCGGCACTTGCTTATTTACCCCCGTCTGCGTAGACGCTCGGCTTTAATGACAAGCGCAACACTCCGACCCGCCAGCGACTATCCGCCCGGCGGCGATGCCTTTCGCCATCGCCACCTGATCGGCATCGCCCAGCTCACCCCGTGGGAGATTTCCTACGTCCTCGATGCCGCCGAAGAGTGGGTCGACCTGAACCGCTCGGGCGCCGCAAAGCATGACGACCGGCTCGCGGGCCTCACGATCATCAACGCCTTCTTCGAAAATTCGACGCGCACTTTGCTGTCGTTCGAAATCGCCGGCAAACGCCTCGGCGCCGATGTCGTCAACATGCACGCCGCGCAATCGAGCGTGAAAAAGGGCGAGACGCTGATCGACACCGCGATGACGCTCAACGCGATGCGCGCCGACGCGATGGTGATCCGTCACGGCAGCTCGGGCGCGGTCCAGCTCATCGCCGACAAGGTCGACTGCCCCGTGCTCAACGCGGGCGATGGCCGCCACGAACATCCGACGCAGGCGTTGCTCGACGCGCTGACGATCCGCCGCCGCTTGGGCCGGGTCGAGGGGCTCACCATCGCGATCTGCGGCGACGTCCTCCACAGCCGCGTCGCGCGCTCGAACATCCTCGCGCTCACCCTGCTCGGCAACGAAGTCCGCGTCGTCGCGCCGCCGACGCTCACTCCGCCGGCAATGGAACGCATGCACGTGACGACCTTCACCGACATGGACGAAGGCATCAGGGACGCCGACGTCGTGATGATGCTCCGCCTCCAGAACGAGCGCATGGACGGCGCCTACCTGCCCAGCGCCCGCGAATATCACGCGCTCTACGGCCTCACGCCCAAGCGGCTCGAAAAAGCGAAACCCGACGCCATCGTCATGCACCCCGGCCCGATGAACCGCGGGGTCGAAATCGACAGCAGCATCGCTGACGATCCCGTCCGCTCGACGATCACCGAACAGGTCGAAATGGGGGTCGCCGTGCGTATGGCGTGCCTCGACATATTGACGCGCCGCAAGCGGGGAGTCGTCGGATGGAACTGAAACCGCTCCACATCACAAACGCGCGGCTGGTCGACGGAGACACTCCGCGCCCGGGCAGCTTGCTGATCATCGACGGCCGCATCGCCGCGCTCGACCCGACCGAAACTCCCGACGGCACCGAGACAATCGACGCCAAGAGCCAGTGGCTCGCCCCCGGCATCATCGACCTTGGCGTCTTCGCGACCGACAAGCCCGCCTTCCATTTCGGCGGCATCACCCGCGCGGCATTGATGCCCGACAACGGCCCGCTCGACGGCGCCGGGCTCGTCGAGCGCGCCGCGAAAGGCGGCAAGCCCGACCTCTGGGTCCACCCGCTCGCCGCCGCGACCAAGGGCCTCGAAGGCAAGGAACTCGCCGAAATCGGCCTGATGAAACAAGCGGGCGCGCGCGCCATCGCCACCGGCCGTTCGCGCATCGCCGACAGCGGCGTGATGCGCCGCGTCCTATCCTATGCCGCCTCGCTCGGCCTCGTCACGATCATCCACGCCGAGGATGAAGGGCTCACCGCCGGCGCGGTCGCGACCGACGGCGAAATGGCGACGCGCCTCGGCCTCGCCTCGGCTCCCGCGATCGCCGAGGCAATCGCGATCGCGCGCGACCTCGCGCTGGTCGAGGAAACCGGCGCGCCCGTGCATTTCCGGCAGGTCACCACCGCGCGCGGGCTCGACCTGATCCGTGCCGCCAAGGCGAAGGGGCTGCCCGTTCTCTGCGGCATCACCCCCGCGCATCTTTTGCTCTCCGACACCGCGATCGGCGATTTCCGCACCTTCGCGCGCCTGTCGCCGCCGCTCCGGTCGGAGGATGATCGCCACGCCTGCCTTGCCGCGATCGCCGACGGCACGATCGACATTCTCGCCTCGGGCCACGACCCGCGCGGTCCGGAAGACAAGCGCCTGCCCTTCGCCGAAGCCTTGCCCGGCATGGCGGGCGCCGAAACCCTGCTCGCGCTCGGGCTCAATCTCGTGCGCGACGGCCATATCTCGCCGGGTCGCCTCTTCGAACTGCTCGCCGGAACCCCTGCCTGCCTTCTTGGCGTCGATGCCGGGAAACTCGCGGCGGGCAAGGACGCCGACCTCATCCTCGTCGATCCCGGCACGCCCTGGCAGGTCGATGCGAAGAAGATGGCGGCGTATGCGGGCAACACTCCGTTCGACGGCATGCCGGTGCAGGGCCGCGCCACAATGCTGTGGAAGGGTGGACTACGCATCCGCTGATCCGGGCTTTATCTCGCTGATTTAATTCGATACCCCTCCTGCGGGGGATCGATAATCAGCGAGGTTGACCCGATGCGCCGTCTTGCCGTTCCAACTCTCCTCACCGCCGCCCTGCTCGCCCCCGCCGCCGCGGCGCAGATGACGCCAGTACAGGGCATCCCCTGCGCGCAGGGCCTCCCCTGCAACGCCCCGCCGCCGCAGGTGCTGCAGCAGATGTATGGTGACGCCCGAGCCCCGGCCCCGCCGGGACAAGTCATCCCGTTCGCCGAAGAAAAGCAGGATTATGTCGGTGGCTATATGGTCAACAGCTTCGCCGCGATCGCCTTCTGGCGCTCGGCCTCGGGCCAGCCCGGCTATTCCTACGGCGCGCTGCGCGGCGACAGCCGCGAACAGGCCGAGCAATATGCCATGACCGCCTGCCGCGAGGCGGGCGGGCGCGACTGCGTCGTCGGGTTATGGGGCGGCAACGGCCATTTCGCGATCGCCCGCGACAAGGAGGGGCAATATTACGCCGGCTTCGCGGGTACGCCCGGCGGCGCAAAACGATCGGTCATGGATAGCTGCAAGAGTGCCGGCGCCAAATGCAAGGTCGTCGAGACGATCGAAAGCATGCCCTATTTCTTCCGTTTTTGAAGGTTCCCGCCGCTCAGGCGGTAACGCGCATCGCACTCGCACGCGAGGCAAGCCGGAACAGCGGCACCGTCAGCGTCGTCGATAGCAGCGCCAACGTCACGAGCACGGCAAAGACCGTCGGAGTAATCAGCCCCGCCTCGACCAGGATCGTCGCCGCGACGATCTCCATCAACCCCTTGCACTGGAGCAACAGGCCCAGCCGCGTGCGTTCGGCGGTCGGCATATGCGGCTCCGGGGGCAACAGATGCACCGCGAGCAACTTCGACGCACCCGCAAGTGCGAGCAGCGCCAGCGATACGCCAAGCGCGCCCGCGGTCACCACCGCCCCGTCGATGCTCAGCCCGCGATGCGCAAAGAACAGGGGTGACAGGCCGAACAGCGCCAACTTGCCCAACAGCTCCGGCCGCAACCGTTCGGCGAGCGGCTTCGGCGCCAGCACCCCCGCGAAATAGGCGCCAAGCAATTCGTGCAAGCCGAGCACGCTGGTCGCCCACGCGCCCGCCGCCAGATAGGCGACGCCCAGCCCCGCGCTGATCGCGATACTCCCGGGCAGATTGCGGAACAGGCGGCCGCGCGCCGCGACCATTGCGGCAAGGACCGCCACCGCGCCAAGCTGCGTCACACCCCCGGACAGAACCGCCCCCGCCTCGCCGTTATGCAGAAACAGCAGCGCAGCAAGCCCGATCCACAATATGGCGTCGTCGAGCGCCGCGATGCGCAGCGACAAATTGCCCAGCGGGCGGTCCGCGATCGGCAGTTCGCGAACGATGCCGACCAGCACCGGAAGCGCGCTGACTGCGAGGCACAGCCCGATCGCACCCGCCGACAGCAAAGGCGAAACGCCGCCGGGGCGGGCCAGCACCGCATCCATCGCACCCGACAGTGCGACGACGAAACCGACGCCGAACGGCAACGCCAGCGCTATCAATGCCGTCCCCGCCACCCGCACGCCAAGGCGCGGAGCCTGATCGGCGGTCACCCGCGTCTCGAGCCCGGCGCTGAACGCCAGCGCGAGAACCCCGAGCCACCCGATCGTCTCACCCAGCCATGACGGCCCGAGGATGGATTTATCGAACCCAAGGCGATCCGCCGCAATCGCCACCGCCAATCCCGTCAGGATCGGCAGCACCGCCATCGGAACCGCCCCGCGCGCCATGCGCCAGCAAAGGACGGGGATCAGCAGGAAGCAGAGCAGGTCAACGAGGAACGCCATGCTCAGAAGGCTATCCCGGGCACCAAGCCCGGGCAAGCGATATTGTGAACGTTCCCTCGTCCGCTGAAGGCAGCGGCACCGGCGGCTTTGGGGTGGGAAGCGGCCCCTTGTGCACCCCGGCTTTCGCCGGGTGCACGTATCTATCGGCCGCAATTGGTCGATTGCGCCTCATCCGCAAGATAGCCTATGGCCACCGGCGATGGACGAAGAGGGAAAGCAATGGCCGCGACATTTTCAGTGGACGAGCGACGCGAGCATTTTGCTTATTGCGTCCAACTGTTTGGCGGAACCACTGCATTCTCGCGGCGCCTTGGCATAGACGAGCGGGCCATCCGCCGTTTTATCAATGGCGAGCGGCCCCTTGGTGACGGGCTTTTGGAAGACACCGCAAAGGCATTGCGCCTGCTCATCGATGAAGCAACCGCGGCCGAGTCACAGATCGCTGCCACGTTGCGCTTTCCGCCGGCAGATCCGTCATAGCCGAAATTGGTCGCTAGCGGTCGCGCCCCCCATACACCCCAAATAAAAGAGGCGCGGCCCCCCGGCCGCGCCCCTCCCCCTTATCCGGGTAAAGTCGTTTAGCGCGAAGCGAGCCGCATCGGGGCTGCCTTCGACGCCCACTGGATCGCCTCGCCGCCGCCCATCGCGCGGACGAAGCAGGTCTGACCTTGCGCCTTCAGCTGGTTGCACAGGCTGGCCGCGTCAGCGCGCGTCGCGAGGCCGTTCACCGTCAGGCGATAGAAATTGCGGCCGTTCACCGTCGCGGCATGGCTCGACGCCGGGAAGCTGGCGAGAACGCCATTGCGCTTCTTCAGCGTGTCCCATTTTTCCTTCGCGATGCCGAGGCTGTCATAGGCGCCGAGTTGAACCGCCCAGCCCGTCGGCTTCTTGGCGTCAAAGCCCATCGCCTTGGGGATCAGCACGGTCGCAAGCTCGATTGCCTGCTTCTGCGCCGGGCGGATGCGTCCTTCGCCCGCGACGCGCGGTGCGGCGCGATACGGCGCCGCCTCTGCCATAATCACCTCGCCCGCCGCCTTCGGCTGCGGCAATTCGGTTACTGGCACGACACCATCGGCATTGCGCTCGGGCATCGGCAGTTCGACGCTGCGGATCGCGCTCGACGCATCGGCCAGGACCGGCGGCGGCGGCGCATAAGCGGCGACCGGCGCCGGATCGGCACTCGCGAGTTCGACCGCCGGCGCGGGCGCGGGCTCGACCGCGGCCATCTGCGTATCGCTGAAATTGCTGAGCGCGAGGCGCACGGGCATGCCGGCATCCTGCTGCGCCTTGGTGCCGATCATGCTCGCGACGCGGATCTGCGCGTTGGGCTGTTCGGCGAGTTTCGACCATTCGGCCATCCGTGCCTCGACCTTGGCGATCGACAGGTCCTGCGAAGCAAGAACCCGCGCCTGCGCCCACCGGCCCGACAGGGCAAAGGCCAGCGCCAGATTCTGCCGCGTCCGCGCGTCGGCGCCCGGCGCCCGTGCGGCCTCGGTCAGCACATAGATTGCGCTTTCGCCATCGCCCGCCAGCGCGAGCGCCAGGCCAAGGTCCGATGCCGGCACCGTGTCGCGATGCTTGGTCAGCAGCGCGACGGCGTCGTCATCCTTCCCCTGCGCGATCTGTGCCAGCGTCAGCGACAGGATCGTGTTGCTGTCGGTCGCGCCTAGTTCCATCGCCTCGGTCAGCGCCGAGGTCGCCGATGCAAAGCGGCCGTCATTGAGATAGGCCTGACCCAGCAGCGCGCGATAACCGGCATCGCGCGGGCTGCCCGCCACCGCCGCTTCGGCGAGGCTGACGGCCTTGCTGGCCTTGCCTGCCTCGAGTGCGACGCGCGCCTCGCTCGCCGATTTGGCGGCGATCGCGGGCTTGCCGGCGGCGCGCGACGGCGCGTCGGCCATCGTCATCCCGCTGCACCCCGTGGCGGCGCCGAGGACAAAGCCCGAAACAGCCAGTTTCATCAGCATCTTGCGGTTCATGTCTGGGTCCCCCTCTTATATTTTCAGCGCTGCGTTCGGCGCGTCGGGCGCGCCGCCGGCAGGCGGCTCGCCATCGCGTCGATTTCGGGCAGCGAAGACAGATATTCGTCGAGCAGATCGGTCAGGATCACCTGCGACGACCGGTTCGTCACCGCGCTGGCAAGCCGCAGACGCAGATGGCGTTCGGCGTCGAGGCGCAAGGTGAAGGCCGCCTTTTCGCGGGCCCGGAGGGCACGAGGTGCCTTTTCCTTCTTCGGCGCCGGCGCCGGACGCGCTTCGACCTTGCGCGCCACCGCGGCGACGCGCTCGATCAGCGATTCCTGCTGACGGACGATTTCCGGAACTTCGGGCGCTTCGGCTTCGAACTGGTCGGCACCATAATCGCCGGTCGGTCCGGTGAATTCGCCAATCTGTTCGGGCGCATATTCCGGCACCAGCTCATGCCCGGCACCTTCGTCGACGGCATGTTCGGCCTCGACATTATGCGCCAGCACCGATCCGGTGAGCAGCGGCTTCAAATCCACCAGACGCGCAGGCTCGCTCGACTGGTCGGGATCGACATCATAGCCCATGTCGTTCCAGCCGAGATCGTCATAACCGCCGGCGTTCATGGTTGCGGGGCCGCTACCGAGCGGCTGGCGGCGCATGGCGGGACGCGCTCCACCCTTGCGGGCAAGCAGTCCGGCGCTCAGCGATGCGAGAGGTTTTGGTTCGCCCATGGTTCCCGAGCTCCCCGTCACTGGCCAGCGATGCGGCGGCCGAAGCCACCACCCATCGGGCGAACCGCACCATAATTGCCCTGCGTGGGTAGCGGTGCGGCAAATACGGTCCGGCGGAAATTCTTTTCGAGGCGATCGTTCATATAGGTCCACAGCTGGCGGATTTCGTCGGCGGAGCGCCCGTTCGGGTCGACCTCCATCACGGTGCGCCCATCGATCATCGACGCGGCATAGTCGGTCCGGTGATGCAGCGTGATCGGGGCGACGGTGCCGTGCTGCGACAGCGCAACGGCGGCTTCGCTGGTAATCTTGGCCTTGGGCGTCGCGCCGTTGACGACGAACACCAGCGGCTTGCCGGCGCGTTCGCAAAGGTCGACCGTGGCACCGACGGCGCGCAGGTCGTGCGGGCTCGGCCGGGTTGGGACGACGATCAGTTCGGCGACCGAAATCACGCTCTGGATCGCCATGGTGATCGCCGGCGGCGTATCGATAACCGCCAGTTTAAAGCCCTGCTGGCGCAGGATTTCGAGGTCGGAGGCCAGCCGGGCGACCGTGGTCTGCGCGAACGCCGGAAGGTCGGTCTCGCGCTCGTTCCACCAGTCGGCGAGCGAGCCCTGCGGATCGATGTCGATCAGAACGACGGGGCCGGCGCCCGCAAGCTGCGCCTGCACCGCCAGGTGCCCCGACAGCGTGGTCTTACCCGACCCGCCTTTCTGTGAAGCCAATGCCAATACGCGCACTGCGTTACCCCCTCGGAAATCCAAAATTCGCCGAAGGGATGCCATGCGGGGCGCTAAAATTGGGTTAACGATGATAAAAAGAGGGTGAACGACTTCCCCACCGACATGGTAAACAGGGCCCTAACGCGCACTTGTCCCATATCGGATCAAATTTCGGCATACCCCATTTTGTCGCTAACGCCGTGTTAGCCAATTGGCGCTATAAAGCACACGGGGACTGCAGCCGCCGGGTCATGGCTTTGGGGCGGCGCAAGTCATTGGAGAATAAGATGCGTTCATTCCGCACCGCCGTTTCACGCGCTCTGCCGCTGGTCGCGGCATCGATGCTGGCGGCAGCACCCGCCCATGCCGACGTCAAGGACGGCGTCGACGCTTGGCAGGCGGGCAATTATGCGGCAGCGGTCGCCCAGTGGCGCCCGCTCGCGCTTGCCGGCGATGCCGATGCGCAATTCAATCTGGGGCAGGCCTATAAACTCGGCCGCGGCGTTCCCGCCGACCTCGTGCAGGCCGAGGCCTGGTATCGCCGTGCCGCGAAACAGGGCCATTTGCAAGCGGAGGATAATCTCGGCCTCGTGCTCTTCACCGCGAACCGCCGACAAGAAGCGATGCCCTTCATCATCAATTCGGCCGCGCGCGGCGAACCGCGCGCGCAATATGTCCTCGGCACCGCGCACTTCAACGGCGACCTCGCGGCGCAGGACTGGCCGCGCGCCTATGCGCTGACCAAGCGCGCCAGCGACGCCGGACTCGGCATCGCCTCGGCGCGCCTCGCACAGCTCGACAGTCTGATCCCGCTTGAGCAGCGCCAGCGCGGCCTCGCGATGCTCCCTGAAATCGAGCGCAGCGAACAGCAGGCGCGCCTTGCCGCAGTCAACGCCGCCGCGCCGCCCGCGCCCAAACCGGTGCCCGCCGCCTCGCCGGTGAAGGTCGCCAGCCTGCCCGCCTCGACCCCCGGCACCAGCTATACGCCGCCGCCGGTGATCGACACACCGGCGCCCGCCGCCGTGCGCCCGTCCGCGGTGCCCGAACCGATCCGCAGCGTCGCGGTGCCATCCTCGCCGGCGGCCAGCGCTGCCGCCGCAGCAGCAGCCGAAGCAACCGCCGAAGCCGTCGCCGCGACCGGCCAGCCGGGCACGACCTACGCTGCACCGCCCGAAAGCGGCAAGCTCCCGCCGAAGCCCGAGCCCGCGAAGCCCGCGCCAAAGCCCGCCGAAGCGAAACCCGCGCCGGTCAAGGCCGCACCCGTCGCCACCGTCGCAGCCACGCCGACGCCGGTCCGCGTCCACACGGGCACCGCGAGCCCGTGGCGCGCGCAGCTTGGCGCCTTCGGCGTCGAAGCGAACGCCCGTAACCTCTGGGCTTCGCTCGAAAAGAAGAATCCGGCCTTCGCTGGCCGCACGCCCTTCCTCGTCAAGAGCGGCAAACTCACCCGCCTCCAGGCCGGCGGCTTCGCGAACAAGGGCGAAGCCGAAACCTTCTGCGCCGCCGTGGGCAAGGGCGGGCAGGCCTGTATGGTGGTCGACAAATAAGGAAGCGAAGCCGCGATCAGTCGGTCGCCGGCGCGTCGTCCTCGTCGGTCGGCTGATCGTCCGCCGGCATCATGAATTTCACCGTCTCGATGCACCCCGACGCGCCCTGCGCCGAGGGGGCGACACGGCCGCTGCGCACGATGCCCATCGCCTGCTGGCCGAACTCGGCCGACGGTTGCGCGTCCAGCACCTTCACATTGCCGACCTCGCCCCACGGCGCGGTATCGAACGCGACGATCGCCCAGCCCTCGACCGCGCGCTTGCGATAAGCGGGCGGATAACGCGTGGTCGGCCGGACCGCCCAGTCGATCTTCGCGGGGCAGACGGCATTCGCGGGCCGCATCTGCTCCTCGGCAGGTTTCTCGGGCGCCGCGAGCTTCCCCGCCGATCTCCAATAGGGATAGAGGCACCCCGTTCGCGCGCCGCCGGTAAAGCGCGACACGCGGATCGCCTCGATCGCCGCCGCGTCGAGTTCGTCATTCCCCGTACCGTGTGCAATCCGCACATTGATCG
>Ga0209676_1002073_pt1 | contig 15575 bp, 14 predicted proteins | sample AraplaCvi_mLB_r2_FD_184282 | JGI IMG/M metagenome (GOLD analysis project Ga0209676, IMG submission 184282) | Arabidopsis root microbial communities from North Carolina, USA - plate scrape MF_Cvi_mLB_r2 (SPAdes) (version 2) | ecosystem: Host-associated > Plants > Roots > Endosphere | place: USA...
TCGCGATCGCGGGCGGCGCTCTTGCCACCGCCGGCAGCTCGACCGTCGGCGGATCGACTACAAACGCCACGACGGTCGCGGTTCCCGGATCGACACTGACCCTGACCGAAGCCTTTTCCACCGGCGCAGCGGCGAATTACAACAGCAGCGTCGAATGCCGCCGCAACAGCGACAATGTTATCGTCGCGACGTCCGGCACGGGTCTCAGCCGCACCGTCGTCATGCCGTCGGGCACCTCGCTCACCTGCACCTGGACCAACAGCCGCAAGTCGGCGACGCTGGTCGTGCGCAAGACCTGGGTGAATGCGCAGACGGCCAATGCTGTCACCGTCGCCACGAGCGGCCTCATCAACAACGCCACCCTCGCCTCGGTCGCCAACAGCGCGAACGAGACCGACACCAACGCGGCGGTCACCGTCTACGCCGCCGAAAGCGCGGCGCTCGGCGAAACCTTCACCGTCGGGAATGGCGCCAACTACACACAGGCCCTGGCCTGCACCGGCAATGCGACCGCGCTCACGGGCAATGTGCTGACGGTCAATCCGGCCGACACTGCGATCATCTGTACCTTCACCAACGCCTATGTCGTACCGCTGGCGATCGCCAAGACGTCGGCGGCGTACAGCGACCCGGTGAACGGCACGACCAATCCGAAGCTGATCCCCGGCGGCTTCGCCGACTACAGCCTGACCGTCACCGCCCCCGCGGGCACCAGCCCGACGAACAACAGCGTCGTCGTCACCGACGCGATCCCGGCGAACCTCAGCCTGTTCGTCGGCACCTATGCACCCGGCCCCGGCCCTGTCCGCTTCACGGCCGGCAGTAGCGCGCTGACCTATGGCTTCACCAGCCTTGGCAGCGCGGCCGACGATCTCGAATTCTCGAACAATGGCGGCGCCAGCTGGACTTATGGACCGACCGCCGACGCCAATGGCGTCGACGCGGCAGTGACGCATGTCCGCATCCGGCCCAAGGGGTCGATGGCGCCCGGATCGAGCTTCACGATCAACCTCCGCGCGCTCGTCAAATAGGGCTGTTCAACCGGCGATTGCTTTCTGTACCGAACCGTATAATGGCGCGATATGAGCACGCGCACCGCCTCGGACAGCAACGATCCCATCGTCGAAAGCCGCGACCAGCTCGCGGTCCCCATGATCAAGGGCGAAAAGCCTAGGGACCGCTGGCGCATTGGCACCGAGCACGAGAAATTCGTCTATCGCACCGCCGACCATCGCGCGCCGAGCTATGACGAACCAGGCGGCATCCACGACCTGTTGATGGCGCTCACGCGCTTTGGCTGGGAGCCCGTGATCGAGGGCGGCAAGGTCATCGCCTTGTCGGGCAGCGACGGCGCGATCAGCCTCGAACCCGCTGGCCAGCTCGAACTGTCGGGCGCGCCGCTCGAAAATCTTCATCAGACCTGCGCCGAAACCGGCCGGCATTTGAAGCAGGTGAAAGAGGTCGGCGCCGAACTCGGCCTCGGTTTCCTCGGGCTCGGCATGTGGCCCGACAAGACACGCGCCGAGCTGCCGATCATGCCCAAGGGACGCTACAAGATCATGCTCGAACATATGCCGCGCGTCGGCAGCATGGGGCTCGACATGATGCTGCGCACCTGCACCATCCAGACCAACCTCGACTATTCGAGCGAGGCCGACATGGTGCAGAAATTCCGCGTCTCGCTCGCACTCCAGCCGCTCGCCACCGCGCTCTTCGCCGCCTCGCCATTCACCGAGGGCAAGCCCAACGGCTATATGTCATACCGCAGCCATATCTGGACCGACACCGACCCGGCACGCACCGGCATGCTGCCCTTCGTATTCGAGGATGGCTTCGGTTATGAGCGCTATGTCGACTATATGCTCGACGTGCCGATGTATTTCGCCTTCCGCGACGGCAAATATATCGACGCCGCGGGGCAAAGCTTCCGCGACTTCCTCAAGGGCGAACTCCCCGCGCTTCCCGGCGAGAAGCCGCGCCTCTCCGACTGGAACGACCATCTCTCGACCGCCTTCCCCGAAGTGCGCCTCAAGAGCTTCCTCGAAATGCGCGGCGCCGACGGCGGGCCGTGGAACCGCATCTGCGCGCTGCCGGCGCTGTGGGTCGGCCTGCTCTACGACCAGGGCGCCCTCGACGCGGCTTGGGATCTGGTCAAAGGCTGGAGCATCGAGGAGCATCAGGTGCTGCGCGATGCGGTCCCCAGCGAAGGTCTCGACGCCCCCGCCCCCGGCGGGGGTACTGTGGGCGAACTCGCCCACCGTGTCCTCGACATCGCAGCGGCGGGCCTTGCCGCACGCGGCGAGGTCAATTCGATGGGCGACAATGAGGTCGGCTTCCTCGAACCGCTCCGCCGCATCGCCAAGAGCGGCAAATCGCCCGCGCACGACCTGCTCGACCGCTACGAAGGCCCGTGGGGCGGCGATCTCTCGAAAATCTACGACGAACTAAGCTTCTAAGCCGATTGGGGGCGGTGAAAACACCTCCCCAAAGTGCAGCAAAAACGCAACACTGCTGACACGAAAGTCAGCGGAGACCGCTTACGCGATTGATCGCGCGCGCGCGCAAAGCCAAAGAGCAGTTGGTTTTCGCCTCTCCCATCGTCACCTCTGTTTCAGGAAGCTTGCCATGCGCCACTTTCCTTCCGCTACCGCTATAGCTTTTGCCCTCGCCGCGCCGTGCTGGGCCGCGCCCGCCGCCGCACAGGAAGCGCCTGCCGCCGAAGAGAGCGGCCTCACCGAAATCATCGTCACGGCGCAGCGCCGCGAGCAGAATCTGCAGGACGTGCCCATTTCGATCACCGCGGTGTCAGGCGACCGGCTCGACGCGATTGGCGCCGGCGGCCAGGACGTGCGTTCGCTGTCGGCGAAGGTGCCGAGCCTGATAGTCGAATCCTCGTTCGGCCGTACCTTCCCGCGCTTTTACATCCGCGGTCTCGGCAACACCGATTTCGATTTCAACGCATCGCAGCCGGTCAGCCTCGTCTATGACGATGTCGTGCTCGAAAACCCGATCCTCAAGGGCTTCCCGGTGTTCGACATGGACCGCGTCGAAGTGCTGCGCGGGCCGCAGGGCACGCTGTTCGGTCGCAACACACCCGCGGGCATCGTCAAGTTCGATTCGGTCAAGCCGTCGGACGAGTTCAGCGGCTATGGCCGCATTTCCTATGGCCGCTTCAACGCAGTCAACGCGCAGGGCGCGGTCGGCGGTCCGCTCGGCGAGCAGGTCGCGGTGCGCGTTTCGGCGCTGTATCAGCGTCAGGACGATTATGTCGACAATGTGCTGCCGAGCGGCACGACGAAGGACGCGTTCGAGGGCTTCGACGAGCTCGCGCTGCGCTTCCAGGGGCTGGTCAAGCCGACCGACAATTTCGAAATTCTGCTCACCGGCCAGCTTCGCCGCCTTAACGGCACAGCGCGCCTGTTCCGCGCCAATGTGTTCACGCGCGGCGAAACCGGCCTCAACGACAATTTCGATCGCTATCGCGTCTCGACCGACGGCAAGAACGAACAGCGCGTGCGCACCGGCAACGCGTCGGCGCGCATCAATTGGGATCTCGGCCCCGTCTCGCTGATCTCGGTCACCAGCCTTTGGAAGGGTCATGCAACTTCGGTCGGCGACGTCGACGGCGGTTTTGGGTCCAACGCGGTGCCCGCCCCTTATGGCCCGGGCGAAATCCCCTTCACCGCCGAAACGCGCGACAGCGTGCCGCACTTGCAGCAGTTCACGCAGGAAGTGCGCCTCGAAAGCAACGGCAATGGTCCGCTGTCGTACCAGGCCGGCTTCTTCTATTTCGACGAAGATCTCGACATCGACAGCGAAAATTATTCGACGCTTGGCGATCCCAACAACCCGGTCGGCGGCGTCAATATCGTCGTTTCGCAGACGCAGGAGAGCAAAGCTTATGGCGTCTTCGGATCGCTTACCTATCAGCTGACCGACCAGCTCAGCGTCACCGGCGGCATCCGCTATAATGACGACAAGCGCCGCTACACCGTGGTTCGCAGCAAGGACACGCAATTCCCCAACTTCCTGCAGAACCCGCTCGGCACGGTGAACCGCCGCGTCAGCGACAATAATGTCACCTGGGACGCGAACATCGCCTATGCCGCGACCGACGACATCAACCTCTATGCCCGCGTCGCTCGCGGCTATCGCGCGCCCAGCATCCAGGGCCGCATCCTGTTCCCGCCCGCAACCGCCACACCGCTCGAATCGGGCGTGACGATCGGCGATTCGGAAACGGTCACCTCCTATGAAGCGGGGGTCAAATCGACCGTGCTCGACGGGCGCGGCCGCATCAACCTGTCGGGCTTCCTTTATAATCTCAACGACGCGCAGCTCACCGCGGTCGGCGGCGGGGTCAACGCCAACCGCCTGATCAATGCCGACAATGTCCGCGGCTACGGCTTCGAACTCGATGTCGAGCTGATGCCCGTCGACCGGCTGCTGCTGACCGCAGGGCTCAGCTACAACCATACCGAGATCCGCGATCCGGGCCTGACGACCGCCGCGTGTGGCGCGACGCGCGTCGACACCTTCCCCAATGTGTCGAACTGCACTGTGCTCGATCCGATCGTAGTCCCGGCGGCGCCTTTCGCGGCTGCGATCGTCAACATCGACGGCAACAGCCTGCCGCAGTCGCCGCGCTGGATCGCGAACTGGACCGCCAAATATGGCGTCCCGGTCGGCGATGGCGAAGTCTATGTCTACACCGACTGGTCCTATCGTTCGAAGATCAACTTCTTCCTGTATGAATCGGTCGAGTTCCAGGACAAGCGCATGCTCGAGGGCGGTGTCCGCGTCGGGTACAAGACCGACAATTACGACTTCGCCGCCTTTGTCCGCAACCTCACCAACGATGTTTCGGCGGTCGGCGCGATCGACTTCAACAACCTGACCGGCTTCGTCAACGAACCCCGCATCTGGGGCGTCGAGGCGGGCTTCAAATTCTGATGTGAAGGCGCGCGGGGTTCGCCCCGCGCGCTTACGCCACCGGCCCGACGCGTTCGTCGGGTTCGAGGCGGACCAGCGGACGCTTGCGCCCGGTCAGCCGCCTGAACAGGCGCGGGATGAAGGCATGGTCCTGCGCCCAGTTCCAATAGGCGGCATAGGCGGGATCGGCGAGGAGGTGCTTCTCCTCTGTCTTCGCGCGCCAATAATAGACCCCGCTAACCAACCCGAGCAGGATCACGTTGCGCGCGCCCTCGACCCAGCCGCCCGCGGTGACGAGGAAAGGCAACGAGCCGACCCACCAACTCAGATTCTTCGAAATATAGGCCGGATGCCGTGTGAACTTGTAGGGCCCGTGCGTGATCACGCCGCGGTGCGTCAGGTTCGAAAAGCGGATGCCGAACGCCATCGTCGCCCAACTGTAGATCGCAGTGAGCGCGACGAGCACGATGCCCCAGGCGACGAGCAGGCCATGATGGCCTTCGAGCCAATAGCCCCAGTCCGAGCCATTGACCTGATAGTCGAGCGGGCCGCCGTTCATCAGGATGAAGGGCGGATAGCAGACGAGCGCCGCGACCCACGCCATGCCATAGGGGTTGGCGGTGCGGATATGCGCGTCGAGCGGCTTCAGCGTCAGGATATAGCCGACTGTCGCGATATGGACGTCGACGAGGTAAAGGAAATTTATCGCCCACAGCCCCGTCATATAGGGGCTGGCGAGCACCTCGCTCATCGGCACCGTGACCAGCGAGGAAAAATTGCCCGGCACGATCGACAGCATGAAGGCGGTGAAAAACCCCTTCACCGCCCAGGCGCGCAGATGATGGCTGATTGCGCGACCATCGACCGGCTGGCCGGGCGCGATCAGCCAGCGGCCGAACTGCCAGCAACCGTCGCGCGGTTCGATCATGCGGCGGTCGAGCCACAGCATATAGGGCACCGACACGAGCAGCAGCCACGGCGCGACCGTCTCGAGCAGGTTCATCGAAAAGGCGTAATTGCCCTCCCAGTAATAGCGCATCGTCGCATAAATCAGCGCGATCAGCGCCCACGTCGACCACATTCCAGCGAGCTTGGTCAGGCTGATGTCGAGCGTCTCGCGCCACGGGCGGCGCTGTGCCCAGTCGATGCCGGTCGACGGATTGCGGTGCACCTTGTCGACGAAGACCGACCAGAGCACCATCGGCAAGCCGCAGGCGAGCACGCTGGCGATGGCCGAATTGGGGCCGTTCATCGCCCCGCGCGTCCCCCAATCGATACCGAGGAACGCCGCGATCTCGGGCGCGAAGCGCGCGATCAGCAAATAGCTTACCAAACCGGCGAGCCCGACGAGTCCCACCCCGGCGCTGACCGCCGAACGCGGGCGAACGCCCGCTGGCGCGGCAGGCGCGTTTGCCGATTCGAGCGGGTCGGATGAAGCGGATTTGGCCATGATATTCACCCGCTTAGCGTTACCGTAAAAGGGTAAGCAACCCGTCAATCGGATTCACCGATTCGCTGGCGTTTTCCTGCCAAAACGGCAGCATTCCTATGGTTTGACACCGTTCACCGCATGTTGGTTTCGACTCACCCCGAGTCGCGTCCCAAAGATTCGCGCCACGGTAACGGGGCTGATAAAGGGCGCATCAATCGGGGCGGAGGGCTCCAATAAAACACAAGATGGGGTCGCCACTTGTCATCGAAAACAACGGGTCTGCGCGATTTGCGCCAGCGTTTTTCTGCGCTGTTTCAGGACCATGAAATCTTCGTTCGCACGCACGGTCATGTCCGATTCCTGCGGGTCAGCGCCGTCTGGCAAAAGCGCGTCGCGCTGATCGCCGGCGTCGTGCTGCTCGCATGGGCCGGCGCGACGCTGGCAGTGTTGTTGAACCAGCTGCTCTCTTCGGGTGAGCGCGCTGCGGTCGCGCAGCAGCAGGCGGCGGCGGCCGCGTCCGAAGCGCGGATCGCCAAATATCGCGACAATGTCGCTGAAACCGCCGCCGATCTCGAAGACCGGCAGGAACAGCTCGAGGAATGGTCGAAAGTTCACTTCGGCGTCGAGCCCGCGGCGGTGACGCCCGAAGCCCATGCCGACGGTGCGGCGCCGGTTGCCGAACAGGCTCCACTCAAGACCAGCGCGTTGATCGACCCGAACCTGCCGCCCGAAGCGCAAATCCTCGCCCGCCTCGAAGCGCGGCAGGAAGATTTCGCCAACCGCTTGCTCACCGCAGTCAACGAACGCGCGGCCAAGGCCGAAGGCGCCGTCGCCAAGCTCGGCATGAACCCCGCCGCGCTCGTTCGCAACGCCGCGACCGGCCGCGGTGGTCCGTTCATTCCCTATCGCGGCGGCAAGGGCCGCGCGAGTTCGCTCGGCAAGTCGTTCGCCGCGCTCGAAAGCGCGCTGTTCCGCATGGAAGTGCTCGAACGCACGCTCGTAGCGATCCCGTCGGGCCAGCCTGCGAATGTGCTGATGCTCTCGTCGAGCTTCGGCTATCGCAGCGACCCGTTCACCGGTGCCGGCGCGATGCACTCGGGGCTCGATTTCCCCGGCCCGATGGGCACTCCGATCCTCGCCGCCGCCCCCGGCCGCGTCGTCTATGTCGGGCAGAAGTCGGGTTATGGCAATGTCGTCGAGGTCGATCACGGCCAGGGCATCCTGACCCGCTACGCCCACTTGTCGGGCTTTACGTCCAAGGTCGGTGCGCAGGTCGCCGCTGGCGAGCAGATCGCCAAAATGGGCTCGACCGGCCGTTCGACCGGCAGCCACCTGCATTTCGAAGTCCGTTTGAATGGCGTCGCGGTCAACCCGCGCCGCTTCCTGGAGGCCAAAGCCGATGTTCTCGAAGTCAAAGACGACGCCCGACAGCGAGTCGGTTCCGTCGCTGCCGCCCGTGGTGCCCGCTAAGATGGCGACGGGCGCGCGTCACACGACCTTTTCGATCCTGGGATCGGACGTCGTCGTCACCGGCAATGTCGCCGCCAGCGTCGATCTGCACGTCGACGGCAAGATCGACGGCGACCTGAAATGCGCCAACCTCGTCCAGGGCGAGGCGAGCGAGATCAAGGGATCGGTCGTCGCCGAAACCGCGAAGATCGCGGGCCTGCTCGACGGAGCGATCGAGGCGAAGACGCTGATCGTCCATGCGACCGCGCGGATCACCGGCGACGTGACCTATGAAAACATCACGATCGAAAACGGCGGCAAGGTTGAGGGCAAGCTGAGCCACCGCCGCCACGGCGCTGCCGCGGCGAAAGCCCCGCCGCCGCTCGAAGTCGTCTCCAACTAAACCCGGTTTCCGGGTCGGGGCCGCGTCCGCGCGGCCCTCAATTCGATATCGCGACCTCGCGGCCCGCTGCGCGGCCCGGCATGTCATAATGCCGCTGGACGACCACCTTGTTGCGTCCACCGCGCTTCGCATCATAAAGCGCCTCGTCTGCGAGCCGGTAGAGCTGCTGGAAATCGCACGCCGGCCGGACCTCGGCGACCCCGACGCTGGCAGTGACCAGCCGTTCGCCCACCGCCTCGCTATGGTCGCACGCCGCGATCCCGCGCCGGATGCTTTCGGCGAAGCGGCCGAGGATGATCCCCTCCATCCCGATCGTCAGCAGCCCGAATTCCTCGCCGCCGAGTCGCGCAACGGTGCACATCGGCCCCTCCCAGCGTTCGATCCGGCGCGCGATGCCGCACAGCACGACGTCGCCGACATCATGGCCGTAGATATCGTTGACCGACTTGAAACGGTCGATGTCGACGAGCAGCAGCGCCGCTGGCAGATTGTCGGCGCGCGCGCGTTCGAGCAGCGGCGTCACACTCTCGACGAAACCGCGGCGATTGGGCAGCCCGGTCAAAGGATCGCGCCGCGCGAGTTGCTGTGCCTGCGCCTCGGCGCTGCGCGCATGGTCGCGCTCGATCCGGAGATGCCCGAGCCGGCGCGTCGCCGCGGCGGCGAGCCACAGCGCCTGCCAGGTCGCCGCGACGAGCACGAGCAGCTTCGATCCGCCGCCCCACAGGCCATCCTCGACATCGACGATATGAATGGCGGCGAGCACCGCCATCGGCAGCCCCCACGCCGCGAAGAAATCGCGTGCCTCGACCGAACCGCGCCGCCACGCCCAGCCGACATAGGCGGTCACCGCCAAGAGATCGGCGATCACCACCAACCCCAGGACGTCGGCGAGCGCGCCCAGACTGCTGCCGCGGATCAGCGCCAGCGGGATGCCGGCGATTCCGACGCCAAGGCCCAAAGCAAGCACGGCGGTCCGAAGCCGCTCCGACACCCGGCCACGATCGACCGCCGTCGCCGCGCTGACCGTCGCGAGCGCGATGGCGAGGCAGGACAGGAAGGTGCAGATCTGCGTCGTCACCGTCCCGGCCAGTCCGGGCACGAGCGCCAGATGGACCTGCGACCAGAGCGTGCCCCACAGCAGCATCGTGCCCGACCATGCCGCCTGCCATGCGAGATATTGGCGGCGCACCGCAAAGGCCAGCGACAGGCTGTAGATGCAGCTCACCAGGAGCAAAGTGAGCGCCGCGCCGACCGCAGCCGCCATGCCCGCCGATTGCATCCCCGCCTCGGCCTTCGGGACGATCCGTGCGTGAACGAACTGGTGCCCCGAAAGGCGATCGAAACGCATCGTCACCGCGGTCAGCGGCACGCCGCGCCCGGGCGCCTCGAACAAGATCTGCCCACCGGCGCGCCAATATGGTCCGTAGCCACCGGCGCGCACCTGCTGCCATCGCGTCGTGCCGTCGGCATAGGAAAAGGCGACCGCGAGCCGATCGAAGCGCGATTGATGGACCATCAGCGCGATATCGCCGCGCTCTGCGTCCACACCGTCCAGCGGCGCGCGGAGCCAGAGGCTTGCCTGTTGATAACCGGCGGGCGTTCCGCGGCACGAAAAGCGGAGCGTGGAGAGGCTGCTATCGGTAACCGTGGCCGCACTTTGCGCATGGCAAAGGTCGCGATCGACATCGAGCGTCACTGCCGCCGCCGGCCCGGCCCACAGCGCGAACGCAAGGACGGCAAAGCCGAAGCCCAGCCGGCCGCGCAGGTGCGCCAGAAGATGTGCCGCCGCGATCATCCCACCCCCATCGCATCAATATGTTCGGAAATGTTTACCATCGTCGCAGGAGTCGCGCGAGCCTAGCGCTGGCCGACGCGCATCCGGACCGCGATCCGGTCGCCCAGGCCAACGGCTTCCGCCCGCTGGACCGCGACCTTGACCGGCAGCAAATAGCCGCCGTCGCGCGGAAAGAGCGAGGTCGCGAACAGCGTGTCGCCGACGGTTGCCATCACCGGCACGACACCCCAGCCATAGCTTTCGGTCATCGCGGCGTAGCGGATCGCGCCGATATGTTCGTCGGGCACCGGCGCAAAAAGGAAAGGTGCCGGCCCACGCCATTCGATGATCTCGGCGTCGAAGACGATCTCGTCCATCAGTTCCTCGGTGCCTGCCGGCGGTAGCTGAGCGCCTCGGCGATATGAAGACGCCCGATATCCGGGGCGCCGGCCAGATCGGCGATCGTGCGCGCGACGCGCAATATCCGCGTATAGCCGCGCGCCGACAACCGCATCGCCTCGGCGGCCTGCGCGAGTAGTTTGCGTCCCGCCTCATCGGGCGTCGCGACCGCTTCGAGCAGGCCGCCGTCAATCTCGGCGTTGGTTCGCGCCTTGTGTTCGGCATAGCGTGCGGTCTGCACATCACGCGCCGCCGCGACGCGCGCTGCGACCTCGGCGCTGCCCTCGGCGGGCGGCGGCAGGACGAGGTCGGCGGCGCTGACCGCCTGTACCTCGACATGCAAATCGATGCGATCGAGCAACGGCCCCGACAGCTTCGCCTGATAATCGGCCGCGCAGCGCGGCGCACGGCTGCACGCCAGCGCCGGATCGCCGAGATGACCGCAGCGGCACGGGTTCATCGCCGCGACAAGTTGGACGCGCGCCGGGAAGGTCACATGAGCGTTGGCGCGCGCGACGCTGACCTCGCCCGTTTCGAGCGGCTGGCGCAGCGAGTCGAGCACGCCGCGCTGGAATTCGGGCAGTTCGTCGAGGAAGAGCACGCCGAGATGCGCGAGGCTGACCTCGCCCGGGCGGACCCTGAGCCCGCCGCCGACGAGCGCCGGCATCGACGCCGAATGATGGGGACTACGGAACGGACGCGCGCGGATGAGACGACCGCCCTCGAGGTTCCCGGCAACCGAAGCGATCATCGACACTTCGAGCGCTTCGGCGGGGGTGAGGTCGGGGAGGATGCCGGGCATGCACGCCGCCATCAGCGACTTGCCCGCGCCGGGCGGTCCCGACATCAGCAGATTATGTGCGCCAGCCGCGGCGATTTCGAGCGCGCGTTTTGCGGTCTCCTGCCCTTTTACCTGACGAAGGTCGGCGGCGCGTGCGGGGATTTCGACCTCGCCCGGCACCGGCGGCGACAGCGGTGCATGGCCCTTGAAATGGTTGAGCAGCGAGAGGAGGTCGGGGGCGCCGAGCACCTCGACATTGCCCGCCCACGCCGCCTCGGGCCCCTGCGCTGCGGGGCAGATCAGCCCGCGCTCTACGCTGCCCGCATGGATCGCGGCGAGCAGCACGCCGGGCGACGGCGCGACGCGCCCGTCGAGCCCGAGTTCGCCGACGACCACATAGGAGGCGAGCGTCTCGGCATCGATCACTCCCATCGCGCCGAGCAGCGCCAGCGCGATCGGCAGGTCGTAGTGCGAGCCTTCCTTGGGCAGGTCGGCGGGCGACAGGTTGACGGTGATCACCTTGGGAGGAAGCGACAGGCCGATCGCGGCGATCGCGGCGCGGACGCGCTCGCGGCTTTCGCCGACCGCCTTGTCGGGCAGGCCGACGACGACGAAGCGCGGCACGCCCGGCGTGATCTGGCACTGCACCTCGACCCCGCGCGCGTCGATGCCGAGATAGGCCGTGGTTGAGACGACTGCGACCATATTCCCCCCGGAACAGCACCGTTGTGCCCCCTTTGTTCCGATGCTCTCTTTAAGCGAAGTGGCGGGAAGGTCGAGTCTTTTTCGGAAGTTGGCGAAAGTGCCGCGCAGCGTAACCTCGATTGCGCATTTGACAACATACCAACCAGTCGGTATGTCGATTCGCATGACGACGAATCACCCCCCTTCGCTCCCCGCAGCCGCCGCCCGCGATGTCCCCCCGGCGGGCGGCGGTACTGCGGGCGGTCGCGCCCCGCGCGGCAGCGCGCGGGCCAAGCTGATCGCCGCGGCGCATGCCACGGTACGCAAGCAGGGTTATGCGGCGACGACGGTCGACCAGATCTGCGCGGCGGCGGGCGTGACCAAGGGCGCCTTCTTCCACCATTTCGCATCGAAGGAAGAGCTGGCGATCGCGGCGGCCGAAGGCTGGACCGAACGCGCGCGGCCGATGTTCGAACTCGCGCCGCATGTGAAGCTGGAAGATCCGCTCGACCGCCTGCTCGGCCATATCGATTTCCGCCTGTCGATGCTCGACGGCCCGACCGAGGATTACACCTGCTTCGTCGGCACGATGGTGCAGGAAGCCTATTCGACGAACGACCGCATCCGCGCGGCGTGCGAGGCGAGCATCAACGCCTATTGCCAGGCGCTCGCCCCCGACATCCAGGCGGCCATGGATATATATGCCGTGCCCGACGACATCACCGCGCTCGGCCTGGCCCAGCATGTCCAGTCGGTGCTGCAGGGCGCCTTCGTCCTGGCGAAAACGACGAACGATCCGGCGATTGCGCGCGGCACCGTCACCCATTTGAAGCGTTATGTCCGGATGCTGTTCGGCGCGGGACGCGCGCCATGATGCGGCGCGTAATTGCCGCCGCACACCGCGCACGCTGACAACAACAACAAGCCAACACCCCCAAGGAGAGAAGAGATGCCCAAGATGATCTTCGTGAACCTGCCGGTCGCGGATCTTGCCAAGTCGAAGGCTTTTTACGAGGCGCTCGGCTTCACCAACGAGCCGCGCTTCAGCGACGAGACCGGCGCCGCGATGGTGTGGTCCGAAACGATCTTCGTGATGATCCTGACCCACGACAAATGGAAAGGCTTCACCGACCGCCCGATCGCGCCGCACGGTTCGAGCGAGGTGTCGCTGGCGCTGGCACTCGACAGCCGCGAGGAGGTCGACTCGATGATCGAAGCGGGCGCGGCGCATGGCGGCACCGCCGACGTCAACCCGGTGCAGGATCATGGCTTCATGTACGGCCGCGACCTGCTCGACCCCGACGGTCATGTCTGGGGCCCCTTCTGGATGGACCCCGCGGTCGCCAATGGCGAGCAGCCGATGCCCGAAGTTGCCGCCCAGTAACAAACAGTCGCAGCGGACGACCGGTCATCGCCGGCGCCGCAAACCAACCCGAAGAACCACCCCCCAAGGAGAGAGTAGATGCCCCAGATGATTTTCGTGAACCTGCCCGTCACCGACCTCGAGAAATCGAAGGCTTTTTACGAAGCGGTCGGCGCGGCGAACAACCCCGCCTTCACCGACGATACCGCCGCCTGCATGGTGGTCGAGGAAGGGTCGATCCACGTCATGCTGCTGACGCATGAAAAATGGGCGACCTTCACGTCGAAAAAGATCCCCGACGCACACACGAGCGCGCAGGTCCTGATCTGCGTGTCGGCCGACAGCCGCGACGCGGTCGACGGCCAGGTCGACAAGGCGGTCAAGGCGGGCGGCAAGGCCGACCCGACCCCGACGCAGGATTTCGGCGGCTTCATGTACGGCCGCAGCTTCGAGGATCCCGATGGCCATATCTGGGAAGTGATGTGGATGGACCCGACCGCGATCGCCGCCGGCGAACCCGCCGAAGCCAACGCATAAAAGCATAAAGGGAGGAGGAAGAGGATGACAGACCAACAAACCGGAAAGGGTCAGTTGATCGCGGGCCATGTTTTGAGCGGCCTGGTGATCCTCTTCCTGCTCTTCGACGCCGGGCTGAAGCTCGTGTCGCCCGAAACGGCGATCAAATACACTCCGCCCGGCCTCGGATGGCCGCTCGACGTCCCGACGATGACGATGCTCGCTATCCTGCTGCTGATCCCGACCTTGCTCACTATCTGGCCGCGCACCGCGATCCTCGGCGCGATCCTGATCACCGGCTATCTCGGCGGCGCAATCGCCACGCATGTGCGGATCGGCAGCCCGCTGTTCAGCCACTGCCTGTTCGGCGTCTACCTCGGCCTGATGCTGTGGGGCGGCCTGTGGCTGCGCGATCCGCGCCTCCGCGCGCTGATCCCGCTGCGGGCAGGAGCGAGCGCATGAGCTTTCAGGCCTATCTCGACAATGTCGAAACCAAGACCGGCAAATCGGCCGGCGAACTGAAAAGCATCGCGATCGACAAGGGCCTCGCCGACGAAAACGGCCTTGCCCCCGGCGTCAAACCCGGCGCGATCATCGACTGGCTGAAGAGCGATTTCGATCTGGGCCACGGCCACGCGATGTCGATCGTCGCCTATATCAAAGGGAAGAGGAACTAGAACATGCCTGTGAACCCCGACAGCAAGATCGAAGTCACCGCCTTCGACTGGGTCCCCGATTTCGCGCGCGGCTATGTCCGCGACCTGCGCCCGCGCTGGGCGTGCGAGGAAATCGGGCTCGATTATGCCGAGCATCTGATCAGCGCGATCAACCGGCCGGCCGACCATTTCCTGTTCCAGCCATGGGGACAGGTCCCGGTGCTCAACGACGGCGGCATCCGCCTGTTCGAAAGCGGCGCGATCCTGCTCCACCTTGCCGAAAAGGACGCGCGGCTGATGCCCCGCGACCCGCAGGCGCGCGCCAATACGCTCGCCTGGCTGTTCGCCGCCTATAACAGCGTCGAACCGATGCTGTTCGAACTCGGCAATGTCGACATTTTCTCGACCGACGAGGAATGGGCGAAGCTGCGCCGCCCGAGCCTGATCGAGTTCATCCAGGGCCGGCTCGGCCGCCTGAACGATGCGATCGGCGACAAAGACTATCTGACGGGCGAATTCAGCGTCGCCGACATCGCGATGGCGACGGTGCTGCGCGAGGCCGTCGAGGCCGGGCTGATCGCCGAGCAGCCGCGGTTGCAGGCGTATCTCGATCGCTGCCTCGCCCGCCCCGCATTCCAGCGCGCGATGGACGCGCAGCTGGCCGCCTTCAGCGAAGAAGCGGGACCGCCCGCCGCCTGAAACCCCTCCCACCCCCCTAAGGAGAGACAAGATGACCTATGTAGAAGGATTTGTGGTCGCGGTGCCGACCGCCAACAAGGAAGCCTATCGCAAGCATGCCGCCGACGCGGCACCGCTGTTCAAGGAATTCGGCGTCGTGCGCATGGTCGAGGCTTGGGGCGACGACGTCCCCGACGGCAAGGTCAACGACTTCAAGGGTGCGGTGCAGGCCACGCCCGACGAGACCGTCGTGTTCAGCTGGTTCGAATATCCCGACAAGGCGACGCGCGACGCCGCGAATGCAAAGATGATGAGCGACCCGCGCATGGAGGCGATGGGCGGCGAGATGCCGTTCGACGCGAAGCGGATGATCATCGGCGGCTTCGATTCGATCCTCGATGACCGCGCCGATGGTTCAACCGGCTATGTCGACGGCTATGTCGTGCCCGTCCCCGACGGCAATAAGGAAGCCTATCGCGCGATGGCGCAAAAGGCGTCCGAAGTGTTC
>Ga0209676_1002074_pt1 | contig 15574 bp, 15 predicted proteins | sample AraplaCvi_mLB_r2_FD_184282 | JGI IMG/M metagenome (GOLD analysis project Ga0209676, IMG submission 184282) | Arabidopsis root microbial communities from North Carolina, USA - plate scrape MF_Cvi_mLB_r2 (SPAdes) (version 2) | ecosystem: Host-associated > Plants > Roots > Endosphere | place: USA...
TGTGCATCTACCGTCACATCTTTCACTTCTCGTCCATCATTACAGTTACTACAACGACTACAAGGCGCCCCTGGTACTTCGCCAAAATACGTTAAGATGGCATTTTGTAAACAGCCTTCTGTATGGCAATAATCCACCATCGTTTGCAGCTTTCCTAATTCCTGTGCAATCCGTGTTTCATCCTGCGTCTGTTCAATTAAAAAGCGCTGTGTTTGAACATCACCTGATGCATACAGTAAAATACAAGCACTTGGTAAGCCGTCACGCCCTGCACGCCCCGCTTCCTGATAATAGCTCTCCATATTGCGTGGCATTTGATAATGAATGACAAAGCGTACATTACTCTTATCAATACCCATTCCAAATGCATTGGTAGCTACCATAATGCGCGCTTCATCTTTTAAAAAGCGCTCCTGCTCTGACATACGCATGTCCTCTGATAATCCCGCATGGTATTTTGCAACAGCTTCCCCAGAACGACTTAACAGCTCATAGATCGCGTCTACAGCCTTTCGTGTAGCCGCATAAATAATGCCCGCTTCATTTTTATTTTTCATTAAATAATTTTTAATGTAGCGCTCCTTATTTTCACCGATTAATACAGAGAATGCTAAATTGTCGCGTGAAAAACCGGTAATGACAGTAGATTGCTCGTCAATGTCTAATAATTGTCTAATGTCATCACAAACAGCTGGTGTAGCTGTGGCAGTAAGTGCTAAGACAGTTGGCTTTTGCGGCCACAACGTAAATAATTTTTGGATTGCTCGGTAGCTTGGTCTAAAATCATGCCCCCACTGAGATATACAGTGTGCTTCATCCACAGCAATCAAAGGTACAGATAAATTCGATAATACTTGTAAAAAACTTGCACTTTCTAATCGCTCTGGTGCTATATAAAGAAGCTTTAAATAACCCGCACTAGCAAGCTGGATCGTTTCATTAACTTCTTGCGCGGTTAAGGTACTATTAATATACGCTGCTGGAATATTTGCAGCACGTAATGCTTCTACTTGATCTTGCATCAAAGAAATCAAAGGGGATATGACGACTGTAAGGCCATCTAGCATGAGCGCCGGAATTTGATAACAAATTGATTTACCTCCGCCAGTTGGCATCACACAAAGACTTGATTGACCTCGTAATGTTTGTTCAATAATTGGTTCTTGTCCATTGCGAAATGAATCATAGCCAAAATGATGTTGTAGCATTTGTCTTGCTTGCTCCATCCAACTTTTCACTCCTCAGTTGTTAGACGAATAAGCTTATACTCGCCCTGTTCATTTTTATTTATTTCATATACCATCATAGAGTTTGCAAGTGCCTCTTGACCAGCAGAATTTGTTAGGACATATTCTGTTTTGGCACGAACAATAATATTTTGTCCTTCCATGCTGATATTTTTAATCGTCGTATCGGAAAAATATATTTGCGCTTTTTTGGAAGCGTAATAGGCAACCATATTATCCAGTGTGCTTTGTAAATCGTTTGACTCTATGAAAGATTTCATGACACTAGCATCTTGAACCTCAACAGCTGCTCTTAATTGCTTATGAAATGTATCTAAAAATAGCTTTATTTCATCGGTATTAAAAGCAAAAATGTTCTTTCCATATTGATCAATTGCTTGCTGAACGGCTTCCTTATTACCTTGTTCTATATACGGATACAAGTTTTTGGCTTGAGTTAGCCTATTACTTGGATTCATGCCACTTTCACACCATTCATCCAATAACATTACAATATCTTTAAATGGCAATATATACGGCTGTGATACACCATTTTCCTTGCGTTTAAAATAGATGCCAACAAGTTTGCCATTTTCCGCTTCTAGAACAGGACTCCCTATACGTGTATTTTGATTTGCATCTATGTAATAAGCAGCTACATTGTCACTATATTTTTGAATAGTGTGTGGTAAGCTATCGACATAAACAGCTAACTGATCTAATTCCCCATTAAAAACGGTCGGTACCTTTACCGATACGTTATAGGAAACTTCTAAAATGGCTATATTATTAGCTGTTGATAAATAGTGAACTTCGGCTTCTTTCAGTTTATCATTATTAAATTGTACAAGCGCAGTTGGCTTTGAAGCCACGAGCGCCCCATTTGTCACAATATAAAGTTTACCGTCCTCTTTTTTAACAATAATCCCTGCACCGATTCCGTTCTCCCCAACTACTTTTACTTCCGGCACTATTTTTTCTTGCTGCTTCGTCACAGCCTTTTCCGATTTCACATCGGTCTTTTTACTTTGAACTACCTCTGCCAATGTATCATTGCCACAGCCAGTTAAAAGTAAAGTTGTCGCTCCAAGAATGAGCATCTTTTTCCACATACGTTCACCAAAACTTTCTATCATTCAACTATGCCTTGGAAATTGCGTCCGAAGGCTTTAACTTCTTTCAGTGGACGTGCTAAAAAAATAGCTTCAACCCGTATTCATCTCATCACCTATAGAGGTGGCAAGTTTCATTATTGAAAGTAAGTTAAACATCTTTCTATTCTATCATAAACAAGGTTACGCTACGTTTCAAGTTTACATAATAATATTATTATTTTGTATTTATTATTAAAATAAAGTACACTTCTAATGTTTAATTCGTTCTACCTATAAAAAACGACTCTTTATTATCTTTGATATAAGAAATGACTTATCATTTGTGGTTAAAATGATATAAAAAAAAGACAGGCTTCTCGCTCAAGCAACCTCTTATTATTACATAGACAATGCATTGTCTAATAGAAAGGAAATCTTTATGAACAAAGAATTATTTCTAATGCAACAAATCTATTCAGCCCTTTTTTCTATTGGAAATAAAATCCAAGTACAATCAGATCAATATTTAGAAAAATTAACGTCAAGACAATATATGGTCGTTTTAACTATTGCTCATTTACCAGAAGATCAAACAACATTCAACAATATTGCAAAAAAGCTAGGGACTACTAAGCAAAATGTGAAACAAATAGTCACTACGATGAAAAATAAAGGATATGTTGACATTACACCTAGTCCAAATGATAAACGTGCTGTCAACATTACAATTACTGAACGTGGGAAACAAGTTTCGTTCGAGGCAGCTAAAAAAGGAATATATTTTTTAACAGACCTTTTTAAAGATTTCTCTACAAGTGAACTGTAGAAATTGGGGAGTCTATTACTGAAGTTATATCGTTTTGATGGTGATGAACAGGATGGTTTTGAAGAAAACATTCAATTAAATAGTGATGAAAAATAAATTCGAGAAGTTAATTAATATTGAGGAATTTGTCTCGGTTAATGGTGCAGATCATTATTTATTTCATACTGGTACTAACTATGATAACTCTCTATTACTTTATTTATATGGTGGTCCCGGTAGCGTTGAATCGCTTTTTGCCCATGCATTTCAAAATAAGTTAGAAGGATTTTATACGATTGTTCATTGGGATCAGCGTGGTGCCGGAAAAACGCATATTAAAAACCTAGAAAAATATCCGACAATATGAAAAACTGAAGGAACAAATCATGCAAGCGGATGATAAAAAAGCTTGAAACTATCGGAGATTATCCCGGAGAAAAAATTAAATTTGATCGAGCGTTTTTGAAGAAATGTATGAAAATACGTAAACTCCAAACGAAATATGGTTTAGCTGGTAAGAGTGATCTTCCTATATTTATGACTGCCTGTAAAAGACCTATTTTTAAATTTTCGGATCTTCTGGCGCTTTTTAATATAATGAAAGCAAACAGAAACGTACATGAATTTTTAGAAGACTTTGACCTACTGGCTGAACCAGCAGATTATCAAGTCCCCATCTATTATATTTTAGGTGAAAATGACTGGCAGGCTCCCTATAGCATTGCCAAAGAATATTTTAATACCATCAATGCACCCCATTCTGTTTACGGATGCATTATTGCATATTTATAATAATGAGCATCGTATACTCATTTAATAATTGGCTCATTATAGACTTCTTTTCTTCCCAACAACTGACATTTGAATATGGTGGATCTGTAGTAAAATATTCTTTAGCAGTTTTTATCAACTTTTCCATCCAATCTAACTGCTTTAAATTTCACTTTTTTGATTGATTCAATTAAATCATATAGACTATCAAAATCAACTGGTTTCGGTTTCTCATTCAATGTATTCTCCTTACTTTGAACATCACTTCAAAACTTAAATACTATTTACAGTTATACCGCTCTTTTAGCCTGTCATTTATCTCAGACTGACATCTCTCACCACTCTTATCTTCCTTTTATTAATAGATTCCTATTATTTAATACTTTCTCTAACTTTTTCTAGAGTTTTACCTAGTAGATTTAACCCCTTCCATTTTAAAGGATTCATGGCATCTGGATGATTACAATCTACACCAATACCCCATATCTTATCGTAAGGACTAGCTTCTGCTATTGTTTTATTTTCCGTATTTAATAATACTTGCTTTAATTTCGGGTTTGAAAATTTGTCAACTAATACTTCAAAGTACACCTTTTCACGATTTCGCACCCAAACCTTTTCATCAAATGGAATTTGCCTACTACGACCTAATTTTTTACACTCGTCTGGTGTTTGTGCTCGCATTATTTGCAAGGCGATTTTATCTGCTCCAAACAATTTAGCTTTACGATACATTACAGCTTGTTCACTCCATTTAAAGAGTTGTCCATGATGCTTGAATGGTGAGTAATAAAAGTTTGAAAATGCATCCTGTTTTCCCCAGAAAAATACAAAGTCTTTAGTTTCTTTCATAATTAATTCCTCCATTTTGTGTACTTTTAATAATATATCTCTTTTATGTAATTATTTGTATCATTCAATTAGTTTAAATCCTTAATAAAAAGCATTTTTGCTTTTGAATTATCAATATATTAACCACGAATATCGTACGTAAAAGATCATATTATAAAATTCTACTGCAATAGAAATTTAAAGATGTAATCAACTAATTATTAGATTTATATTTATTGTTGCCGGGTAGTTTCTTGATTGTATTCCATGCTTCAATCGCTTCTTCACGACTTTTCCCTTGGTTTTTCGGGTCAGAAAAAAAGTCACGAATGAACTGATTATATTCAAATTGGGGTGCAATGTTTTTCTTGTATGAAGGGGCTTTCTTTCGTTCCTCCTCTTTATTCCAAGCGTCTACAACATCACGATAAGTTTTTCCGACGTTGTTTTTAAAATAGTTTTGGATATACGTTGAAAAATGAAATTTTGGGAGTACTGTCTTAAAAAACGCCCTTACATTTTGACTACAACGATGATTTTCGGTAATGACTGTATCAAGACTTAAGTCTACTTGCTGTTCTATTTTCTTCGCTTTTGATTTTCTGACAGGATTCTTAATCTCTCCTGTCTTCAGAAATGTTTCAATCCTATTGGAAATCTCTATTTTAGAACCAGAAGCACTTATTCCGTTTTTTCTACAAAAAGATTGCAATTCTTCCTTTAACCAATAAAAATCGTTAAAACTATCTACACTTATATCTTTCGTTAGTTTAGGTCTCATAAAATATACCTCCATTTTACTCCTTCCACATTATAGAACAATAGTTCCTATTTGGCAAAATTAATCACGAAAACAGCATAAAAAAACATGCGCGTACATTCGCGCATGTTTCCACATTATTTTTTCTTAAGAAAAATGATAGTAGCTATAATACCTAGCAGTAATGTGATAAAAATTGCATAAGTAAATGTATGGTTACCTGTCACATCATAGCAATAGCCGATCAGTACTGGGATAATGGCGCTTATCATGAAGCCGCCTGAAAGCACCATAGATGACCAGCTATTTGCTTCCTCGTCATTTCTTGCCTCATCCAATGGTAGTAATAAACCGATTGGAAATAAGCCGCTTAATACAATTCCTATAATGAATACCGCAATCCATAACAAAGTCCCTGAGCCTACCCATAGCAACAGAAAGCCAATAATGCCAAAGACCCCTAAAGAGAAGAGCCAGCCGATTCGACTCGACCATTTTTCCATTAATATAGGGACCAAAATATTCCCAATCATTTGTACAATAGACATAAATGTTAGCATAGAGCTTGCAGCGCCAAGGGAAAAGCCCTTATCCTGTAACATCGGTGCTAACCAGGACATCATGGAAAAGAACAAAGATGTTTGTAAGCCAAAGTAAATTAAAATGGTCCAAGCACGGACATTTTTCCACGGATTTCGTGCTACTTTTTCTGTAAATACAGCTGTCTCTGGTAGCTCTTGATTTTGTATTGTCAGGATCCATATACAAAGAGCAAAAATAGCAAGTATTGCCCAAGAGCCAAGGGCCATCGTCCAGCTCTCATGAAAATGATTATATAATGGTAATGTTAGTGCTGCACTCAATGTTGCCCCTGTTCCTATTCCAAATGAATAAATACCTACCACCGTAGTAAAACGGCTCGGGAATTTTTTCTTGATATAGGCATTTAATATAGGCCCTATCAGTGCAATGGCAAATCCTGCTGCAAAGCTTGTGACTACAAGTAGTACATAACTTTCTTTTAAAAAGCGAAGGCCATTTGCTGTTGTTAGGATGATTATTAAGAGCGAAATAGCTGTTTTTGTTCCGAGTTTTCTTTGTAATGGGACTGCGAATGGTGCAAAGAGTCCCATACAAAACACCGGAATAGATGTTAAAAAGCTCATTTTCGTATTTGATATATGGAGTGATTCTAAAAGTACATTAAATAGTGGTCCTATTCCTGTGACTGCTGGGCGCATATTGAGCGCAACCAAGAAGATACAAACAACCACAAGTACCATGGAAACACGCCTTTGCTTTTTCTCCATACTTTCTAAGAACCTTCTCTCTATTTATGCGGTTAAAAATTTAACGAAATTTTATAAGACCATTGAATTCTCACTATACCCTTTTACCATTTTTTCTAGTAATGGTCAATTGTAGCTAGCACGATGTTGTAGACACACTTATCGTTCTTACATATTTTTAGGTGCGGCAATTCCTAATAGTGCTAACGACTCTTTTAACACAATGGATACACATAGACAAAATGCTAATCTTGATTTTATTTGGCTGTCATTGACCAATACTTTATTTTGCGCATAATATTTATTAAATTGACGCGCTAATTGTAAGGCGTATTTAGCAATTTGTGATGGATCTGCTTGTTCAAAGGCGTTAGCAATTACTTTCGGAAACTGTTCGAGTAATAAAATAACAGGCCATGCTTGCTCACCTAATGTTTCGAGCGATACTTCATAACTTTGTGCATCTGCTTTTGCCAAAATAGATGCGATACGTGCATACGTATATTGAATATATGGCCCTGTTTCACCTTCAAAATTCATCATGTGCTCAATAGAAAACTCAATATCATGAAGACGATCATTTTTTAAATCATTAAAAATGACCGCTCCTACACCAACCTGTTGCGCGATACTCTCTTTATGCATTAGATTTGGATTTTTTTCCTCGATATTTCGCTTCGCTGTAGCAATTGCTTCTGTTAGTACATCTGTTAATAGAATAATCTTTCCTTTACGCGTCGACATTTTTTTACCCTCTTTTAAAATCATCCCAAAAGGTACATGCTGCAAGTCATTTGCCCAATCATACCCCATCTTCTCAATGACCTTAAATAATTGGCTAAAATGAAGTGATTGTTCATGCCCTACAACATAAAATGATTTTATAGGGTCATATTGTTGTTTACGATAAAAAGCAGCTGCTAAATCACGGGTAGCGTAGAGCGTAGCACCATCAGTTTTGGTTATTAAGCATGGAGGCATATTGTCTATTTCAACAACATGGGCACCCTCGGATTTCACAAGCAATTCTTTTTCTTCCAGCTCCTTGACAACAGCAGCCATTTTGTCATTATAGAATGCTTCCCCAGCGAATGAATCAAAGTCAATTCCAAGCAATTCGTAAATGTTTTTGAATTCTTCGAGTGATGCATCTCTGAACCACTGCCAAAGAGCTAACGTCTTTTCATCCCCATCTTCTAATGCTTTAAATGCGGTGCGTGCCTGTTCATTCAGTGAATCATCCTGCTCCGCTTCTACATGGAATTTCACATAAATTTTTAGCAGTTCCTCTATTGGGGCAGCCTCAATCGTCTTTTGATCTCCCCATTGTTGATAGGCGACGATTAATTTACCAAATTGTGTTCCCCAGTCACCCAAATGATTAATGCGAATTGCTTTGTAGCCGTTTTTCTCGGCGATATTGGCCAAAGCATTACCGATCACCGTTGATCGTAAATGGCCCATAGAAAACGGCTTCGCTATATTTGGTGAAGAAAAATCTAGCACTATATTCCCTTTTGACTCTTGTTGAGTCCCATATAAATTTTTCTCTTTTACAATTTTGCTAAGAACTTGTTGAGAAATCGTTGGCTGATGATAAAAAATATTGACATAACCACCTACTACTTGAACTTCTTGTATACAATTGCAGCTTATATCATTTTTTATGTCGGACGCTATAGTGTGAGGGGATTTTCTTAATTTTTTGGCTAACGTAAAGCACGGAAATGCCAAATCCCCTAAGTCCAATTTTTTGGGTTTCTCCAGTAAATTTTGAATTTCAATAACGGACAGCTCATTATTTAATGCTTCAGCTATACTTTTTGCAATTTGTGTATTCATATTCATTCTCCTCTCTATACATAAATCCATTTTCTTGTAGACAAACAATATGCCCTGATTTTGAATTGTGCCGCGCACGATTCATACTAAATGAAGATAAAAAAAACCCTCGTCTCTAAAATAGAGACGAGAGCATAGTTATCCCGTGGTACCACTCTAGTTGCCATATATTATGAGCACTTTCCATTGTTAACGGGGTGACTCCCCGATATTCTCTACTATTAATTCGAGAACCTTCTCCAAAGTGCGTTTCATTTATGGCTCCTGCATTAGGCTCACACCATCCCTAATTCGCTTTCCAGTTGCTCCATAAACTACTCTCTTTTTCATCGAATTTAACTGTAATTTCAAAATATTCTACATGAGCTGCAATTTAAAGTCAATAGTCTATTTACAATCATAGTGCAACACTTGAACTTGTTAATGACTATTTAGTTTCTTCTTCTCTTAACTAACTTCCAGTAGTTTATTATTATATGCAGTTGTTAACTGTTTCGTTCGATTAGTGTTAAAGTCATTTTCAAATAATGGATGGTTTTTAGATAATAAAAGTAAAACCAGACCGAATAAATTTCATGGTGTACAAATAAGTAATAACGAGGAAACGGAAGTCATGGTTACAGACAATCGATTTACCGCACCTACACAACCTGGAGTTTATTATTATTCTTATAGCGTTTGGTGAATGGATGAAAAGGAAGCGAATTTATCTCATGGTGACGCTTTCTTTTGCCTTCGTTTTAGTAGTTGATTAACTATTCCATTGAATGGCAAGGTATTTTCACTTAAACTTTACTTTTAATGAATAAAAAATCTTACTCATCAGAAAAACGCGAGAAATCAACGTTTCTAAAATTGATTTCTCGCGCTTTTTAAGGTTTTGGCCAGTTATGTCCCAGCTTTTTTCTATCTTTCACAAGCCCATCCATCGCCATCACGATCATGCTTTTTTTCATACGCTGGGTGATCGCTACCTACTCCATTTGGATAATCTTTACGAAGCTCTGTACAATTTTTATATTTTGACTTACTTCCGCTTGAAGGTTTTGATGAGCTACTTGACCCATTACTAGTTTTAGCAAACGGATTTTGAGAAGTTAAATGTGAATCTATTACATAACCTCCGTACAGTGGAGTTGTTACAAATGACCATCCAGCAATTGTAGAATGAACTAAAACTTCTTCGTTTTTCGAAAGCTCGCCGATATTATCTCCAGAAGGACTAGCGATATTTCTAACAACAAGACCCTGTGTTAATACATATTTAGTTGTTGGTTTAGATACACTCATAAAACTTGTAGTCGCATAACCAATGACATTACCGTATTGTACCAATGACCAACCGTTTCCAACAGAACCGAAGTCTTTCACAACCATTTTATGTTGTAAAGTCGCAACTGTTTTTCCTTTTAATGATGGTGTTTGTTTCACTACCAAACCACTTTTAGAACTAGCTATCTGAATTCCGTACAAAGCACCATCTAATGCAACATCTTTTATATAGCCTTCTATTATTTTCCCATCACTATTTAGATAGGATATACGTGAAAATGAAACATTATGTCCCTCGCTGATTTGTGTTACAAGTGTTCCTTCTTTTACAGTTCCTAATATTTTAGAAGACGCATCGGGTTTTTCATATACTTCTATTGATGAACTTGTAATAACTTTTACTTCTTTAAATGTGCTCGCATCGGCTACCTCTAAATTAAATGCTAAAAGTAACATAATGAATAATGCTGCGATTGTTTTTAGTCTCATTTTATCCTCCAATTATATATAATCTTGAAATCTTCTTTTTAAGTCTGCTTGAAAATAATGTAAAAATACTTATAATTACAACTATATGTATTTCGAAATGAAGTAACTCAACTATTTTTCACAAGCCAATCCATTTACAATTACAGTCAGACTTTTGTTAAAATTCCCCTCCTTCACATTTATTATACACAAAAAAATCCTATAATCGGTTAATAAAGTAACATTTTACAAGAACAAGGACAAATCATTAATTTACGATAAGTGTTGATAAAGGTAACGACATCCATCTTATCCCCAAGCTCGTTCATTTTCTCTGGAATAACACGTTGAACTCCCTCTTTTAGCATCGCAATTATGTTGTTGTGACCAAAGTTTGCTCTAAAGTCAAAATCATCAATAGTTATATAACGCTTTCTTCATGTAATATTCTATATGCAGGATTTCTATCTGTATTATGGGAAACAAGAAAGTTATTAAAGCCTCCCTTAATTTCCCAATACCCACACCAACTTGAATATCATCTCCAACTACTTTAACACTTAAAATAAAAGTTAAAATATTACTCACGATTTTACAATCGTATGGGATTATTACAGGGGTTATCGTTGTATGCATTCTTGGCTTCATCTTTTTCCGTATAGCACACATACTAGGTTTCATTCATAATGAATACGGACGTTTATTGATTATAGGTTGCCTTACCTATGTCACAACGCAAATTGTATATCACCTACTTATGCTTTTCGGGCTTGTACCCTTTATGTCAATGACAATCCCATTTATTAGCTATGGTGTTTTCCCAATGCTGCTCGGAAGCGTTGCTATCGGCTTGACGCTTAGTATTTATCGTAGAAAACCCTATGTTTAGTGATGAAACATTAAATGTTTTTTAAACAATTTAAAGTGACCTTTTAACAGTCTATTTCATAAAAGGTTACTTTATTTTTTAGAAAATATTTTCCCCTTAACTATATGTATCTGAATTAAATGAGAATTTATCAAAAAAAGCTACCCAATTACAGGTAGCTAAAATTTTTTATATTTCACAAGCTCATCCATTTCCATATTGATCGTGCTTTTATTCATAAGCCTGGTGATTCCGACCTACTTCATTCGGATATTATTTACAGAACTTTGTACAGTTTTTATGTGAAGAAGGATTCGTTTTTAATTTCTTTGAGAAGTTAATTGTGAAGCTTCGACATAACCCTCATAAAACAAAGATGTTATGTAAGACCAACCAGCAATAGTAGAGTGTACTGAAACTTTATCGTCTTTAAACAGTTCTCCAACTCTAGCTCCAGAAGTACTAGCGATATTTCTTACAACAAGCCCGGTCTTTGATGCATATTTAGTTATTGGCTTAGAGTCACTCATAAAATTTGAAACAGCATAACCAATGACATTCCCATATTGTACATAAGACCATCCATTTCCAACAGAACCAAAGTCCCTCACAACCATATTATGTTGAAGTGTCGCAACTGTCTTTCCATCCAATGAAGGTGTTTGTTTAACTACTAAACCACCATTAGAACTAGCTACCTTAATATCATGTTTAGAATTACCAAGGTAGTAACTATGAATATAGCCATCAATAATTTCCCCCTCATTATCAAGGCAGATTATACGAGAATAGAAAGTATTATGCCAATCACTAATAAATGTTACAAATGTTCCTAATTTTACAGTTCCTAGTACTTTAGATTTCGAATCAGGGCTTTCATATACTTCGACTGGAGATGATGTATTTTGAACAATTTTAACTTCTTTAAATGTGCTAGCTTCAGCTACATCCAATTTGAATGCTAAAAGTAACATTATGAATAATCCTGCGATTGTTTTCAGTTTCATATTATCCTCCTAATATATATGTCTAGTTAAAATTTTTGGCTATCATTCTTTTTGCGTATGTTTGATAATATTGTAAGAATACTCATAGGAACAACTATACGTATTTCGAAATAAAGTGACTTATCTATTACTCACAAGCTACCCTATTTGCCACTACAGTCAGACCGTTTTATTCCCCCTCCTTCTATTATTATACATAAGGTATTCCTTAATTTGTGTAATATAACAAGATTTACCAAAAATAGAGATAACCATTATTTAAAAGAATATGATAAACGTTGGTTTTACAATATTTATCAAGCATCAAAAAATTATTTCAAAATATACTGTTAAAATAACACTAACAATAATTGAAAATCAGATATTTCAATTGTTGAAAAAAATATCTAGAAAACTAATTGGGGATGAAATTCTCCAAATCTTTCTTTTTAAAATGTCAGGACTATATTTCTTCCATAAAAAATCCCTCCTCAAAACACAGTGGAAGGCAAAGACTTATTTTTTATTTTCTAAATAATTACAGAAAGGACAAAGATGATCTCTATTAATATAAATAGCACTGTACATATCTGACCATTGAATATCGTCAGTACAACTTTCGCATTTATCAACATAATTATAAGTTTTCAAACCATTTTCTATTAAGATATGCCATTGTTCATCTGATAATCTTTCAGGTCCGCTTTTTATGGCAAGTATCGATATTCCCAACGTTTCACCATCTTCAAATCTATTTGTATTAATTAGTTTATCCACATAAGAAATGAATTCAGATTGTTCACTTAAAATTTTTTGTTTTAGCTTTTCCCAATGCATATAATTCCTCTTTTCCTTTACTTTCATTCGACAAAAAGAAAATATTTCCTTTTGGAAATGGCAATAAAAAATATTATAGCATTATTCACATAATTGTGTGTTTACTAAATTAGCCCTCTTGCGTATCCCCAAAAATATATCGCAGATTCATGTTGTATATAAATGCATATTTTATATTTTTTTGGTTTTTATGTATAATTTTATAATATGATTCAAGTGTTTAATAAGCGGTAAATAAATAGATTGTGAGGTATAAATATGAAAAAAACGTTAAAAATTTTCTCTATAACTATTCTTATTATTGTAGTCGTAGCTATAGTAGGTTTGCTATTATTTGGACGTAACAACCATAGTAATTTATCTGGAAGCGTTTCTGAAAAATCGATCAATATTTGATAAATGAAAAATTTCAGGGTACCGTCCTGATCGCAAAGGAAGATGAAGTTTTATTTACAAAAGGTTACGGATTGGCTGCCACTGATTTACCTAATAGCCCAAGCACGCTCTATCAGATTGCTTCATTATCTAAACCATTCACTGCAGTAGCAGTCATGCAACTAGTAGAAAAGGATCTTCTAAACTTAGATCATCCAATTTCGCAATACTTTCCTGACTTTCCGAATGGAGAATCTATTACAATAAGTCACCTACTAAGTCATAGCTCAGGAATTCCGGACTATCTAAAGGGAAACTTTGATTACAGCAAAGAATGGAATCCAATTGATATTGTAAATACCGTTAGTGATTCTGGATTAGAATTCACCCCAGGTACAAGCTTTAATTATAGTAATACTGGCTATGTGATGTTAGGACTTATAATTGAAAAAGTCAGCGGACAGCCATATGCAAATTATATAGAAGAGCATATTTTTGAGCCGAGCAAGATGATTAATTCTATGTTTACAGTTCCGGATGATTTACCGAAAGCGGAAGGACATATTGAGGGTAAAGTCGGACCATTAATGCATAATTCTGCAGCGTATGCAGCTGGGGATATCATTTCTACAGCTGAAGATTTATACCTGTTTGACCGAGCCTTGCGTAATAATGTATTGATAAGCAAAGGATCTTCAGAGCTGATGAGTATGACTCATGCTAAAAAGTTTCCGAATCAATATGGATATGGTTGGTATACTCAAGATGTCATGGGGAAAAATGCTGTTGGGCATCCTGGAGGATATCCAAGTGGTTTCCGTCATTATGTTACACGGCTAAATGACAAGGAAATAACAGTGATTGTTCTTAGTAATGAGATGACGGCGAATTCAAAAAGAATCAACCGTCACCTTACATCCATCGTTCTTCAGCAGCCAATTTGGATATGGGAAGAGAAACTTTAATTATAGAAGACTTTTCTCAAGTTTGATTTAAAATAATTTAGTGAAATAAAGCCCTTTCACTAGAGAGGGCTTTCATAAAACCTGTTCTTTACAATTGAGACGATTAAATACATAAAAAAGTATATGTATTCACTTTTTTTTAACAATATCCTCACTCTTATCCCGCTCAAATATTTGACAACACATAACCAAACGTTGATTTAATAATGTTTATAGACTATGGTACATATTTCATGATATACTAGTGCCATTGTGAAAAAAGGAGGAACTTGCATGATTCAAGTAAGTAATGTAGGTCTTCGCTATGGCGATCGTAAACTATTTGAAGACGTAAATATAAAATTCACACCAGGGAACTGCTACGGTTTAATCGGAGCAAACGGTGCTGGTAAATCAACATTTTTAAAAATTCTTTCTGGTGAAATTGAAGCGCAAGAAGGACATGTATCAATGGGTAAGGACGAACGTTTATCAGTTCTTAAACAAAACCATTTTGAATACGATGAATTCAATGTATTAGATACTGTTGTTATGGGGAACAAACGTCTTTGGGAAGTAAAATCTGAAAAAGATGCTATCTACGCTAAAGAAGACTTTTCTGATGAGGATGGCATGCGTGCTGCTGAATTAGAAGGTGAATTCGCTGACCTAAATGGTTGGGAAGCTGACTCAGAAGCAGCAACATTATTAAACGGGTTAGGAATTGGCGACGAGCTTCACTATATGCTAATGGCTGATCTTGAAGGTTCTGACAAAGTCAAAGTATTATTAGCACAAGCTCTATTTGGTAAACCAGACGTTCTATTACTAGATGAGCCTACCAACCACCTTGACTTAAAAGCAATTCAATGGTTAGAAGAATTCTTAATTAACTTTGAAAATACGGTTATTGTCGTATCCCATGACCGTCACTTCTTAAATAAAGTATGTACGCATATCGCGGATTTAGACTTCTCTAAAATCCAATTATATGTTGGTAACTATGACTTCTGGTATGAGTCTAGCCAATTAGCACAAAAAATGATGGCAGACCAAAACAAGAAGAAAGAAGAAAAAATTAAAGAGCTACAAGCATTCGTTGCTCGTTTCTCTGCGAACGCTTCGAAATCAAGCCAAGCGACTTCTCGTAAGAAAATGTTGGATAAAATCGAGCTTGACGACATTAAACCTTCTAGCCGTAAATAT
>Ga0209676_1002085_pt1 | contig 15492 bp, 11 predicted proteins | sample AraplaCvi_mLB_r2_FD_184282 | JGI IMG/M metagenome (GOLD analysis project Ga0209676, IMG submission 184282) | Arabidopsis root microbial communities from North Carolina, USA - plate scrape MF_Cvi_mLB_r2 (SPAdes) (version 2) | ecosystem: Host-associated > Plants > Roots > Endosphere | place: USA...
GGCGTAGTCTTCTCCCGCTTCCATTCGCCCCCATCGCAGCACCGGGACAGGTCCTGCGGAGCCCCCATGGCCAAGAATCTCCTCATCGTCGAGTCGCCCGCCAAGGCCAAGACGATCAACAAATACCTCGGCAAGGACTTCACCGTCCTGGCCTCCTACGGCCACGTCCGCGACCTGGTGCCCAAGGAAGGCGCCGTCGATCCGGAGCGCGGCTTCGCCATGCGCTACGACCTGATCGACAAGAACGAGAAGCACGTGGACGCCATCGCCAAGGCCGCCAAGGGCGCCGACGCCCTCTATCTGGCGACCGACCCGGACCGTGAAGGCGAGGCGATCAGCTGGCACATCGCGGAGATCCTGAAGGAACGCGGCCTGCTCGAAGGCAAGACGCTGCAGCGCGTCGTGTTCACCGAGATCACGCCGCGCGCGATCAAGGAAGCGATGACGCAACCGCGCGCGATTGCATCCGACCTCGTCGACGCGCAACAGGCGCGGCGCGCGCTGGACTACCTGGTCGGCTTCAACCTGAGCCCGGTGTTGTGGCGCAAGGTGCAGCGCGGGTTGTCGGCCGGCCGCGTGCAGTCGCCGGCGCTGCGCATGATCGTCGAGCGCGAGGAGGAGATCGAAGCCTTCGTCGCGCGCGAGTACTGGACCATCGAGGCCGAGTGCGCGCATCCGACGCAGGCCTTCACCGCCAAGCTGATCAAGCTGGACGGCAAGAAGTTCGAGCAGTTCACCGTCACCGACGGCGACACCGCCGAGGACGCCCGCAAGCGCATCACGGCCGCCGCCAACGGCGCTCTGCACGTCACCGACGTCGCGTCGAAGGAACGCAAGCGCCGCCCGGCCGCGCCGTTCACCACCTCCACGCTGCAGCAGGAAGCCTCGCGCAAGCTCGGCTTCACCACGCGCAAGACGATGCAGGTCGCGCAGAAGCTGTACGAAGGCGTGGCGATCGGCGAGGAAGGCACGGTCGGCCTGATCACCTACATGCGTACCGACTCGGTGACGCTGTCGCAGGACGCCATCGGCGAGATCCGCGACGTGATCGCGCGCGATTACGGCACGCGCGCGCTGCCCGACAAGCCCAACACGTACCAGAACAAGTCGAAGAACGCGCAGGAAGCGCACGAAGCCGTGCGCCCGACCTCCGCACTGCGCACGCCGTCGTCGGTCGCGCGTTACCTCAGCGACGACGAGCGCAAGCTCTACGAACTGGTGTGGAAGCGCGCCGTCGCCTCGCAGATGGTGCCGGCGACGCTCAACACCGTCTCGGTCGACCTGGCCGCCGGCAGCGAGCACGCGTTCCGCGCCTCGGGTACGACGGTCGTAGATCCGGGCTTCCTCGCCGCGTACGAGGAAGGCAAGGACACCAGGACCGCGGACGACGAAGACGAAGGCCGCAAGCTGCCGGCGATGAAGACCGGCGACCGCGTGCCGCTGGACCGCATCCACGCCGACCAGCACTTCACCCAGCCGCCGCCGCGCTACACCGAAGCGGCGCTGGTGAAGGCGCTGGAGGAATACGGCATCGGCCGCCCCTCCACCTACGCCTCGATCATCCAGACGCTGCTGTTCCGCAAGTACGTCGAGATGGAAGGCCGCAGCTTCCGTCCGTCCGACGTGGGCCGCGCGGTGTCGAAGTTCCTGTCCTCGCACTTCACGCGCTACGTCGATTACGACTTCACCGCCAAGCTCGAGGACGAACTCGATGCGGTGTCGCGCGGCGAGGAGGAATGGGTCCCGCTGATGGAGAAGTTCTGGGGCCCGTTCAAGGAACTGGTCGAGGACAAGACCGAATCGGTCGACCGTTCCGAGGCCACCGGTGCGCGCGAACTGGGCACCGATCCCAAGAGCGGCAAGCCGGTGAGCGTGCGCCTGGGCCGCTTCGGGCCGTACGCGCAGATCGGCGACAAGGACACCGACGAGAAGCTCGAATTCGCGTCGTTGCGTCCGGGCCAGTCGATGCACACCATCACGCTGGAAGACGCGCTGGAGCTGTTCAAGCTGCCGCGCAAGCTCGGCGAGAACGCGGGCCACGAAGTCAGCGTCGGCATCGGCCGCTTCGGTCCGTTCGCCAAGCGCGGCACGACGTACGCGTCGCTGACCAAGGAAGACGATCCGTACACGATCGACCTGGCGCGCGCGGTGTTCCTGATCGAGCAGAAGGAAGAGATCGCGCGCAACCGCATCATCCGCCAGTGGGACGGCAGCGACGTGCAGGTGCTCAACGGCCGCTTCGGGCCGTACATCAGCGACGGTAAGCTCAACGGCAAGATCCCGAAGGATCGCGAGCCGGCCTCGCTCTCGCTGGAGGAAGCCACGCAGTTCCTCGCCGACACCGGCAAGCCCGTGCGTCGCGGCTTCGGCAAGAAGGCCGCGAAGAAGGAGCCGGCGGTGAAGGTGAAGAAGGAAGCCGCCGCGAAGAAGGCGCCTGCCGCCAAGAAGGCGCCGGCGAAGAAGGCTGCGGCCAAGAAGACCGCCAAGAAGGCTGCGAAGAAGACGGCGGCCAAGGCACCGGCGAAAACGGCCGCCAAGAAGGTCGTGAAGAAGGCGAAGGCGTAAACGCCTTCGTCTTCTCTCCAACCGCATCCCTTCTGATGTCATCCCGGCGAAAGCCGGGACCCAGGCTGGCAGCGCCGGAAAGGCCGTAGCAGTCCCTAACACGCCTCGACGCACGCGTTATCCTCGCGCCATGTCCACGCCGCTGACCTTCAAGGACGCCGCCGCCGCGCTACGCCGGGGCGGCGTCGTCGCATATCCCACGGAAGCCGTCTGGGGGCTGGGCTGCGAGCCGTTCGACGAAGCGGCGGTGACGCGGCTGCTCGCCATCAAGCAGCGGCCGGTCGACAAGGGCGTCATCCTCATCGCCAGCGCGCGTTCGCAGTTCGACGGGCTGCTCGACTGGGACGCCCTCACCGCGCCGCAGCGCGAAACGGTGCTCGCCAGCTGGCCGGGCCCGAACACCTGGATCGTCCCCACCCTGCCGCGCGTGCCGCGCTGGATCACCGGCTCGCACGACGGCGTCGCCGTGCGCGTGAGCGCGCATCCGGACGTGATCGCGCTCTGCGAAGCGTTCGGCGGGCCGCTGGTGTCGACGAGCGCGAACCTGGCCGGCGAGCCGCCGGCGTTCACGCGGGAGGCGCTGGATCCACGCGTGCTCGCGCTGCTGGACGGTGTCACGACTGGCGAAACAGGCGGCCTCGCCTCGCCGACCGCCATCCGCGACGCCCGCACCGGCGCCCAGATCCGCGCCTGAACGCACGGCAGCGCCGGACCCGCCGCCGCCGCGCATCGCGCTTCCTTCGTCACCCCGGCCGACGCAAGATGCGTCCATGCGCCCGGCCACCCGCATCGCGACCCTTTCCTTCCCGCTGCTGCTCGCGACGGCGGCTGCGTCGGCGGCGGAGATCACGATCTACCGCTGCACCGATGCGAACGGGCAGCTCGCGTTGCGCGACACGCCGTGCAAGAAGGGCGAGACGCAGCAGACGAAGGAAATGCAGCGCCCGAAGGACGCGCCGCCCGCCGTGCGCCGCGCCGCTTCCGCACCGAAAGCGACGCCGGCCGCGACGGAGCCCGCGACACGCTATCTCGTCAGCGCGCCCGCGCGACCGATGTACGAATGCGTCACGCCCGACGGCAACCGCTATCTGAGCGACACCAGCGCCGGCAATCCGCGCTGGGTGCCGCTGTGGACGTTGGGCTATCCCGGCTATGCGGGCCTGCTGCCGCCGCGCCGCGAGTTCTATCCGGGCAGCGTGCAGGCCAACGTGCAGGGCCAGTTCAACGGCGGCGACGGCCGCTATTCGGTCAGCATCGGCGATCGCCCGCCGCCGCGTCCGCCGCACGACGTGCCGCCGCCGGGTTACGCCGTCGATTCCTACGGCGCCGGCACGTGGGTATACGACGAATGCCACGCGCTGCCGCAGGAAGAAGTCTGCGCGCGCCTTCGCGACGAACGCTGGGAACTCGGCCGTCGTTACAACAGCGCGCTGCAGAGCGAACGCGGCGACATCGATCGCCGGCAGCGCGGCATCGACGCCCGGCTGGCCAGCGATTGCGGGGGCGGTTGATGCGGCGACTGCACATCGGCGCGCTCGCGTTGTCGTTCGTCCTCGCGATGCCCGCCGCGCACGCGCAACTCGTCATCTATCGCTGCACGGATGCCTCCGGCGCGGTCACGCTGCAGAACGGCACGCCCTGCCCCAAAGGCAGCAAGCAGCAGAAGAAGGTGATGGAGACGCCGGCGCCCGCTGCGGCGCCCGCGCCGATCGCGCCGCCCGCGGTTTCGCCGTCACCGCAACCGGCGCCCGTCGTCGCACCCACGCCGGTTCCTGCACCGCCGCCGCCCGAGCCCGTCGCCACGCCGAAGCAGCCACCGCCGGCGCTGTTCGAATGCCGCACCTGGGACAACACCCGTTACTTCGGCGAGAACCCGCAACCGCCGCCGCGCTGCGCGCCGATGCAGGTGACCGGGCTCGACGGTTCCAATGCGATGGCCGGCGGCGCCGCGTGCCAGATGATGGACGACCAGTGCCAGCCCGTCGCCGAGGCCGCGCTGTGCGACGCGTGGAGGCAGCGCGTGCGCGAGCTCGATGCGCGCGCGACGTTCGGCGGCGGCGACGTCGTCCCGCCGGAAGAAGCCGAACGCATCCGGCGCGTCCTCGCCGACAGCACCTGCACGCCCTGACGGCGTCGTGACGCCGCAGCGCTGGCCGCCGGCGCGCCCCGCACGCGTTTGAACTCAGGGCGAAGCGGCGGCCCCGCCGCACGACCGGACGGCCGTCCCGAGGCCGCCACGAGCGCAAGGGAAGACTCTTGGAGATGGACTTGTCCGCAGTGCGCCCCGCGCTCGGCTGGTGGACGGTGTCGGCCCTGATCGTGGCCGCGCTGCTGCTTGCCGCGCTCGCACTGTTCGTCCTGCGAGAACGCATCCCCGCGCACTGGCAGCAGCCGGTGCGCGCGCTCGTCTTCGGCGTGAAGATCGACGACGACATCCGCATCGCCATGCCCGACGGCACGCACCTGGCCGGCACGCTGTATCGCCCGCGCAACGTCGACGGCCCGCTGCCCACGGTCTACGTCCGCCTCCCCTACGACCGCCGCCGTTACGGCGAGGCCATCGGCGAAGGCCTGTTCTTCGCGCGCAACGGGTACGCCGTGTTGTTGCAGGACGTACGCGGCAAGTTCGAATCCGAAGGCGACGACTTCCTGCCATGGCGGCACGCCACCGGCGACGGCGTCGCCACGCTCGACTGGATCGTCCGCCAGCCGTGGTCGAACGGGAAGGTCGGCACGATCGGCTGCTCGGCGCTGGGCGAACTGCAATACGCGCTCGCGCGAGCGAACCATCCCGCGCATGCGGCGATGATCCCGATCGCCGCCGGCGGCGCGGCCGGCGACGTGGACGGCCAGGCGGGCTACTTCGGCGCGTTCGAAGGCGGCGTCTTCCAGCTGGCGGGTGCGGCGGGCTGGTTCGCCAAGCACGGGATGAAGGCCGACCACCGCCCGTGGCCGAACGACCTCGACATGGCATCGGCGCTGCCGACACTGCCGGCGATCGACGTCGTCAAGCGCGTGCGGCCCGGCGCCAACGGCTTCGAGGACTTCCTGCAGACGCCGCTCGGCGACGCACGCTGGCGTGCTCTGGACTACGTGTTCTCCGACGACCGCCCGACCACGCCGGCATTGGTGGTCGATACCTGGGGCGATCCCAGCCTGGCCGGCACGCTCGCGCTGACCGAATCCGTGCGCCGGCATTCGCCCGACGCGGCGCGTGCGCAGCACGTGCTGATCGCGCCGGGAAACCATTGCGAACAGGAACTCGTCGTCGGCATGGGAAAGTTCGGCGAACTTCCGGTGCGCAACGCGGCGCAGCCGTATCGCGACTACTACCTGGCATGGTTCGACCACTGGCTGCGCGGGCGCGGGGACGGCCTCAAGGCGCTGCCGCCGTACCGGTATTTCGTGCTCAACGAGCAGCGCTGGCTCGACGCGACGCAATGGCCGCCAGCCGAAGCGCGGCCGCAGTCGTGGTACCTGTCGAGCAACGGCCACGCCAACAGCCGCGACGGCGACGGCGTGCTCGCGCTGGAAGCCGCGCGCGAGATCCGCTCCGACGACTTCATCCACGATCCGATGGACCCCGTTCCCTCGCGCGGCGGCCCACTGTGCTGCACGGGCGATCCGAACCAGCGCTCCGGCCCGGTCGACCAGCGCGACGTCGAGACGCGCAAGGACGTGCTCGTCTACACCTCCGCGCCGCTACAGCAGCCGCTGCGCATCGTCGGCAAGCTGAGCGCGCAGCTGGTCGTGTCGTCGACCGCGCCCGATACCGACTTCGTCGCGCGCCTGGTGCACGTGTGGCCCGATGGCCGCGCGACGAACATCCAGGAGGGCGCGTTGCGCGCGCGTTATCGTGACGGCGTCGAACGGCCGAGCCTGATGACGCCCGGCCAGCGTTACGTACTGGACGTGCCGATGCGGTCGATCGCCTACCTGGTCCCGCGCGGCCATCGCATCCGGCTGGACATCAGCAGTTCCAGCTTCCCGCGACTGGAGCGCAATCTCGGCACGGGAGGTCGCAACTACGACGAAAGCGTTCCGTCCAAGGCGCTGAACCGCGTCTTCCACGGCGGCGATGCGGTGAGCTTTGTCGAGATTCCCGTGCTCGATCTGCCGGTGCCGGACGAAAGGACGTTCCCGGGCCCGCGCTAGACGCCGAACGGATACGTCTCCGGCACCTGCGCGTCGTCGCGTTCCGGCGCGGCGATCGCATGCACCGCCTGCGTCTTGTCGAACCAGACGTAACCGTCGTACTGCCGCGCGAGCGATGCGCGTGCGTAATGGCTCTGCAGCTCCGTGTCGGGGCGGTAGATCACGCCGATGAAGCGCTGCAGGCGCGGTTCGGACAACGCATGTCGCAGCGCCTCGCCATGGCCTTCGCGCAGGTCGAGGAGGAAGCGTTCGATGCCGCTGTCGTGGCACAGCCGCTCGACGCTGTCGGCGCGCGACGGACGTACGTCCATCACTTCCATCCCGTCGCCCCAGTCGTGCGCGGCGGCGACGGTGCCGGCGTGCGTGCCGAAGCCGATCAGCGCCGCTTCGCCGGAATGCCGCTGGCGAACGAGCTGGCCGATGTTGTGCTCGCCGCGCGACTGGCCCATGTCGGTGTGGCGCGCGTCGCCGATGTGCGAGTTGTGCGCCCACACCACCGCGCGCGAACGCGGGCCGTGGGCGCGAAGCAGCAGGTCGAGCGTGTCGGCCATGTGCTCGTCGCGCAGGTTCCAGCTCTCCGCGCCGCCGTAGTACATCACGCGGTAATAGCGTTCGGCCGAGGCGACCAGGCGCGCGTTCTGCGCGGCGTCGAGATGGTCCGGCTCGAGTTCGTCGATATCGCCCAGCCGCTCGTCGAGCAGGTCGCGACACTGCCGCACGACCGCTTCCTCGCACATCGCGTGCCCCGCGCGCAGCGCGGCGCGACCGTAGACTTCCGGCGAACTCTGCCAAGGCGTCAGGCAACCGTACCGTTCGCGCGCGACGGCGGCGGCGTCCGGATCGGTGCGATCGAGGTAGTCGAGCACCGCCTCGATCGATGCGTCGAGGCTGTAGATGTCGAGGCCGTAGAAGCCGACCTGTTCGGTGTATTCGCGTCCCTCGTTGTAACGGCGCATCCAGCCGGCGAGCGCGGCGACTTCGCGGTTGCGCCACATCCACGTCGGAAAGCGCGCGAACACCGCACCATGCGGCCGCGGCGGCAGATGCCGCACGTGGCGGTTGACGACCGATGCGTCGGGCCAGTCGGCTTCCACCGCGACCAGCGTGAAGCCATGCCGCTCGACCAGCCGCCGCGTGATCGCCGCCCGCGCGGCGTAGAACTCCGATGTGCCGTGACTGCATTCGCCCAGCAGCACGATCCGCGCGTCGGCGAACCGTTCGAACGCGTCGGCGAAGGCTTCCTCGTCGATACCAGGCAGCGGAATGGCGTGTTCGGCCACGAGCGATGCGGCATCGTCCGCGCGCGTTGGGGCTGTGCGACGGCTCGCCGCGCGGCGGCCGTCCTCGGTCCAGCCCTGCTCGCCCACCAGCGGCACGAACATCACCGCGCCGAGGTCTTCGCGTTCGAACGTGTCCTCGCCGGCGCGGACGATCTTGGTCAGTTCCTGCACGTCGCCATCGTCGCCGACGGGAATGACGAGTCGCCCGCCGACGGCGAGCTGCGCCTGCAACGCCTGCGGCGGCGCGGGCGCGCCCGCGGCGACGACGATGGCGTCGAATGGTGCGGCGTCGGGCCAGCCGCGACTGCCGTCGCCGGTGTGCACCTCGATGTTGTCGTAGCCCAGCTGCGCGAATCGCGCGCGCGCTTCGTCGGCAAGCGAGGCATGGCGTTCGACGGTGTGCACCTCGCGCGCGAGGCGCGACATCACGGCCGCGGCGTAACCCGATCCGGTGCCGACTTCGAGCACGCGATGGCCGGGTTCGATCTGCGCGGCTTCCAGCATCAACGCGACGATGTACGGCTGCGAGATCGTCTGGCCTTCGCCGATGGGCAGCGGGCTGTCCTCGTAGGCGAACTCCTCCATGCCGGCCTCGACGAAGCGTTCGCGCGGAACCTCGGCCATCGCGGCGAGCACGCGTGCATCGCGCAATCCACGCGCTGCCAGGTGGCTGCGCACCATGCGCATGCGCGCGGCATCGAATGCGGCCATCTCGTCCTGTCGCGTGTGGGCTGGCCCATTGATGCCCACGCGCATGTTATGCGCCGGTCACGCGCGCGGCGCGAACCCTTCACCTGTTCGTTCCGTCGCGCGCGGTAGGCTGCACGTGCCTGGAAAGGAGGTCCCACGAACGAAAGTTCATGATCCTCGACAGGCAACCGACAAGCGTTCCGCTTGTCACGACCGCCAGGCGATTCAGCACCGCCTGGCGGTTTTTTATGCGTGTGTTTTCCGCAGGCGCGATGTCGCGCGCATTCAGAAGCCGTAGCGCAGGAAGCCGCCGTCCACCGCGATGCATTCCCCGGTGATGTAGCCCGCGGCCGGCAGGCACAGAAACGCGATCGCCGCGGCGACTTCTTCCGGTTCGCCGATGCGCCCGAGCGGCGTGCGCAGCAGGACTTCGTCCAGGTAATCAGGATCGGCGAGCTTGTCCGACGTGCGGCGCGTGCGGATGTACCACGGCGCCACCGCGTTCACGCGCACGCCGTCTTCGGCCCATTCGACGGCGAGGTTGCGCGTCATCTGGTGCATCGCCGCCTTGCTCATGCCGTACGGCGCACCGGTGCGCACGTGCGTGGTGCCCGACACGCTGCCGACGTTCACGATGCTCGACGACGCATGCCTGGTCAGCAGCGGATGCGCGTAACGCGACAGTTCGAACGCGGAGAACACGTTCACTTCGAACACCTGCCGCCACTCGTCCTCGGTGTAGTCGGTGGCGGCCTTGGTGAGGTTGCCGCCGGCGTTGTTCACCAGGATGTGCAGGCCTTCGCCGAAATCCTCGACCCAGTCGAGCAGTTCGCGGCGTTGCTCGTCGTCGGCGACGTCGGCGACGAAGGCCTGCACGGCGCGTTCGGGGAAATCTTCCATGAGCTCGGCGCGCACCGCGTCGAGCCCGGCGACATCGCGCGCGGCGAGCAGGACGTCGGCGCCGAAACCCAGCAGCTCGCGTGCGACCGCGCGGCCGATCCCCGCGCTGCCGCCGGTGACCAGGGCCAGCTGGCCGTCGAGGCGCCAACGCTTGGGATCCATCGCCGTCTCCGTGATTGGGGGCACATGCCGGTCGCTTGCCGCGCGCGGCGGCCGGCGTAGCATAGCCCGCAGACCCGGCCACGAGGATGCGCGGATGTTGCGGAAGCTGCTGTTGGCAATGACGGTGATGGCGTTGTTCGCGGGTTGCTCCAAACCGCAGCCGCCGGAGAAGGAACGCCCGGTGGAACCGCAGGCGACGCAGTTGCGCGATGCGATCAACGCGCCACTGGACAAGGCGAAGAACGTCCAGAAGGAACTGCAGGAAGCCAACGAGCGCGAACGCGCGGCGATTGACGCACAGGAAGCCGCCGACGGCACCTGACGGAAATCCCCAGGCCCATGACGAAACGCCCGGCTTTCGCCGGGCGTTGTGTTGTTGGGGCGTCCGGCCTACGCCGGTCAGAATCCGCAGAAGCAGTACGCCAGCGCCTTCACCGGCACGCCGCGCGTGGGCGTGATCGAGCTTTCGAGGAAGCGCAGGTCCTTCGCCGTCTGCGGCGAGGCCTTGGCGATCAGGCCGCGCGCCAGATCCGAATCGCGCATCAGCGCACCGCCCGCACGGCTGGCGATGAAGCCGGTGAAGAAACGCTCGAACGGCGTCGCCGCCTTCTCGATGTAACGCACCTGGTAGTCGCCCTGCTGGCCCAGCTCTGCGCGCTTGGCCGCGAACTCGATCGCCTGGTGCAGGCCGCCGAGTTCGTCGACCAGGCCGCGCTCCTTCGCCTGCGCGCCGGTCCACACGCGGCCGCGTGCGATGGCGTCGACCTGCTCGACCGGTTTCTTGCGCGCCGTGGCGACGCGGCCGGTGAAATCGCGGTAGCCCTTCTCGATCACCGACTGGATCACCTGCCCGACTTCGGGCTGCAGCGGTCGCGTGACGTCGAACGCGCCGGCGAAACGCGTCGTGCCCACGCCGTCGCTGCGCACGCCGATCTTCTCCAGCGCGCGCGGGATCGTCGGGATCAAACCGAAGATGCCGATGGAACCGGTGATCGTCGAGGCGTCGGCGTAGATGCGGTCGGCGTCCATCGAGATCCAGTAACCGCCCGATGCGGCGAGGTCGCCCATCGACACCGCCACCGGCTTGCCGGCCTTCTTCAGGCCGATGATCTCGCGGCGGATCTGCTCGGAGGCGAACACTTCGCCGCCCGGCGAATCCACGCGCAGCACGACCGCCTTCACGTTGTCGTCGTCGCGCGCTTCGCGCAGCAGCTCGGCGGTGGACACGCCGCCGACGGTGCCCGGCGGCTGCTCGCCGCCGCGGATCTCGCCTTCGGCCACGACCACGGCGACCTGCGGGCGCGGATCGACCGCGCTGAGGCCGCTGTCGATCTGCGTCAGGTACTCGTCGAACGACGCCTGGCGATAGCCGCCCGGCGCGTCGTCGTCGGCGACGCCGCGCTGCCGCAGCAGATCGTCGACTTCCTCGTGCGTCTTCAGGCCATCGACCAGCTTCGTTGCGACGGCGAACTTCGCCAGGTCGCCGTTGGCGGCCTCGATGCCTTCGGGCATCTGGTCGATCTGCTGCGACAGCTTCGCCGCGTCGAGCTTGCGCGCCTTCGCCACGTCGGCGAGGTAGCGCTGCCACACGTCGTTCATCCAGTACAGGTCGGCTTCCTTCGCTTCGGGCGAAGCGGCATCGAGCACGTACGGTTCGGCGGCCGACTTGTACTCGCCGACCTTGAACAGGTGCACGTCGACGCCGAGCTTGTCCTGCAGGCCTTCGCGGTAATACGTGCGATAGCGGCCGAGGCCTTCCAGCAGCATCCCGCCCATCGGATCGAGATAGACCTCGCTCGCCTGCGAGGCGAGCAGGTACTGCTTCTGGTCCATCATTTCGGAGAACGCGACGACCTGCTTGCCGCTGGCCTTCACGCGCGCGATCGCACCGGCGGTCTCGCGCAGCGACGCCATGCCGGCGGCCTGCAGCTTGTCGAGGTTGAGCACCACACGTTCGACGCGCTTGTCCTTGGCGGCGGCATCCAGCGCGCGCACCAGATCGCGCAGCTGCACTTCGCCGCCCTTCTCGCCCAGGGCGCGTTCCAGCGCGCGGGTCAGCGGATCGCTGCTGAACTGCTCGACCAGGTTGCCTTCGGGCGCGATCACCAGCGTCGTGCGATCCAGCAGCGGCTTGTTGCGGGGGCCGGCCATGAGGATGGCGAGGAACACGAACAGCAGCAGCAGGAACAGCAGGTTGAGGATCAGACGGCGGGTGAAGTTCATCGCATCCCACACGCCCACGAAGAAGCGGGCGATGGGGCCGCGACGCGGCATGTCGTTCATACGTTCTCCTGGATCACGCGGCCAGCCTAAACGCGGGCGGGCGTGGAATCACCCGCCATTCGTAACACGGACCGTATGGCGGGTTCGTGATCCGCGGGGCCGGAAAGGGCGGCTCGCGACCTACGGTCCCCGCATCATCAGGCGGTCCGGATGGCTCGACCGGACGAACCGCACGCACAGCAGCACCGAGGCGAAGGTCAGGCCGGCGATCAGGCCGATCCACATCCCGCGCGGGCCCCAGCCCAGTCCCAGCCCGAGGCCGGCGCCCAGCGGCATGCCGATGCCCCAGTAGGCGACGGCTGCCAGCAGCATCGGCACGCGCGTGTCCTTCAACCCGCGCAGTGCGCCGGCGGAGAGCACCTGCACGCCGTCGGGGAACTGGAACGCCGCCGCGTACAGCAGCAACGAGGCCGCCAGCGTCGCGACCGCCGCATCGCGCGTGTAGAAGCCGACCAGCAGGTCGTTGCAGGTCAGCAGCACGATGCCGGAGAACAGCTGCGTGCCGATCACGATCGCGTAGCCGGCCTTCGCCGCGCGACGCACGCCGTGGAAGTCCGCGCGACCCAGCGCATGCCCGACGCGCACGGTCGTCGCTTCGGCCAGTCCCATCGGCACCATGAAGCACAGCGCCGAGAGGTTAATGGCGATCTGGTGCGCCGCCGCCGGCACCTTCCCCAGGCGGCCCATCAGCAGCGCGGTGGCGATGAACAGCCCGCCTTCCATCAGCACGGTCACGCCGATGGGCAGGCCGGTGGCGAGCAGCCCGCGGATGGTCGGCCAGTGCGGCGCGTCGAAGCGCTCGAACAGCTTCAGGTCGGCAAACCGACGCGACCGCTTGAGCACGATGAAGAAGCCGATCGCCTGCGCCCACAGCATGATCGCCGACGCGATGCCGAGCCCGCCCGCGCCCATTTCCGGGAAGCCGAATTTACCGAACGTCAGCGTGTAACCGATGGGCAGCAGGATCAGCAGGCCGCCCGCGCTCAGCACCAGCGTCGGCAAGGTCCAGTGCAGTCCCTCGCTGAGGTAGCGCATGCAGAAGAACAGCGTCAGCGCGATCACGCCCCAGCGGATGCCATGCAGGAAGTCGGTCGCGCCCGGGATGATTTCCGACGCGATGCCCATCGGCCCGAGCGCGTGCGGGATCAGCGTGAGGAAGGCGAACAGCACCAGCCCGAGGCCCAGCGCGAGCCACAGCGCCTGCCGGAACAGGCCGCCGATGTCCTCGCGGCGACCGGCACCGTCCAGCTGCGACACCGACGGCGGCACCGACAGCAGCGTACCGATCGGCACCATCATCGGCAGCCACCACAGCGCGGTGCCGATGGTCACTGACGCGAGCGTGGTCGTGCCGTGGTGCCCGGCGAGCACGTTGTCGACGAAGCCGATCAGGCCCGTGGACACATGCCCGCCCACCAGCGGCGCGGCGAGGATGGCGGTGGTGCGGATTTCGCCGGACAGGCCGTTGCGGCCGGGCGTGCGGTCCGTCGAAAGGGAGGGAAGCGACATCGTGGAAACCAGACGTACGACTGCGGCCGCGCGACCGCATCCAATGTCGGGCGCTGGCGCCGGGTCGCGGCGGCCCGTTATCTTAACCCCTTGAAATGAACCGACTGTCGTCGTGCGCCGGGGAGAGCGTTGACACATGAGTTCCAGCACCGGCCACGCGTCGCACGACGTCCATCCGACCCATTGCGAGAACTGCGGCGCTCCGCTGCAGGGGCACTACTGCCACGACTGCGGCCAGTCCGTGGTGAATCCGATCCGCCACGCCGCGCACGCGATGGAGGAAGTGTTCGAGGCGTTCTGGCACCTGGACGGCCGCATCTTCCGCACGCTGCGCGACCTCGTCTCGCCGGGCCGCGTGGCCATCAACTACCTCTCCGGCCAGCGCGCGAAGTACGTCGCGCCGCTGCGCCTGTTCGTGGTGCTGAGCGTGCTGACCTTCTTCGTCGCGCAGCTGGTGATCCACGTCGAATCGCAGGACACCACGGTCGAACTGCTCGATGAAGGCGTGGGTAATCCAAACCGCACGCAGAACGTGAATCGCGAGAACAAGCGCTTCGCCACGGCGACCACGATCGAACAGATCGAACGCATCCGCGCCACGCAGCTGGCCGAACTGGCCGAAGGTCGCGATGCGGTGTCCACGATGCTGCCGCACGTGCGCAAGCCGTTCGAGGTCGCGATGGTCGACGTCAACACGGCCGCCGACAAGCGCATCCAGCAACTGGTGAAGACGCAGGACCTCACCGCGAACGAGGTCGAGAAGGAAAAGGCCGCGGCGCGGAAGGAAATCGAGGCCGAGCGCAGCGAGACGAAGTCGACGCCCGAGATGGACAAGGCCAAGACGCTGGCAGAGGTCGAAACGCTGCGCGACGAACAGGTGCGCAAGCAGCAGGCGGAACTCGCGGCGCTCAAGCCGACGCAGACAGCCGAACGCCGGCGGTTGCAGGCCGAGATCCGCGAGACGAACGAAGCGGCCGGCTGCCGCGCCGCGCAGCTGCAGATCGCCGCCGCGCGCGGTAGCGAAGGCATGCGCACGCGAAAGGCCGCCGCCGACGCGCGCATCTACGGCGAGACCAATTGCGATGGGCGCCTGACGCTGTTCGGCAGCGACGAACCGTGGGACGAGGAACTCAACCCGCTGGTGGTCTCGTGGGTGCCGGACTCCGTCAACAAGTGGATCAACCGGCAGATCGCGCACGGCAAGGACAACGTGGCGCGCCTGCAGCACGATCCCGGCCTGTTCGTGAAGGCGATGCTCGGCGCGGTGCCCTCGGCGCTGTTCCTGCTGGTGCCGGTGTTCGCGCTGCTGCTCAAGCTGGCGTACGTCGGATCGAAGCGGCTGTACCTGGAACACCTGGTCGTCGCGCTCTACAGCCACGCCTACCTGTGCCTGGCGATCCTGACGTTCTTCCTGCTCATGGCGCTGGACAACGCGATCACGCCGAAGTGGGCCGGCTTCGGCTGGATCACCGGCACGCTGGAATTCCTGATCTGGATGTGGATGCCGATCTACCTGTGGATCATGCAGAAGCGCGTGTACGGCAACGGCTGGCTGCTGACGTCTCTGCGCTACTTCGTGATCGGCAATCTCTACTTCGTGCTGCTCGGCTTCGCGGTGGTGTTCATCACGATCGCGAGCATCGTGCGGATGTGACGCAGCCAGCCCCTCTCCCACCGGGAGAGGGGTTGGGGTGACGGGTAACGAAGGGAAGGCGACGAACGGCCCGGCAGTGATGCACAGGCGTCGACCCTGCCCTTTAACGGCTCAGTGCTGCAGTCGCCGCCACAACCAGTCGCCGCGCTCCTGCGCGCTGACCGACACCAGTTCGCGGCGCAGCGCGGCACGCGCATCCGGCGGCGTGCGCTGCGCGAGCACGCCCAGGTCGCGCCGCTGCTGTGGCGTCATCGAACGCAGGGTGCGCAGCATCGCGGCGTGTTCGGCCTCCGG
>Ga0209676_1002088_pt1 | contig 15470 bp, 11 predicted proteins | sample AraplaCvi_mLB_r2_FD_184282 | JGI IMG/M metagenome (GOLD analysis project Ga0209676, IMG submission 184282) | Arabidopsis root microbial communities from North Carolina, USA - plate scrape MF_Cvi_mLB_r2 (SPAdes) (version 2) | ecosystem: Host-associated > Plants > Roots > Endosphere | place: USA...
TAGGGGCCCGCCGCCGTCGGATCGCCGTAAAGGACGGTGGTCTGGATGCCCGCGACGCCCGAGCTGCCCGGCCCGGCGCCGGTCCCGGGCAGGGCCTCGATCTCGGCGGGGGTGAGGCGGAACTCGCGGTCCTGGGCGGAGGCGGGGCCGGCGAGGCAGGCCGCGAGGATGACGGCGGCGGTGGAGAGGCGGCGGATCATTGGCCGGCCTCCAGGAAGCCGCGCACCAGAGCGACGGTGGCGTCCGGGTTCTCTTCCATGATCCAGTGGCCGGAGTCCGGGACCACGCCCTCGGACACATTGGTCCCCGCGAAGCGCATGACCGTGGCCATCATCGGCCCGAAGGAGTTCTCGCCGCCGATGGCCAGGATCGGCATGTTCAGCCGGGCGCCGGTGGCCAGCCAGACGCGATTGTCGGTCGCGTCCTGATCAAAGGCGGCGAACTGGGCGAAGCCGGAGTGCATGCCGCCGGGGCGGGCGTAGAGGGCGGCGTAGTGGTCGCGCGAGGCCTCGTCGAACCGGTCCGGGTGGGCCGAGAACTCGTTCCAGAAGCGGTCCAGATAGATCCGCTCCCGCCCGGCGACCAGCCGCTCCATGTCCGGCCCGCCGAAGCGGAAATGCCAGAGCAGGGGGTTCTTCAGGACCTCGTCCCAAGGTCCGACGCCGGGGACCGGGGCGTCGATCAGGACGAAGCGGCCGACCCGGTCCGGCTGCTGCGTGGCCAGGGCGAAGCCGACCATGTTGCCGATGTCGTGGGTGACCAGGTCGAAGCGCTGGACGCCGATGGCGGCGAGGACGCCCTGCATGTCCTTACCCTGGTTCATCTTGTCGAAGCCGCCGTCCGGATGGGACGACAGGCCCATGCCGCGCAGGTCGGGGATGATGACGGTGTGGTCCTCGTCCAGCGCGTCGGCCAGCGGGGCCCACATGTCGCCGGTCTCGCCGTAGCCGTGGAGCAGCAGCACGGCGGGGCCGTGGCCGCCGACGCGGACGTGCAGAGTCACGCCGTTGGTCTGGATCTCGCGCGTCTGGAATGCGGGGGGAAAAGCCGGAACCTGCGCCACCGCCGGAAAGGCGATGCACACGGCGGCCGTCGCCATCATAAAGGTCTTGAGCATGGTCGTCCTCCGAAGCGCCCCGGGGCGCCGCTTGTCATCGGATGACAGTGTTTGCTGAGGGCCCTCGGCGCTCAATCTCGACTGGGGGCGCGCCAACTACCCGAACGGGTAGGAGGTTCTGGCCGGCTCTGGCGCAGAGTGACGGCGGCGGACGATTGCCGTTTCGCGCCGACACGGTGTCGGCGTAACGTCCCTGTTCGAGGAGCGCGTGATGTGACCGGCTGGCTTATCGGGCTGTGTCTGCTTGTGTTCGGGGGAGGAGGCTTTCTTGTTTTCCGACATCGTCTGCACGTCGAGACAGCGCGGATCCGCGCCGGATTCGCAGAGCGGCTGGTCGTGCGCGCCCAGATCGCCCGCGACCTCCACGACGCTCTGCTCCAGAGTGTTCAGGGTCTGATCTTGCGCTTCCAGCTGATCGCCGACGAAATCCCCAGGGCCCGTCCGGAACGGGCCGCGATGGAGTCTGCCCTCGACGAGGCCGAAGAGGTCCTGCGCGCATCGCGGGACCAGTTGCAGGACCTGCAGACGCGCGACGACTCGGAGCTCGTCAATGGCTGAAGCGCGCCTCGACGATACGCGCGGCATCCGCATCCTGGTCGCCGACGATCATCCGATCGTGCGCGAAGGCATCGTTGGCCTGGTCGAGCGCCAATCCGACATGACGGTCGTCGATCAGGTCGCGGACGGCCTGGAGGCCTTGGAGGCTTTCCAACGTCACCGCCCGGACGTCACCCTGATGGACATCCAGATGCCGCGCCTCGACGGAGTTCAGGCGATCGAGCGCATCCGCGCGCTCGACCCGAACGCCGTGGTGCTGGTCCTGACGACCTATCCCGGAGACTCCCAGGCCCTCACCGCGCTCAAGGCGGGAGCGAGCGGCTATCTGTTGAAAAGCTGCATCCGCAAGGAGCTCCTGGACACTATCCGTCACGTGCATGGGGGGCGTCGTGTCGTCGCCCCGGAAGTGGCCGAGCAGATCGCTCTGCACGCCGTCGAGGAACGCCTGACGCATCGCGAGCGTCAGATCCTGCTTCAGGTCGCTGAAGGCAAGGCCAACAAGGAGATCGCCCGCCGTCTTTCCATGTCACCTGACACCGTCAAGGCCGATCTCAAGAGCATCTTCGTCAAGCTGGACGTCGTCGATCGAACGCAGGCGGTGGTGACGGCCGCCAGGCGTGGATTTATCAGCCTCTAGAAGCTGGCGTTTATCGCGCTGAAGCACTCAGGCCTGACAGGAGAGCGGCTCCTATAGCGCACTGAATGTCAGACAGCCGGTCTGGGGACCATGACCCTGACCTAAGGATCGACCGTCGGCATGCAGACCTCGCCCGGCGGACAGTCGCCAGGGTCACCGATCGGGGGGCGGGTGACGAGCACGGAGACGGTAGCGGATGCCGTTCCGCCGTGTCCGTCGCTGATGTTGTAGGTGAAGGTGTAGGCGCCCGGGAAGCCGGGCGCGTCATAGGTGACCGATCCGCCGCCTGGCGTGACTGAAGCGGTCCCGCCCGTCGCGGTTCCGACCGCAGTTACGGTCAGGGTGTGGCCGTCGGCGTCAGTGTCGTTGCCAAGCACGAAAAGCAAGCTGCTTGAGAAGCTGTCGGCGCCATAGCTGTCGGCGCGAGCGACCGGGGCTTGGTTGCTGGCGGCGGCGACGGTCATGGTCACTGTGGCGGTCCCCGTGTGGCTGTGACCGTCTGAGATGGTATAGGTGAAGGTATAGGTTCCGGCGGTTGCCGGCGCGGTGTAGCGAATGCGCGACGGACCGGACAGAATCGCGACGCTGCCGCCCGTTGGGATCGAGGCGCCGGTGATGGTTAGGGTGTCGCCGTCGGCGTCGGTGTCGTTGCTCAGGACCGCGACGTCCACACTCATCGACGCCCCCGTTGAGCCCGTGTCGTTGCGGGCGACCGGAGCCACGTTGGGCGCGACCGCCGTAGTGATCTGCTGTCGATTGCCCGCTGCGTCATAGCGGTATTCGATCACCACGCCGTTTGAGTAGACGACTTTGATCAGGCGTCCGGCGGCGTCGTAGAAATACTGAGCTCCGGCATGGGCGGGCGCACTGATCGCGGTCGCCATCAGTGCGCCCGCCAGCACTGTGGTGAAGCCACGCGACATCATTGGCCGGTCTCCACGGATTTATTGGCTTCAACCAAGCCGGGAGGAGGTCCATGCGGCGCATGTTCGATCGCCTGCTGTCTCAGAGCGATCTCGCGCGCTGTCGGCAACGGCGGCGCATAGGCGTCCGGGCGTGTAACGACGTAGGCAACGATCATGAGCGCGACGGCTGCGGCCGTCCCGCCAAGCATGGATGCTCGCATCCACTCAATTGCAGCCAGCCGCTGCTTCCAGGTCGCCGCAGCCCGCCACCGCGGCAAGTCGACGGTCTGCTTCAGTTCGTCTGTCATCCAGCGGCCAGCCCGACGCGTGGCTTCGGTTCCCGCCCTGACCCATTCGCTTGCGCGAGCCGCCGCGCCCGATGCGTACTGCAATGTCGCCTCCCCCAAGAGCGGCCAAGCTTGCCGGTCCCCGCTCGGAATGCAAGCGCAACTGAAAGGCGATTTTTTAGACTTCACCTTGAGCGTGCGTTGTGATCCTCTGAACGGCAAAGCTACGGGTGGGGCCTCGTGTTTATAAAAGTTCGGCGCATCGTTCGCAGTGAAGTCGCAGGCGCAAAGACGCGCCGACCTCTTGCAAAAGCCATTGTGGCTTGGCTGGCGACTCCGCTTGTGATCGCGGCTGGGGCCGTGTGGTTGACCTCGAGCACGGTTGCACAGTCGGGCGGGGGAGGTGGGAGCGGAGCTCCGGTCTCGTCGGTCAAGATTGGCGCGGCGCCGCTGATCTCGCCCGCGACCGCTAACAGCTTTTACGGTTCTGACCCGACCTCGACCAACAGCATCGCCATTGCCGGGCAGCCGATCATCAACTCGCCCCCGGTGGAATATCTGGAGGTGGTCAGGGCGCTCGATAACGATCCGGACCTGATCTACGCCTTCGTCCGGAACACCGTCGACACTACCTTCACCTATGGGGTCGGCAAGGGCGGCCTCGGCGCGCTCATCGACCGCAGCGGCAACGCTTTCGATCAGGCTCAACTGTTGGTCGGGCTGTTCAGGGCCGCCGACATCACCGCCGAATACCGGGTCGGGACCATCCAGCTAACCGGCGCCCAGTTCACGGCCTGGACCGGTATTTCTTCCGCGTCGGCGGCGTGCAGGCTGCTGGCCAACGGAGGCATTCCGGCGACCGTGAACGGCGCGACCGTAGCCGACTGCGCCTACGGCTCCTCGGCCGTCAGTGACGTCGTCCTCGGCCACATCTGGGTCATGGCCAGTATCGGCGGCTCCAACTATGTGTTTGATCCGTCGTACAAGCCTTACACGGTCAAGACGGGGGCTCCCAGCCTGGCAACGGCGGCCGGCCTCACTCCCGGAAACCCGCTGTCAACCGCCAGCAGCGGCGCGGCGGTGGGAACGGTGGGGACGGGGGTCCCGTCCATCCGTTCGCTGAACGCGGCGAATCTGGCCACCGAGATTTCCGCGCGCGCGGCGTCTCTGCGCGCCTATGTGGATGCGAACCTGCCGGACGGCGCCCTTTCGGACTTGATCGGCGGGCGCACGATCGAGCCATTCGTCACGCCGGCGGGAGGTCTCCGCCAGACCGCCTTGCCTTATCCGACGGCTGTTCACCGCTCGTGGTCGGGCAATGTGCCGAACGTCTATCGAGCCTCTGTCAACGTCGCCATCGCCAAACAGGAGATCGGCGTGACTGGGCTGACGACGGTCATCAACCACCTACTGTATGTCGATGACGTTTATGGTCGGAAACTGGGACTGAACACCAGTTTCGCGACTAACGGTTCTGCTCACTCGGGTCAGTTGGTGGTCAGCGGCGAGTTCAGCGGGAGCGTGACGATCGCCAGCTACAGCCGCTCGGGCGGGGCGGGCGCCGCGACCAGCCAGAACGTCAATCTGAACGACGGCGACATCACCTTGACCGTCAATTCGCCCTATGCGGCGGCTGCGGACGGTGGCGCGGCCGGGTCCTATATGGACGCTCTGATTCATAAGGACGTCGACTTCCACCTGCCGTTGACCATCGTCACCGGATGGGGCGAGAGCACCGCGGGTCTGACGTCCAAATGGGGCTCTCGCAACGACGCCGGGATGCTCAAGCCGCAGTTCCCAGGCGGGTGCGAAACCTGCGGCACCACCATGCCGCCCACCAAGGGCGACGGCCGTCGGGAATTGATCGCCGCGACCTGGATGATGCAGTCCTCCCGCGCGGCGGCGCTGCATGCGCAGATCGCCCGCGCCACCTATCAGCACCACTATTCGGTCGGCGTGGTATCGGCAGACAGCTGGGTGAACGCGACCACGGTGACGCCGTCGCCAACCCTGCGTCAGGACTTCAGCATCGCCGACAGCGCCGACCGGGTCGACATCGATACAGGCTTCAGCGTGACGAGCTGGAACAATGAAGCGACGACGCGCCGGGCCGCGATCCATGCAATCTCCACCACGCTCGCGACCTTGGAAGGCAGTGTGATCGGTCAGGTGGCTGACCTGCCGGACGTCACCTCTACCGCGACCCGCTTCGAATGGGGCAACGCCCCGCCGGCCAGCGAGGATGAAGCGGTCCCGGGAACGGGCGCGCGCCGCTTCCTGCGCTTTGACGCGAGTAACTCTAGCCAGGCGCTCAGCCTCGCCTGGGTCGAAGGGCAGCAAACCAATAGCGTTTCAGGCAACCACAACGGTACCGCGGTGGGTCCGCTCACTAATGGTGAAGTGGTGGGGCGCCGAATTCGGCTGGCAGACGCCATCACCGCCTATACGGCGGCCGGCTTCCGGGTCACCGCGTCCGAAGACTCCTTCCTCGGGCCGGGGCAGCGTGGCGGCTATTTCGATGAACGCCCGCCCTTCATGTACGCACACCGCTACTCCATGCAGCGCGGCGGCGCCTTCGTGGCCACGCGGACGGATGTCAGCGGCGAGCCGCTGGAGATCGCCCACGTCACTGTCGGGCCTTACCGGAACTCAAAAGGCGGCGGCGGTGGCGCGGACGTCAATACGCCCGCTCACTACGATCCGGCCAAGATGGCGGACCTGCTGACGGATCCTTTCGTCGACCGGTCTGGCGCGGCGGGCGTGGACCTGTCCAGCGGGGCGCCCAGCTATACCAGTCCGGCCAACCTGACCGTCGGTCAGGGGGATTTCCCCTATAGCCTCAGCGCCAACGTCGCCTGGCGCGGCGGACAGCGAGGGCAGTTCGACGGCTTCGCGCCGGTCAGCACGATCGCGCCGAACGGGCCGATCACCACCAACTGGAACAATCAGCTGTCGATCTCCAGCAGCGCCACGGACACGATGGCCGAAAAGGATGTCCGCGCCTCGCTCGGTACGGTCGCCGCCTTCCTGGTGATGCAGGACATCTATGCCTCCTCGGCGCCGACAGAAGCGGACGCGGGGCGCCGCGATGTGGTCGCGCTTCTCAGTGCCGCATGGTGGGCGAAACATGTCACCAGCAACGTGGCCACGGTGACGCTCGGCACGAGCTCGACCCAGTTCTTGCGTCGCAGCGATGGCCAGTGGTTCGTGCCCGGCGCTCCCGGCTCCGCCTCGATCACCCAGGTCGGCGCCCGCACGCCCTATGCCAAATACATGGGCTGCGGCGACGGATCGGTGACCTACGTGACCTCTCGCGGATGGAACTACAACGGCATGTCGTTCCAGGTGCGCGGCTCGGACGGCGACATCCAGACATTCCAGAACTGGGAGGAGCAAACCTCTGATTGCCGGACGGTTCGCGGCTTCCGCATGACCGGATGGTCCTTCCCCACCGGCGTGAACCTGACTCTGACCTACGGAACTCCGGCGGGCGAGGTCCTGCAGCGCCTGCTTGAAGTCCGCAACAACCTGGGCCTGGAAATCGATTTCATTGACGGCGGCTCCGGCGGCTTCCGTGACGGCCTGAACCCGTCGCGCCAGGTCATCATCAACCGCGACCCCCTGCTCAAGCCGCTCAGCGTCACCGATGCGGCGGGCGCGACTTACCGCTTCGACTACACCTTCACGGGGTATCAGCGGCATCGGCTGGATGCGGTTTATATGCCTGGTCGTCCGACCGTGGCGTCGCTGGCCTATACCTATGACACGCTGGGGCGGGTCAAGGACGCGCGCGACGCCCTCGCGGTCGCCGGTCAGCGATCCCAGCACGAGTTCTTCATCGTCGAGAATTTCCGCGGCATGCGGAAAGACCCGGCTGGGGGCAGGTTCCGGGTCGGCTACGACCGTCAGGGGCATCCGATCAGCACCACGGATGAGGAAGGGCGCACCGCCCTGGCCACCTTCGATGGACGTGGCCGGGTCAAGACCCGGACCACGGCCTGGGGCGACAAGACCGCGTTCGAATATGATCAGCGCGGCAATGTCACAAAAGTCACGCGGTCGCCTCGTGACGGCTGCGGGACCGATACCCTCTACTGGTGTCAGACCTCCATTGTCACCGCGACCTATCACGCGACATGGAACAAGCCGCTGAGCATCACCCTGCCGGCCACCGTGGATGGTCAGGCTGCTCACACCTGGACGTTCGCGTATAACAGCGCAGGCCAAGTCATCACCCAGACCTCGCCCTCCGTCTCCAACGGCGGCCCCGGCGGCGGCACGGCGCCGGCCATCTGGCAGACCCAGTACAATGACACCTATGGCCGTCCGACGCGGACCATCGATCCCACGGGTATCGCGACGGCGATGGAGTACGGCACGAACGGCCAGGCGGTCTGGTGCATGAGCCGCAGCACCTTCGCAGCGCAATCCATTGCATTGGCCCAGCCGACCAATTTTACCTGTGACACGGTCGGCAATGTGGTCTCCACCACTGACGCACTATCCAGAACCTCGACCGCGACCTGGGACATCCTGCGTCGCAAGACCGGTGAGTACGGCCCCACCTCCACCGCAATCAAGATCGAGTGGGAATACGACATCGATGGCAACCAAACCCTCGAACGGCGCTGGGACAACTCGGCGAATGTCTGGCGCACCACGACGACCACTTGGTCGCTGACCGCCAAGCCGTTGACGGTGACGGACCCCTCAGGGGATGTCATCCGGACCTGCTATGACCCACTGGATCGGGAGGTGATCACTGTCGATCCCACTGGTCGAGCCAGTCGAACCACCTACAACCTGGCCGGGCAGCCGATGTTGATCGAGCGGTGGTTCACCGCCAGCACGAGCGACGCATCCTGTGCCCTGACCCAGGCGCGTCCGGCGCACTTCACCACCAATCGTTGGCGTGCGCTCGAGTACAATACCGGCGGCCTGCAAAGCGCCGAAGTGGACGGCAACGGCAACAGCACTACCTTCACCTACGATGGTCTTGGGCGACAGATGCTAACGACCTTCGCCGACACGACCTACATCCAGACCCTGCGCAACGAGCGCGATCAGGTCTACCTCACCTTCAAGCGCGGTGGAGACATCCACCAAGCCTACTATGACCCCCTCGGTCGCGTGAATCGTGTCTGGGAGCATGCGGCCGGCTCAGCGGGTCTTCCCTATCCCTATGGACGACATACGATGACCGGCTATGACCTCGCCAGTCGTCCCACGACGACCATGGTGTCGAACCAGACCACGACGGCCGGCGTCTACAACACCGCTCTGGAGCGTGACGTACGCACCTATCTGTACGACGCTGCGGGGCGGGTCATTGAGGATCGGATCAAGCCAAACGATGCTGTCATGGGTTCGGCTGAGCTGACGCTCAAGTACGACTACGACAAGGCCAATAATCGAACGATGATCGAGTGGCCCGACTTGTATCGCGCGACCTATCGCTTCGACGCCGCCAACCGCGCTGATCGAGTCCAGTTCGGCCCGGGCGCTGCTCCAACGACGCACCAGGCGGATATCACGTACGACAGTCTTGGCCGACGTACCGGCCTCAACCGGTCCAATGGTGCTAACTCAAGTTGGACCTATGAAACCGATGACGACCTGTCGGGCATCAATCACGCCTGGGTGTCGGGTTCATCCCAGCTGCCGGCGACCTATGGTTTCCAGCGCGACGCCGTAGGCCGCCTCACCATGACGACCACCAATCAGGCTGTTCTGGAGTGGATGCCTACATTGGCCGAGGCGCGCACCTACGGTACGCCGAACAACCTGAACCAGCTGCCCTCCGCCAACGGCGTGGGCATGACCTGGGACCCTAACGGCAACCTCGATAGCTACGGGACTACCAACTACGTCTGGACTTGGGGGAACCGTCTGGCCGAGGTGCGCACGCCGACCTCGGACACCTATTACGCCTATGACGCCCTAGATCGCCGGACGTGGATGAAGGAGGACAATGTCGTCACACGAACCCTTTGGTCCGCCGACGACGAGGTCGGCGATTACGCGGACAATGGTACAATCTTGCGCCGTTACGTCCCCGATGGGTCAGGAGCGATGGACGCTCGCCTAGCCGTGATCACCGCAGCCGGCACGGTGTCGTGGTTCCATGCGGATAACCTCGGCAGCGTTATCGCCATGACCAACGGGGCAGGGCAGCCGATCCAGTTCGCCAACTACTCGCCGCACGGCAAGTTCGGCACGGATCAGAATGGCATTACCTATAGCGCGCCGCCCGGAGGCAGCCCGTTCGGCTACACGGGCCGCCGCTGGGACGCCAAGGCGCAGCTCTATCAATACCGCGCCCGCTACTACAGCCCGGAACTGGGCATCTTCCTGAGCACCGATCCGATCGGAACGAAGGATGATCCGAATCTGTACATGTACGTGGGGCTCGATCCCGCGAACGCGACGGATCCGACGGGCAAGCAATCAGTGATCTATCACACCGGCGACCTTCGAACTGCGGCAGAGTCTGTGCCCCATCCGCGAGGTTGGGCCATAGTTCAGGCGCACGGCTGGGAGGACGGCCGCATAATGGGTAGCGACGGAAATCCAATCTCCTCCGCTTCAATCTTGAGAGATCTCAATGCCGCCGGATACAGGCGAGGAACCCCAATCATCCTTCTGGTCTGCAATGCGGGGCATGGACGCGAGGACGGCGCAGAAAGTACTGCGAGCGCACTGAGCCGAAGGGCGGATGCACCAGTGTTTGCGGCGCTTGGCTTTGTCCGAGTGCCGACGCTGCCGGTCACAGAGGGGAGAACTCACCGTTTCTCCACCAACACGGGTAGGAATCGCTCTGGAGAGGATACGGTATTTGAAGTCATCGGCGGCGCTTCGGGAGGTAATAATCTGCGAAGCGCTACCTATTCCAGCCGAACGGAAAGTTGGAGGTTTGAATGGTCGTCCGTATCGACGGGCAGTCGCATTCCTCGCACAACTTATTCGACGGCTAAGATCCGGAAAAAGGACGAGAACTGATGTCGCGCGCGGTCATTCTCACTGTTGTAGCGTCGCTAGTGTGCGGGGCATGCAGCAGCGAGGAGCGAGTGGATATGCCGTCTAGCCAGGACGTTTCTTCAACGGATATTCCCGCGGACCTGGGCGCGCTTGATGATCTGCAGGTTCGCAACGCCCTAATCGCCAAGGCCAACGGTGGCGACGGTAAAGCGGCGGCTTTGCTGGCAAACTATTTCGGTTCAACCGGTGGGTCTGTGCCGGAACGTCTGCATTGGCTGGAAGTCGCCGTGCGGAATGGACATGAGGCGTCGTACCTCGGTCTCGCGGTCTCGCTCTATGACCACGGCGACGTCGGCGATTGCCGCAGGGCGCTGGGCCTCCTTCAGACCTATATGGGATTTCCAGCTGCCGATCGCCTGAATGGGCAGGACTGGATCGATACGATCCAGGAAGATCGATCCAGAAAATGCCGGTCCTGAGCTAAGCTTGATCCTGACCGGCTGAACGGCGGCCGCGGCAGACATCCGGCCCGAGCGCGCCAATCCGCCCTAGAGCGCCGCCGCGATCAGAAGGGCGGGTCTCATCACCCGCCCGAGGGACGTCCGGCCTGGACGAAGGCCTGGATCGACGGGAAGGTCGTCGACCGGGACCGCGACCGGTCACAGGCCATCTGCTTGATGAAGTCCGGAATGGTGTTCGGCCTCACCGCCTCCCACTCCGCGCCTTCCTCCGGATAGTCCTCGTGCGTCCCGTCCGCCTCGAAGTCGCTGGTCACGGTCATCCGCCACTTCCCGGCGGCGCAGTCGAACTCATAGGTCGCCTCGGAATGCGTCAGGTCGCCGGCCTCGCCGGTCATCGGCACGGAGGCGGAGCGGATCGTTGTGATCCCCTCGGCGGTGGCGATGCTGTCGACGTCGGCCAGATAGGCCCGCGCCGTCGTCCGCGAATAGGTATGCCAGTCTTCCGCCAGAACCGGCGTCGCCGTCGTCGCCAGAACAACCGCCGTGATGAGCGCGAATTTCATCTTTGATGACCTCCCCAGATCGTCGCTGTTAGCCATGATGCGCCAGCTACGGCGTTTGGCAAGCGGGGGAGGTCAGGCCGCCGCCCTGGCCGCCTCTCCGGTCCGGGCCAGGGGCTCGAACAGCCAGCGCGCCAGATGCCCCACCACGGGCGCCGCGACGCCGTCCCCGGTCAGCTTGCAGGCCGCGCTGTACGACCCCGGCAGGCGATAGTCGTCGGACAGCCCCATCAGCCGCGCCGTCTCCCGCGCCGTCATCAGCCGCGACCGCACGTGGCCCGCCTCGATCACCACCAGGGTCTGCCGGCTGGAGCCGCCGCCCGGCGTGCGCAGGCAGCCCGCCATGTCGAACCGCACCTCGGCCCGCTGCACCTTTCGGCCCTCCGCGTCGCGACGGGTTCGGCGGTACAGGGCCCCGACCTGCCATCCGCCCGCGGCCCGCGCCGCCTCGACCTTGGCCCGATTGACCGGCGACATCAGCGCCAGCAGCCGGGCCGTCTGCGCCGCCGTGTGCCACTTCAGGTGCGGTCCGTCCGTCTCCGTCACCGCCGCCAGGCCCGTCACCGGCTCCACCGGCTCGGGCAGTCGCCACCACAGCATTCGCCGCCGCAGGTCCTCGGGCAGCTTCCCGATCGCGCGTCGCAGATTGTCCGGATGGAACGGCCCCTCCGGCCCGCTCGTCAGCAGTTCCGGATCGATCGGCACATCGCCCCGCACCCCGATGACGAACAGCCGGGGGCGCGACTGGGGCACGAAGCGGTCCGCATTGATCACCAGGGCGCCGACGGCGTAGCCCGCCTCGTCCCAGGTCCGGCACAGGATCTCGAAGTCCCGCCCGCCGCGCGAGGTCAGGGCCCCGCAGACATTCTCGATGGCCACGATCTTCGGGCCCCGCCCCTCGCTGACCAGTTCGCGGGCCAGCGCCCAGAAGGCGTGGAAGGTCCCCGACCGCGCGCCGCCCAGCCCGGCTCCGGCCCCCGCCAGCGACAGGTCCTGGCACGGGAAGGAGCCCCACATCAGGTCGGCCTGGCCCGGCAGGTCGGCGGACGTCACCTTGCCGATGTCGCCGACCACCAGCTCGTCTCCGCCCCAGTTGGCGCGATAGGCCACGGCCTTCTGCGGGTCGATGTCGTTGGCGAAGACGCAGCGCCAGCCGTCGCCCAGCCCGGCGCGCAGCATCCCGCCGCCGGCGAAGAACTCATAAGCTTCGAAGGGAGACGATTCGACCATCGACGCCGAGTGTGCGGCCTCGGCGCCCCCCGGTCTAGGCGGTCAGCGCCTGCCGGTCCCGTTCCAGGAAGGCGACCACATCGGCGATCGCGGTCCGCGGATTGCGCGTGTGCGGATAGGCGTGGGCGGTGCGCGGCTTCCGGTCGAACCAGATTTCGTCGACCACCTCCGTCGGGCGCGTCGCGGCCAGCCAGTCGATGGTGTCCGCCCCCTCGTCGTCATTGCGCAGGATGGGCGCCAGAATCTTGCGGAACTTGGGCAGGGAGGTCTTCACCCCCGCCGTGTCGGCCCAGCCCGGGTGCACCGCATAGGTCTTGGCTCCGATGTCGGCGAAGGTCGCGCGCCAGTGCTCGGCGAGCGCCAGCTGCGCCCGCTTGTGCGCGGCATAGGCGGCGAAGCCGTTGAACTTCTCCTCGGGAATATTCAGCATCGATTTGGTGAGGGGCAGATTGTAGAGCCCGCCCGACACCACATTGATGATCGCCGCCCCCTCGGCCAGCCCGCCCTCTTCGTGCAGCTGCTCGGTCAGGATGTAGTGGCCCAGCAGATTGGTGGCGTAGGAGGTCTCCAGTCCCTCGGCCGTCGCCTGATAGGACCGCATCAGCAGGCCGACGTTGTTGATCAGGACATCGAACCGCAGGCCCTTCAGCTCCGGCCGCCGGGTCAGGTCGGAAACCGCCTGCATCGAGGACAGGTCACAGACGACGGGCACGATCCGGCCGGGGGCGTTCGCCGCGGCCGCTTGAAGCGAGTCCAGCGCCGCCACATTGCGCCCGACGGCATAGACGGTCGCGCCCTTGCGGACCCCGCGCAGCGCCGCCGCGCGGCCCAGTCCGCCGGTCGCGCCGGTGACCAGCCAGGTCTGTCCGGAGTAGTCCGCGCGCACCGGTTTGAACGGCAGGCCGCGCGCGATATAGCCGACGCGCGTGAAGGAGGGGGCGAAGCGGCCGTAGAAATTCACAGACTTCATAAGGGCTTGCAGGAAAGGCGGTTCAGCCATCGGACATCCTCCCAAGCGCTCACATCGTCGCTTTCGTAAACATACTAATCCAGAAGCGCCGCTTGGCAACCGGCTTGCGTTTCTGGACTGAAAGCGTATCGGTTCGAAATCGCAAGTCAGGAAGTCGCTTCGCATGACCAGACCGATCCGGGTGATCCAGTGGGCGACCGGCTCCATGGGGCGGGCCTGCCTGCGCGCGATCATCGACGATCCGCGCTTCGAGCTGGTGGGCCTGTTCGTCTATGGCGAGGCTAAGGCTGGGCGTGACGCGGGCGACATCGCGCGGCGGGATCCGACCGGCGTCATCGCCACGCGTGAGATCGAGGACATTCTGGTGCTGGACGCCGATGTGGTCCTGCACTGTCCGATGCTGTCGGATCCCTATGACGCCCATGACGCCGACGTCCGGCGTCTGCTGGAGTCCGGCAAGAACGTCATCTCCATCAACAACTACTTCGAGCCCGCGGCCCTCGGCGCCGACTATGCCGCCGGCCTGTCGTCGAGCGCGCTCAAGGGCGGCGCGACCCTGGCCGGGACGGGGGTGAATCCGGGCTGGGTGGCTGAGCGGATGGCCGCCAACGCCGTCAGCCTGTGCCTGTCCCACCGCAATGTCGCGACCCGCGAAATCATTGACTGCGCGACGGTTCCGAACCCCGACTACGTCTTCGGCGCCCTCGGCTTCGGCGCCGATCCGGCCGCCATCGACCTGTCGGACGGTCCCCTGGCGCGCACCTTCGACAGGATGTTCGCTCAGAGCGTCGAGGGCCTGGCCCAACGCATCGGCCTCACGCTGGACGGTTACGAGTCCGACCACGAGATCCGCACCGCCGAACTTGATCTCATCGTCGCGGCGGGCCTGATCCCGCGCGGGACGGTGGCCGCCACCACCTGGCGGGTGCACGGCCTGGTCGACGGCGTTCGCCGCATCACCCACGAGGTCAACTGGATCATGGATCCGGCCGACCCCGCCTTCGCCGGAAAGCCCCACTGGCAGATCGAGATCGACGGCCTGCCGGGATTGAAGATCGCCATGGATCTGGTCGACACGGCCCCACCCGGCGTGCGCACCAAGCCCGAGCAATTCGCGGTCGCGGCCATGGTGCTCGACGCCATTCCGCGCGTGGTCGCGGCGCTGCCGGGACTGCTCAGACTCTGACGTCGGCGGGTTGCCCGCTAACAAAAGTCATGTCACTTTCAATCAAAGACTAAAAACAACGAACCGAGGAAACGACGATGGCCGAACGCGATCCCGAGGTGCAGGCGCTTCTCGACAAGAAGGCGATCGAGGAAACCCTGCTGCTGTTCCTGCGCGGGTGCGATCGCGGCGACGAGGCTCTGGTCGAGCGCGCCTACTGGCCTGACGGCTGGGAGGATCACGGCGGCACCTTCAATGGCCCGGCCAGCGAATGGGTCGCTGTCGTCAAGGAGCGTCTGCCCAAGGCCGGATTGATGAACCACTTGGCCATGAACATGGTCATCGAGCTGAAAAGCCCGACCACAGCCACCGCCGAATGCTACATCCTCACCGCCTCGCGTCTGAAGGTGAAGGGCGAGCTGTTCGACACCCGCACCCTGGCCCGCTGCGTCGACCAGATGGAGAAGCGCGGCAACGAATGGCGCATTCTTCGCCGCACCATGTGCTGGGAATGGAACGAGGAACACGAGATCTCGGAGACCTGGGCGCGCGGGGCGATCACCAACGATCCGACCCAGCTGCGGCGCGGGGCCAAGAAGCCT